>Ga0102938_10001653_pt1 | contig 16873 bp, 13 predicted proteins | sample SalPonR2_B_D2_MG_FD_84516 | JGI IMG/M metagenome (GOLD analysis project Ga0102938, IMG submission 84516) | Salt pond soil microbial communities from South San Francisco under conditions of wetland restoration - Salt Pond MetaG R2_B_D2_MG | ecosystem: Environmental > Aquatic > Marine >...
GTATTATAATCATTATCCCCATCAGGATACCGGGTTTGAACAGGCATTTCGGCCCCGGAAATTATATTTTCTTCAAATGCATCGGATTGTACTGAGTTATATACATACTCCAATCCATAATACAACAAGTTTCCCATAATATCTTTATCGAAATCAAGGTTAAAAGAGATCGCATCAACTTTTTCCGTACGGTGACGCAGCCATTCCTCCTGGTATTCTCTGTCATGTCTGCTTTCTTCATAATTCTGATATGCCATGGTTAATTTTGCCTGAGAAAAAAGCTTGCATTCCATGTTAATATTAGCATGCAAAGCATGCATCATCCATTTTTGTGGGCCGTAATACCATTGTGCATTTTTCAAATGATTATCTTTCCGTTGTATAAGTCTGTCATACCTCGGAATATCAGATGTCTCTGAATAATGAAATGCATAATTAAAGTTCATTTTATCATTGGGTCTGAAACGAACCTTCTGCATTACATTTAGCTGATTGTAGGCAGTAAATAATTGCTCATCAGGGTTTGGGTTTTGCACGACAGAATCTTTACCAGCTATTCTGTCCACGTATTCCATTCGCCTGTAATCCGGATTTTTCCTGGAGCCCATTTCCAGATGTCCATAGTCACTGTAGGAAATACTAGTTAAGGCGCCCCAATTGGCACGGCCATAATTAAATTCCACATGCCCTGATTTTTCATTATTTGCTGTTGAGTAACGAGTCATTGCATTCCCTTTAATTAAGGGTTTTGCCTGGGTTGAAAGATTCACACTCCTTGTATGAAAATCCATGACTCCTCCTAATGCATCTGATCCGTATGTAACAGAGCCCGGTCCGAAAATTACTTCTGAGCTTTCAATTGCATGAGCATCCAGTGAAATTACATTCTGCAGGTTTCCTCCCCTGAAAATAGCATTGTTCATCCTGACACCATCCACCACCAGCAAAACAGAATTTGTGGCAAAGCCTCTTATCATAGGACTTCCCCCTCCTAACTGACTCTTCTGAATATATACCTGGTTTGATGTTCCAAGTAAATCTGCAGCAGTCTGAGGTTCTTTAAATTCTATCTCTTCCTCGGTTATCGTAACAATTTTATTTGGAACTTCTTCTTTATCCTGTTCCCAGCGATAAGCTGAAACTACAAACTCCTTAATCTTAATCACCTTTTTATCCAGGCCTATGGAATAATTCAGGGTTTTCAGTTCTTTTTTTGTACGGATAATTCTTTTATAGGTGGGATGCTGAAAAATGATACTGTCACTCATGGCAAAATCTGAAATATCGGCAATACCATTTTGATTTGTAATGGAAGAAATATTATGATCTGAGTTATATAAAGCAAGATTCTCAATTGGAGATAAAGTTTTTGCATCAAATACTTTCAGATTCTGAGCAGTTAATGCCGTTGTAATTGTCAGAAACAATAAAAGAATGGAATGTTTTTTGATAATTGTAATCATAATAATTCATTTTTTGTCATAACATTCACTTATCTCATTATTTTTGTAAAAAAATTAATATTGTTTAGATGAAAAAATAGAAAAAACGATTAATCGTTTTCATTATTTTTACAATTTTAAAGGCTTTTATCAATTAAAACAACATCGATACCAAACTTTTTAATATTTATGAAAAAAACAGTAGGAATCCTTATAACTCTTATCCTCCTCATCAGCGCAGGAACTTATTTCTATATTAAAAGCAGAGAAGTGGTAAGTTCAAACCTTTTTGAAGCCATTCCGACCAATGCAGGTTTTTTTATTGATATTCACGATATAACTAACCTTAAAGATGAATTTTCAGAAAGCAATTCCCTGTGGAATGAAATATTACAAATTTCTTCACTTAAAAATTTCAGAGAAGAAATAAATCTTCTCGATTCATTGGTAGACTTTAACAACAAAAATATTCAAAATGCACTCAATAATAAAAACCTAATCATTTCTGCACATGAATCCGGAAAGAACAACCTGGAATTCCTTTTCCTTATAAAATACGGAGATATAAAGGAAAAAAAACTCATTGAACAATACCTGAAAAAATACATCAATCACAAATCACTTAGCCTGGAAAGCAAAGATTACAATCAAACCAAACTCTATACTGCTTCAAATGAAAAGCCCAAACTCAATTACGCATTTTCCAAAGGTACTTTTATTTGCAGCAGGTCAGGCATACTGGTTGAAAAAGGGATAAGACAACTTACGGTTGACAAATCATTTAAAAATGATACAACCTTCAGATCAATAAAAGAAACAAGCGGAAAAAATGTCCCTGCAAATATTTACATTAATTTTCAAAATTTAACTCCTTCAATTACATCTGTTTTTAAACCTGCACACAAGCAATGGATTAAAAACCTCAGACAATTTTCTGAATGGACGGCACTAGATATAAATCCTAAAAAAAATGCCCTCCTCTTTAATGGATTTACTAAAAATTCAAAGCCTGGTAATTACTATGCTTCTATTTTTAAAAACCAGGAACCTGTTAAGCTTGACATTGAAGACATTCTTCCATCACAGACTGCTACATTTATTGATCTGGGCATTAGCAACAACTCTGTTTTCTTCAAAGATTACAAAAACATTCTTGAAAACAGTCAGAAACTAGCCTCAAGAGAAAGAAAGCTGGAAACTTTGAAATCCAAATATAAAATTGATTTTGAAAAAACATTCCGGAATCTAATATACGAAGAAATAGGCCTGGTTTATCTGAACGCTTCTTCTGAAGACCCATCGAGGAAAGGATTTGTAGCAATAAAAACAAAAGGTAAAAGACATGCCAAAGATATTATGGAATCAATGTCCAAAAAAACAACATCCAAAATGAATAAATGGCCTTACAAAAAAAATATTCAAATTGATAAAGAGTCTACCTTTAACCTTTATAAACTCCCTATTGATAATTTATTTGGCACTCTTTTAGGAGGTATGTTCTCTCATATTAACAACGATTATTTTACCATCCTTGATAATTTTGTGATTTTTGGTTCGACTCCCGATCTTTTAAAGGAGTTTCTCTATTCGAATGTACTAAACAAGACCCTGAGCAATAACCACAATTATAAAGATTTCAACAATTATCTTTCCGACAAAGCCAATTTTCATTTCTACACCAGCATGTCGCGGTCACCCTTCCTTATAGCTGATTTCCTGGATCATAAGATTGAAAAAAAAATATCAGAAAACCTTAATCAAATCCGAAAATTCCAGGCTTTTGCTTACCAATTTATGAACAGTGGCGATATGCTATATAATAATATGTTTATTAATTACATCCCAAGGGTGAGTGAAGACCCCAAAACAGTATGGGAAACACATCTGGATACGACCCTAAACTCTAAGCCTGCCCTTGTTGAAAATCATTATACAGGGGAAAATGAAATTTTCGTGCAGGATATGAATCAAAATTTATACCTGATTAATAAGGTTGGAAGAATCCTATGGAAAAAGCGCATCGAAGAAGATATTATAGGCAATATTCATCAGATTGATTTCTACAACAATGGAAAACTTCAAATTCTTTTTAATACAAAAAACAAAATCCACTTAATTGACAGAAAGGGAAACTATGTAGAAAATTATCCGATAACGCTACCCTCTCCTGCTACTGCACCTCTTGCTGTTTTCGACTATAACAACAATAGCAACTACCGCATCTTCATTCCATGTGAAAACAAAAAAGTTTATGATTTCTCAAAAGAGGGACGAATTATAGAAGGCTGGAAATTTGGAAAAACCGATACAAAAGTAACAACACCTGTTCAACATTTCAGAATAGGTACAAAAGATTACATTGTATTTGCCGATAAATACAGAATTTACATTCTTAATCGCAGAGGAGAAACACGGGTAGAGACAGAGAAACAATTTTCCAAATCAAGAGGAAATATTTTTTATATCAGTAATGAAAACAGCAGCAATCCAAGCCTGGTAACAACCAATAAGGAGGGAACTGTTCATCATATTTACTTTGATGGACAAATAAAAACCACAAGTGTAGGAAAATTTACCGAAGATCATTTCTTTGACCTTAAAGATATGAACAGTGACGATAAGAAAGATTTTATATTTCTGGATGAGAATACACTCCATGTTATTGAACAAAACGAAAAAGAAATATTTAAAAGGAAATTTAAACACAACATTACCTATCCTCCCATTTATTTTTATTTTTCTTATAACAAAAGGAAGATTGGAATCGTATCAAAGAATAGCAATAAGATATATTTAGTTAATAGCGACGGTTCTATCTATAAGGGATTCCCTCTGCAGGGAAGCACTCCTTTTAGCATTGGGTTCCTGGATAAACCCGCAAGGCATTTTAACCTGCTAGTGGGAAATAAATACAATTTTTTGTATAATTATGCTGTAAATTAATTATTTTTGAACAAATTACCTCTTTATGAAAATAAAAAAAACTTTGCCGGGTATCATTATATCCCTTGCAATTATCAGCATTGTAAGTTGTAACACCGATCAGTTTGATTTTGACAATTTATCCGATCAGATCAGCGTGAAACAGAATTTCTCAGTTCCTGTTGCAAGGGGAATACTAAACACACAAGACTTGCTCGAAACTTTTGACAGTGCTGGTTATGTAAATGAGGATACTACAGGTCTGCTTTACATTACATACCAGGATTCTATCTATTCGAACACAGCAGAAAATATGATCAATATTAAGGACCAGGACTTTATTGAGATATTCTATGAATCGGACAGTGATGTTCCTTCATCCTCTTTCGGAAGCGACACTACAATTATAAGAGATGAGTTGCATCCCTTTGCACTTGATAATGATATGCGACTTAATTCGATTGAAACAGATGAATTCACTCTAGAGCAAGAGATTGAATACTCTTTTGAGAATGAAGGCAGATTAGTGGTTACGTATGATTCACTGCTAAAAGGAGGAGAACCTTACAAAGATACAATCCATATTACTGATATAAGTGGCAGTTATCAAACAACACGTACTGTTACGCTCTATGATTACACCGTAAAATTAGCCAATCCGGACACTAGCAATAAATCTTATTTCCCGGTTCATTATGAATTTACACTTTATAATTCGGGAAACCCAATTAGTGCAGGTGACCACCTTTACATAGACTCCCGCATGATAAATGCAGATGTCTACTCGTCAAGAGGTTACCTTGGTCAGGACACACTCATGTACCAAAGTGGAATAATACCACTTAATCTGTTCTCTGGTGATCTTGATGGAAACATCGAATTTGCCGATCCACGGTTCAGATTTCTGATTGATAACTCTTATGGTGTGCCGGCTGATATTGCAATTAAAAATGCAAAAGCTTATAAAGAAGGAACATCAGATACTACAGAACTGTTGTTTACTGATTCTGCCAATTACTTTTCTATTAATTATCCTTCATTTATGGGTGGAACAGAACATACTTCAATAGAAATCAGTAATGATAATTGTAACCTTTCAGATGTAATGGCCCAACAGCCAACCCACATTTCATTCAATGCCTATGCTTATTCTAATCCTGACGGAACGGGAAAAGCCAACAATTTCTTTTATGAAGACAGTCGTTTTGATGTATCCTCAGAAGTCATGCTTCCTCTGTGGTTAAAAGCTGACAATTTCTCTTTACAGGATACTGTTGAACTTGATCTTGAGCAGACTCTCGGCGATCTGGATATGATTAAAAGTTTAATAGGAAAATTAGACATAAAAAATGGACTCCCGGTTGAAATAAATTTCCAGGTATATCTCACGGATAGTACTTATGCCCCTGTCGATTCAATGTTTAATGCAGCTGAAATGCCGGTTATTTTGGGCGCACAGGTTGACAGCGAAGGAAATGTTATACAACCTACAGTGAAATACTCTGAAGCATCATTTGATGAAGAGGAATTTGACAATTTAAAAAAGGTAAAAAATGCAATATTTGATGCCAGATTAACCACAAGCGATTTTGCTTCAGACACAAAAGTTAAGTTTTATTCTGATTCTGAAGTAGAATTCAGATTTGGCATGGATGTAAAAACTGATATTCAATAATTTAAATTAATTGCAGGTTATGAAAAAATTAATTAGCCTATTCATCATATTTTTTACAGCAACAATAGCTTACGCTCAGCATAGTCAGACTCTTTATTACATGGACAGGCTGCCCCAGATTACAACAATGAATCCATCAAGCCAGCCGGAATGTAATTTTTATTTGTTTTTTCCGGGAGTAGCCGGAACAAGTCTGAATATTGGTAACAATACACTGAATTACAATGATATAATTTTCGAAAACCAGGAGCTTGATTCTTTGGTAACCTTTCTGCATCCTACAAGTAATATCAATGATTTCTTAAACAAACTGGAACCACAGAATGACATTTTTGTTGATCTCTCTGCAACTATATTCGGGATGGGGTTCCGCGCAGGGGAAGGATATTTTTCATTCAATGTGATGCAAAAATCTGGATTAAGAATGAGTTATCCGAAAGACCTTGCTACAATGGCACTTAAAGGGAACGAAGCATTTCTCGGAGAAACGGCGAACCTGGGTGATTTCTCCTTCTTTTCAAATAATTACCTTGAGTTCTCATTAGGCTATTCACGCAAAATTTATGACAACCTGACTGTAGGGTTGAAGGCAAAATATTTGAGTGGACTGGCATTTCTGGAGAGCAAAGATTTTAATGCAGGACTTTACACCAGTTCAAATGGTGATTCACTCTCTCTAACCACAGATATTCTTCTTCAGGGTACAGCCCCCGTTACCATCTCAACAGACAGTTCTGGCTTTATAGACAATGTAGAGGAACCAGAAACTCTAGGAATAAACGATGCTTTCCAAAATCCCGGTTTTGCTATTGACATTGGAGGAACCTATAAATTGAATGATCAGTTTTCATTTTCTGCTGCAATTATCGATCTGGGCTTTATTAATTATAAAAATTATGTGCATAATTATACAGTGAACGGGCAATTCTCATTCACCGGGGTTGATGTAAGCAACCAGATTGGCGATGACAGCAATTCTGATCCAATGGAAGAACTTGCAGATTCTTTGCAAGAATCAGTAAAAATGGAATATTCTCAAGAAAATTTTCTGCAATTCCTCGGACCTAAAATATTCCTGGGTGGCAGATATTTTGTTGGAGAAAGACTTGATTTTGGTTTCTTATCCAGAACAAGATTCTATGCAGGCAGTGTAAACCAAAGTTTCACACTCTCTGCTAATACAAGACCCATAAGAGCTGTTTCTCTTTCATTAAGTTATTCGGTGATGAACGGCGCCTACAATAATATTGGTGCCGGAGTAGCTCTGCGTCTGCTACCTTTCCAATTCTATGTAATGACAGACAACATTTCTATGGGTATGTGGCCAGGAAAAACCCGCTCGTTTAATGTCAGATTTGGGATGAATTTTGTATTAGGCTGCAACAAAGCTAAAAGAATAAGAAATGATACACCTATGATCAGATAATTAGAACATTCTGAATAATAAAATACTTATATTTATATTGAAATTACCCCGGCTTGGATGAAACCGGGGTATATTTTTCTCTCATGCTTTATTTTCCTTTTTTACTTCTGATTAAAATGCAGATATACTTCTTTTAACCACAAGTTGGTAGATGTCATAATATCAGAAACAGGACGACTGGACGAATAAGAAGAAGTTCGGGTATAACCGCCATACATACCACCATAAATTCCTCCCCTGTTTGTTCTGTTCATATCATCATAAGGTCGGTTTTTTCGTTCAAGGTAACCTGTTTCAAATCCGATACTAATGGGTTTTAAAGTGTCTGGCTGAAAAGATAATTTCTCAAAAGGAACCTTTAGCTCATAAGCCAGGTAATCTGAACCTACTGTTTTTACCTCAACTTTAACATCCGGATTACTCAACTTAGTAATTAACTCTTCATTATTTCCAAAGCCTATTAATCCAATCTTGTTAAGCCTTTCACTCTTTGCGTAGGATAAATCTTTTGGCGGTTTCCTGGTTTTTTCGGATTTCTTATCTTCTTCCGAAGGAATCTTTAATTTCACGGGCAGAGGATAATGAATTCCCAGTTGTTTTTTGCCTCTTCCGGTTGTATCAATCCAAACCTTCAAACCAAATGTCATAATTTTTCTTTGCAAAGAAGCATTCTTGGTTCTTAAAGCAAAATAGAGATTATTGCTGTCGTTGCTGACAGCAAAATGCAAATTCTCCTTGTCATAACCAATAAAATCTGTATTCCAGTCTCTCAACAAAGCATCAATCTCCGGAACATTTTGCTGGTAAGAGCTGTTTATAGTTTTAAAAGAACTGCATCCAAATGCAATCCAAACAATAAAAAAGGTAAAAACAAAAAGAATCAGTAATCTAAATAAATATGGGATATTCATACTTTTCATATTTGACAAAAAACATTAGAAAATATTAAAGAAATACACGAACAAACTTTCAGGATTTATCACTAAAATTAAAAAAAATATCCATGGAATCAGTGAAAATTCCATTATTTTTATACTATTAAAAAAACACAAACTCATGAAAAAATTACTGTCTATATTTTTTACAATCAGTCTTTTAACACTTATCATATCTTGTGGCAGCCAGCAAGAAAAAGAAATTGTTATTCTGCATACAAATGACATGCATGCAAAGATAAACAACATGGACAAACTCTCTGCCTATAAAAAAGAAATAGAAAAAAAATACGATGAGGTAATCCTGGTAAGTGCAGGTGACATCTTTAGTGGAAATCCGGTAGTAGATGTTTACAAAGAAAAAGGTTACCCAATGATAGATTTAATGAATAAAACCGGCTATCAGATGAGTACATTGGGAAATCATGAGTTTGACTATGGACAAAAAGCCCTGAAAAAAAGAATCAATGATGCTGACTTTCCATTTATTTGTGCTAACATAGATACAAAGAACAGCATTCTTGAACCATTCAAACCATACAAGGTGATAAAAACAGACGGGATCAGTTTATTTTTCCTTGGTTTAATTGAGACATGGAACGAAGGTCTCCCCTCAACCCATCCTGAAAAAGTAAAAGAACTTACTTTTAAAAACCCATTGGATGCCGTTGAAAATTATATTCCGGAAGCTAAAAAACACAGTCTTTTTATTGGGCTTACACACCTCGGATACAAAACAGACAAACACTTAATTGAAAAGTATCCCCAGCTCGATCTGGTTATTGGAGGGCATTCTCATACCCTGGTTAAAAAGCCAGAAAAATATAAAGAGACCTTGCTCACCCAGGCCGGCGATGATCTGAATTATGTGGGAAAAGTAGTTATTTCAGTTAAAAATAAAAAGATTACTGGTTTGAATGCTGAAATTGTCGACCTGGAAAATTTTAACAAAAGAGATGAAAAAATTACAGCCCTGATAAAAAAATACAACAACAATAAATCGCTTAATAAGGTTATAGGACAAGCCACATCTCCCATAAAAGGCAAAAAAGAATTGGGAGCCTTATTCACTGATGCACAGTGTGATGTACACAACCTCGACTTTAGCTTTCAAAACAACGGAGGGATAAGAATTTCAGAAATTCCCAAAGGTGAAATCAGGGTGAAAACCATTTACGAATTAGACCCTTTTGGAAATGAACTGATAAAAATTAAAATGAAACCTCTGGAGATCAAATCATTAATAAGGTATGGCTACGAAGAACGCAGTAAATCAGGCCTTCGAATTGGCGGCGGTACATACACCCTTTACCTGGACAAAAATGACAATCTCCAGAAAATTGAGATTTGCGATGAAGAAGGAAATACGCTTCATCCGGATTCAACCTATACGGTAGGACTAAACAGTTATATAACCAGTTCTTATGACTTTAAACACCGGGATGAAGGAGAATCACTTTACGTAACAACAGCAGAAAACATTATAAAATATATCAAAGAGCAAAAAACTATAGATTATACCGGTGAAAAACGAACCTTTTTTAAAAACCTTAAATAGAATTAATTATGAATCTTTACGTAGGAAGTCTCGGATATGATGTAGAAGAAGCAGAAATACAAAGACTGTTTGAACAGTTTGGAGAAGTTAAATCAGTAAGAATCATTAAAGACAAAGAGACAGGCCAGAGCAAGGGGTTTGGTTTTGTTGAAATGGAAAACAAAGAGGATGCAATGAAAGCACTGGAAAGATTGAACGGACATGAACTCAATGGCCGGAACATCAGAGTAAACCTCTCTAAATCAAAAAGAAGAGGATACAGAAAAGGCTAAAAAGAAGGCTTTGTGCATTGCATAAGAGAAAAGACTTTATCAGGATGCAACGGTAAATTTTTTCTTTGCTTATTTCAGATTAAGTATTTTATTTTCGATTGGCGTTGAAAGTACAATTGAGGTATTTGGAACACCATACTCAATAAGAATATTAATCAATTTTTCCAGTTCCTCTGTTTTCTTCAAAGCTACCTTTATAATCATGTTATCACCCCCGGTTATCCTATTGCATTCAATAACTTCAGGCATCTGATCCAACTTGTTTATAAACCGCTGAATATTTCCGGGATTCATTTTAAAATTGATTATGGCCATTAGTTCATACCCCAGTTTAGCCATATCTAACCGGGCACTATAACCTTTAATAATGCCGGTCTCTTCCAGTTTCTGGACCCTCTCCTTAACTGCTGAACCTGACAATCCGATTTTTTCACCAAGCGCGGTGTAAGAGATGCGGGCATTTTTCTGTAACTCAACCAAAATTTTTCTGTTATATTCATCCATATAGCTTAATTTTTACAGTCAAATAATTAAATTAAAATAATTTTTAATCTAAATTACAAATATTCCTCATTTTTTAAATACAATCTTAATATAAGTGAATATAATTTTGCCTTAAAAATGTAATCTCATGGATTTGTTCACACTCATTATAGCATGTCTGGGCATTGGAGTTGGATTTTACATCCAGACTGTCGCCGGGTTTGCAGCAGGATTATTTGCGGTACCCGTACTGTTGAGTGTATTACCTATGCAGGAAGCCATCGCACTATTATCTGTATTTCTTTTAATATTCAGCATAATTCTGGTAAAACAGAATTGGAAAAAGATTAATAAAAAAATACTTTTAGAACTTTCAGCCGGCATTGTTATAGGTTTGGCCGGGGGAATATTGATCTTAAGAATGGGCAACCCTGTTTTCCTAAAAAGACTGCTGGGCGTTTTTACGATCCTCTTTGTTATCTACAATTTGCTGAATCTTAAAAAGATCAGGATACCCGGAAAACTTGGAGTCCTTTTCGGACTGGCAGGTGGAATGTTTTCGGGGATGTTTTCTGCGGGTGGACCAACTTATGTCATGTATGTCTACAACAACATAGACTCGGCCAGTGTCTTCAGAGCCACACTCATAGGTATCCTTGCCATTACAAACACACTGAGAGTGCCAATGCTGGTGGCTTCCGACTTGCTAAACACACAAACATTATTACATGCTTTATATATTTTACCGGTTTTCATCCTGGCTTTAATGCTTGGGAGAAAAACCTATCACAAGATCAATGAGGGAAAATTCAAAAATTTGTTGATGATCCTTCTTGGAATTTCGGGTGTTTCATTAATAATTAGTTAATTCATTGTTGATCTTGATTTGCCATATCAAAATAGCTGAAATATAGAAATGCAGAAACGCCCGAAATTCCTTTAAAAACCATAAGACTGTTCCCGACTGAAGTAGAAACGTGCGTAACTTTTGATATCTCTTTAATACATCAGCAGAACATTTGCAAAGATTTCCTTGCAAATAATATGTGTTTTATTTACATTAGTTAAAATTTAAAATCATAATGACCATGAAAAAGCCAGGACTTTACAAACTAATCGTTTTTTTTCTAATCATATTGCTTTCAGCTTGTTCTGAAAATGATAGCAGATATAACAATGCCATAAAAACGTCACGAGACGGGAATTATAAAAAATCACTAGAGATATACGAAAAACTTCTAAGTAAAAAGCCCGACAAACCCCGCTATCTCAATGATTACGGATGGACATTAACCATGGTCGACAGCATTGACAAATCAATAAAAGTGTTGGAAAAAGCAAAGAAAAAGCTTGGAAATAAAAACAATCTGTTAAGAAAAAGCATCAACAGCAACATTTCTATTGCTAAAACCTACCAGCAGGCAAGAGATCACATGAAAAGTGACCAGCCTGAAAAAGCACTTGAATCATTGAACGAAAGCAAGCTATATTTATCACGGGAGATGAAACTGGCCTACTACGGGATGATATATGAAAAAATAGGTGATACTGCCAAAGCAAATGAACAATGGCGGACCATTATAGAAACTTACGCAAATTTAAATTTTGATAATAAATTCTATAATATGGCTGTGAAGAAACTGGAAAAGGAATAGTCATAAAATGAGCGAGAAACGGGGATCGAACCCGCGACCCTCAGCTTGGGAAGCTGATGCTCTACCTCTGAGCTATTCTCGCTTATCTGTTTCTGGTATTTTGTATCAAATTTAAATATTTTTTTCAAAACCCACAATCCTCTCGAAAATCAAATCAGCATCAGAGTTAAACTTTAATGTTCATTCATTTGGTTTAAATTAACGTGCGTTCGATGTAAATATAATAACTTCAGCACCCGCCGTATACAGATAATTAAAATGTTTATTAAATCAAACTCAGGTTAAATTAATTTATTAGTTGGCCTCATAAAATTCATGTTTTACTAACCCTATACTATTTTGATTCATCTTCCATGTAGATCATATACAGTATTAATTGTCTTTTGTTTGTATGCTTTAGATTTATTCCTGCAATTACTCTTAATTATGGATGAAAAAGATGAAAATAATTTTGATATGGATTATACTTTTTTATTAACTTCATAAAAAATTAATAACAGCATGATGAACAACCTACGATTTAGCAATCCCTGGATTCTCGTTACCCAGGGAGCAATTATGATAATATTTGGTATTATTGCCATTGTGAACCCGGAAGTAACCCTAAAAGCTATTGTTCAGTTTTTTGGCATATTGCTTTTGTTGGTTGGCCTCTTTTTCGTGATAATAACAAAATCAAAATTTAAGGAAATATCTGAGTTTTGGTTTTACGAAGGATTAGCAAATATAATAATCGGATTACTTTTTATCATTTTCCCTTCATTTGTAGTGAACCTGTTTGTAATTATCCTGGGCATTATCGCCTTAATATTTGGCATCATCAATCTTAATCTCATTGTTAAACACAAACCTCGTATTTTCTGGCTTAGCATAATACGAAACGTCATTCTCATTGCTGTGGGGTTACTCTTTATCCTGGTTCCTTTCCAGGGAGCATCTGTAATAATAAATGTAATTGGCCTGGTAGCCCTTTTTTACGGTGTTATCACCTCCATTTCAGCCTACAAGGCTTTCCAGCTTCAGGACTAGGATAGTTTAGTCAGATCCAAAGACAGAAACAGTTTGATGTCATACTATTGGTAAAGGCTAATCAGCGTAAGATGAGGATTTGTTACTTTTTTTTGTTTGAACAGACCGGAATAAAAAAAGCCTCACCAAATAATGGCAAGGCTTATATTTTTTTGTCGGGGTGGCAAGATTTAGCCACTTATACCTACAATCTTATATATCAATTCGTTACTGATACAATCTCAGTAAAGGGCACCGTATAGGGCACATACTTTTTAGATGCCTTTGGAGTGAATTAGTTACCCTTATTTATCAGCTTGTTAAAGAACTTTCCTATAACAAATATACACAAAATCAAGCAAAAAATATTGGGAATGTTGATTTAAATTTTTGTTTCTTTATAAATGAATTGTAACTAAAAATCAAGGTGGCAGATGAATAAAAAATACGACCAGACTAAATTTATTGGATTTACTATAGATGGAGAACCCATTACAAAGGAAGTACTCAAAAACAGAGTAAAGCAGGCTTCAGAAAGGGTTAAATCAGGCGATTACATTACCCAGGAAGAAGTTGATAAGGAAGTCAAAGAGTTGTAAATAACTTGCCCTACCTTGGAATAGAAAAGCTAAAAACATCTTTCCAAGTCTTTGAATTGACAGAATTATAAGAAAAAGATATTAAACTAAAAAACGGCAGCAATTTAAATTTGCTGCCAAAATATAGGGAAGTCATACCTGAATTATTCAGAAAAGATTTCCAAAAATTGTTTTTCAATTTGTTCGATCTCTTCCTTTGATAATTCCGGGAATTCTTTTTCTCTTGCTCTTTTCGATAGCTTTCCGTTATTTTGTTCCAGGAAACGGACCAAAAGCGCCACTGTTTTATCCGGCATTTCAAATTCTTCATCCAGAAATCTTTTAAACTGATCATATTGCTCCAGGTATTTTACCTCTTGTGGAATAATATTGTGAATTGTGTCATGTACACAATCATAAAGAAATTCTGCCTGGGGTGTGGCATCAAAATAACGGTAATAGTCAATGGTATCATTCAATACCTTTACATTGTTATCGGAAGTAGTTTTCCAGTCAATAAAGTCAAGTAAAGGTTGAGAATATTGCTGAAGCACCCTGCGATAGTCATCGATATGGTCTAAAATAGAGGCCGAAACAGGAAAAATGAGACCTTGCCTTGTAAATCCTTTTCTTGCAAGAATATGGTGTATCAGGTAACGATGAATCCGGCCATTCCCATCCTGAAAAGGATGAATGAATACAAAGCCAAATGCAATTTTTGTGGCTGCTATTACTGCATCAATATCAGTTTCTTCGAAGTATTGGCTGGTTTTAACAAGACCAGAGATTAATTGTTCCAGGTCCTGCCATTTCGCAGAGATATGTTCGGGCAAAGGTTCACCAGTAGAGCGATCATGCTCACCTACAAAACCTCCTTCTCTGCGAAAACCCATTTTAACGAAACGGGTACTTTCAATCACCAATTGTTGCAGCCGTAAAAGCTCTTCTTTGGTCAAAGGACTTGAGCCTGCCTGCCCTATTGCATTGCCCCAACGAGCTGCACGTTTACTTTTTGGACTTTCTCCTTCAATGGTAAATGATGCTTTGGAATCTTTCAGCAACAAAAATGCTGATGCCCGCTGCAATAATTCTTTATGTACAGACTTTAGCCGTTTATCCTGTTGTTCAGATAACCGTGATTTAATATAATTTTCCAATTTCTCTGTCTTAAACACTAACGGACAAAAATCCGGTGAGCCAGGCAGGTTATTAATGATTCGATGGCGTTTCGAGTAAGTACCTTTAACTGAATATTGCAGACTCTCATCTAACAGAGTTACATAGTTTCCCTTTTTTATATCAGCAATATCCAACGCATCCTGCATCAGCCATTCATATAAAAACCATATTTTCCGGCTATATTGACCGGTTGGTTCTTTGGATATCATTTTGGTAATATCAGTTTTGGATAACTGTTGGAACAATAACTTAAAAAATAATAGATTAATGCCTTCATATTTGATAGCAAAAACCAGTTGACTGTATAAATTGTCATCGGGCAAATGACGGAAAGTAAAAATTTGCCATTGTTTTTCCCTGTATTGCCGGTTTTTATGGCTTACTAAAGCCAACCTCTCAGGCATTGGCATAGCTAGTCCCAAAGCCTCAATAACAGCACCATAACCTACAAGACTGGCTTTTTCAGGTGCAACTCTTCCGTGAAAAACGGTTATTTCTTGTGAAAAACTTTTATTTTTCATATGATTTTGTGAAAAATGATTATAACAAATATACGTGAAAAATAATTATTTTTTGTGAAAAACGATTATTTTTTAGCATGAAGTATGAAAAACGATTACAAATGTCTGGCAGTGGATTCGCATTAAAACCGGCAAAAGCACCCGGAGCCGATCAGACCACGTTCGGGAGACCGGCGATGGGTGCTTGCAGATGGTTTTAGAGGTTCTCTGTTTAAAAACTTGGTTTAAATTTTTTTTAAAACCTATATTCGGCACCCATTATGAAAAAATTGTAGCTATGTACATCGCCAAAATGACACATTTTCTGAATGAAAAAGGTAATATACCAAAAGAAGCTAGAGAACTTGGTAATTTTCTTGCTTTAATTGTTGATTCAACAACCCGGTATATTAATAATAAATTATATCCGACTGGTATTCGATGTTTTGAAAAGCATTGCGAAGGTATTATACAAAGTGAAATTACTGAGAATAGTTCTGAAATCCACTGGTTATGTCCCGAGTGTAAAAATGAGGGTTACATAAGCGAATGGGAGAATACTCAATGGAATAATTTAACCTGACTATGAAACAATTCCCAAAAAAGAAGATGGGGGATTGGAGCGGGATCAGGTAAAAAAGATTAAAATTCTGCATGTGGAAGATGCCCATTAATTTTAAACAGAAAGAAAATGACTGATGAAATTAAAAGAAAAAATATGTCTCTTTGAAAAGATATTTAAACAGAAAAACAGGTATTATAAAAAATTGCTGAAATAATCAATCTAAGATAGAGCTTCAGTCTAATCTTCTAAGCTGGTCATACTGCTCTAAATATTTTAACTGCTTGTGGCATGATATTGTAAATTATTACCAATAAAAACGTACTCTATTCATTAAAGATTATTCTAACAGTTTGTTTGAAAATTAATTAAGATAAGATAGATATGTGTCACAAAAATTTACTACTTTTGTGACAAAATATACCCGTAAACATTTCTGAATCAGTAATAAACAAGATAGAGGCTAAATTAAAAAATACAAACAAGGGGAAGGTCTTTTTTATTAGTGACTTTAAATCCCTGGGAAGTGAGGTGGCAGTCAGACAGGCATTACAACGGTTAGTAAAGAAAGGAACAATTATCAGACTGACAAAAGGTATTTATTATTATCCTAAGAAAGATGAATTACTTGGCACTTTAATGCCCTCTGCCGAGCAAATAGCCAAAGCCATTGCAAAA
>Ga0102938_10001655_pt1 | contig 16862 bp, 16 predicted proteins | sample SalPonR2_B_D2_MG_FD_84516 | JGI IMG/M metagenome (GOLD analysis project Ga0102938, IMG submission 84516) | Salt pond soil microbial communities from South San Francisco under conditions of wetland restoration - Salt Pond MetaG R2_B_D2_MG | ecosystem: Environmental > Aquatic > Marine >...
CCACCCATGTTTCATCCCCAAAGGGGACTCCGCGTTTCGCGCTCCAGTCTAGCCGGTCTCGCTCCGATTTACTGAAATCTGTTGCGACGAGCTGAACCCAATTGGGTGTCCGACGGATCGGCCACGAAGATATCCGCTGCGTGAATGCTTTTGTCTTCTGCTGCCAGTGGTGCAAACTGCCAAATTTCCAGTCTTCGGGTCGGGAGCATAGCTCCGCAGCATAAGCGTTTCGCTCGACGTATCGTGCGACCGTCAGGAAGTGTTCGTCGCTTTGGACGGGGAACGATTTGAACCGGCCCTGATACAAATGCCCCATTCCGGTCGTCTTGTAGTGGGCATGATACCGCTGAGTGTGAGTGAGCCCAATGTAGTGACCGAAGCGGCCCATTTCCCTGTCTTCACCTGGGCGAACCAAAAGGTGATAGTGATTTGGCATCAAACAGTACGCAAAAAGCTCTATCTTGAATCGCTCCAATGCCTCGTCAAGGATCTTCTCAAACGCTTCGTAGTCCGCATCCTTTTCGAAAATGGTTGCACGAAGGTTCGACCGATTAAGCATGTGGTAGCAATGCCCAGCCGCATCCGCACGTTTGGGACGCCCCATGTAACGCATTCCAGCAGAGGATAATGAAGTTTCAAAGCCTCATCTTAGGCGGCAATACCATGCTGGTCAAGAAAACGGTACCGGACACCTTTTCTTGGTCACCTTTTCTTGGTTAGTGATGATGCTCGGTTTCGAAACCGTATTCTTTAAGCCACTTTTCCCACTTGTGGGCGTCTGCGTGGGTTTTTAGCGACATTTTCCGCCAGGCGGGGCAGCGATATTTTAGATCGACGTGCCCGTTGTGGGACGACTGTTGGACTTCGCACTTCAGGTCGGTCAGCGTCTTGCTGATGCTTTTCGCTTGAGCCTCGTCGTGGATGTGCTTGGTTTTCCACTCGACACAGCGATAACGGACTTCTTCTTTTTGTTCTTGCGAGGTGGCCTGTGGAGTGGCGACAAAAAGCACGCAAACGGCGAGCATCAAACTCGCAACAATTGATCGATTCTGCATTATCGGATCCTTAGGTAGGGGAGGTCGCGAAATTGCGACGAGCTACCCTAGCGAAATGCTGCAGCGAGATGCAATCGCATTCCGCACCAGCCCTATTACCGAATCACGCGCCGCCGCGCTCCGTTAGGGTTCTGTGGATCCAGGAGGCGGGTGGGCGTTGAATGTCGGGCGGACAGGAACGATAATGACATCACGGAGAAAAACGATGCGAACATGCCCCCCGCGAAAACGATTGCCCCCAGCCGCCGTCGCCCTACCCCAGCCCCTGCCCGAACGCCGGTGGCTTGGCCTTTTGTCCTGGGTGCTTGCCGCCGGCTTGGCATTGCCACTGCTGGCTGAAGAAAAGCGAGCCAAGCCTCCACGGTTTGAAAGTGGCGAGTTCGGAAATGTCTTTTATTCCGATTTGACGAGTGCTGTCCAGCCAACGCGGCCGAGTGCCAGCCAGTTGCAGGGGGCGAACGCCCAACCGTTGATGGCCGCCGCTAAGCCAACCGGCGGCGGAGCATCGGACGAAGCGGCAGCGGGAACCGGTTGGTCGGCCCTGGCGAGTCCTGTTTCGCTGGAAGACGAAGTCAAACGGTTGAAGTTACATTTTGACGGAGTGGTGACCACTCCGGGGCCTTTTAAAAGTGGTGGCTATCAGGATGCGCGGCTCGATCTATCGGTCTTGGCGACGCTCTTTGCTGTCATTGAAGAATACGAAGGCGACGTGCGTTGGAAAGAGGAAGCCGGGGCGGCGCGCGACCTGCTGGCACGTACGGCTTTCAATTCCAAAGCTGGCTCGGTGCAGGTTTACAACGAAGCGAAACTCCGCAAGGCTGATTTGCAAGATTTGGTTTCTGGAGCGGGGCTAGCGAGTCGCGAATCTAAAGAATCCAACGATTGGTCGATGATTGTCGATCGTGCACCGTTGATGGAGTATTTGGATTGGTTGCAGTACGAAGAGTTGTCGACCAACTCGAATAACAAAGCGGCGGTCACCGAGCATGCCGATTCGCTGCGTCGCTATTCCGAAATGGTCGCTTTGATGGGCACCGTCTTGACGCAGGAGGGAATGGATGATGCCGACGACGAAGACTACAAACAGCTTTCCGCGGCGATGACGAAGGCGGCCCTCGATGTGCGTGCGGCACTGGAAAGTGGCGATGCCGATGGCGTTCGAGCGGCGGTCGGTGCGATCGGTCAGTCGTGCGACGCTTGTCACGAACAGTTCCGATAACCGACGGCCGGGATCAAGATTCAATATGGGAGTTCGGTTTGCCTGCCACAACTGTGGCCATCGTCTGAACATCAAGTCCGAACTTGCGGGAAGGCGAGGAAAGTGTCCCTCCTGCGGAGAGCGTTTGCGGATTCCGAAAGCGGATAGCGAGTTTTCCACACCGCTGGATGAACCGCAGCCTGTTCCGAGCAACGCCTCGCCGGAAACCCCCTCGCCGGCCGGCATGCCCGAGCCCGCTGCGGACGAAGCGGCCGCACCGCGCCCCACCGAGCAAACAGCGATCGCAGCGGCCACGCCGGTGGAATCGCTGCCGGCTCAGCCCACGCGGTATGCGATCATCGATGAAGAACCTCACGCGCTGTGGTATGTCCGCCCAAAAACGGGTGGCCAATATGGTCCCGCCGCGGTCGACCTGTTGTACGAATGGATTGAGGAAGGCCGCGTCGGTACGGCCGCCTTGCTATGGCGCGAGGGCTGGAACCAGTGGCGTGGTGCCGAAGAGGTGCTGCCGGAGAAGTACGCTCCCGCCGCCCCGGCGATTCCGCAGTCTGCGCCGGCAACCGAAACTCCGGCTCCCACGGCTTCGGCAACTCCGGCGCCGGAGATGCCTCCCACAGTGGTCGACCATTTCGAGGCTCCCGGAACGCCCGCGTCGGCTCCCGAACCATCGCCGGGCGTCGTTCGCAGCCGCCGCAAGTCGCGTCGCGTGCTGTTGATCAGCCTGCTGCTTGCGGCTTGCATCCTCTTGATCGGAGCCTTACTGTTCGCGGTTTCGCGCGCGTAATAAACTGCTGGCCTGCACGGTCATCTCGCCTCTTACCGCGTTGTCGTTGCCACGCCGTTTGGCCGCAGTGACATCATCACAGTCCCTCCAAGTCCCTACTGTCCCCTTCTCGCTCTCACAGAACCCACCATGCCTACCGTTACCTTGATCGCTTCGGGTGATCTGCGCCAATCGGCTAATCAAGTTTGCTGGCCCGCGCAAGCGGCGATGGAAGAATGGCTCGCCCGCGCCGTCGAGTCGCACGGCGGATCGCTGGTCCGTGGGCATCTCTTCGACGAGACCCGCGGGCACGGGTTTATTGCTTCGCAGCGTGAAGGAATGGAAGTCTTCCGCGGCATCGATCCCGACGCGCCGCTGATCGTAGCCGAAGCGGTCTGGCAGTATTCGCACCACGTGCTGGCGGGGTTGATGACACATCGCGGTCCGATTTTGACGGTCGCCAACTGGTCGGGGCAATGGCCAGGCTTGGTAGGGTTGTTGAATTTGAATGGCTCGCTGACCAAAGCCGGGATCCGCTACAGTTCGCTGTGGAGCGAAACGCTAGAGGACGACCGGTTTCTAGAACAACTGGGCGGATGGTTGAAAGCAGGCCGCGTAACGCACGACACTTCGCATGTACGTGGTTTTCACAGCGCCGAAGCGAGTGCTCAATCGCGCAACGTGGGCCAGCAGGTGGCGACGGAGTTGCAGCACCGCAAAGCGATCATGGGCGTGTTCGACGAAGGTTGCATGGGGATGTTCAACGCGATCATTCCCGATCACCTATTGAACCCGCTGGGTGTCTTCAAGGAACGGCTCAGCCAATCGGCGCTCTATTACGAAACGTTGCAAGTCACCGATCAAGAAGCGGCCGCGGTGCTGCAGTGGCTGCGCGACCAGGGAATGCGTTTTCACACCGGTCCAGAGCATGCGACCGATCTGACCGAAGAGCAGATTCTTGACCAGTGTCGGATGTACATCGCGGCGATGCGCATCGCCGACGATTTTGGCTGCCACGCGATCGGCATCCAGTACCAACAGGGCTTGAAGGACCTACTGCCGGCGAGTGATCTGGTGGAAGGCATGTTGAACGATTCAGTCCGTCCGCCGGTTGTCTCCCGCGATGGCCAGCGCGAGCTGTACGCCGGCCGACCGCTGACGCACTTCAACGAAGTCGACGAGTGCGCCGGGCTGGATGGCTTGTTGACCGACCGCATTCATCGGGCGCTCGGTCAGCCGGTCGAGAACACGTTGCACGATTTACGCTGGTCCGACGCCGACGCATCGGGCACCGTCGATGACGAGGTGTGGGTGTTGGAAATCAGTGGTGCCGTTCCGGCGTCGCACTTTGCCGGTGGTTGGTCCGCGGCCGAAGGATTCCGCCAGCCGCCGATGTATTTCCCTTCCGGAGGCAGCACGATTCGGGGGATTTCAAAACCGGGCGAAGTCGTTTGGTCACGGATCTTTGTGGAAGATAGTCGGCTGAAGATCGATCTCGGCCGTGCTTCGGCGATCGCGCTGCCGCAAGCCGAAACCGAACGTCGCTGGAATGCGACGACGCCACAGTGGCCGATCATGCACGCGGTCTTGCACGGCGTCAGCCGCGACCAAATGATGGCGAGACACAAGGCCAATCACATCCAAGTCGCCTATGCCCATTCGGCCGACGAAGCCGACGAAGCAATGTATGCCAAAGCCGTTGCGGCGGAAGCGCTGGGAATGGAAGTTTCGATCTGCGGTCGATCGAACGCCTAAAGAAGCTTGCCGCTGGCCTGAGCAAGAGTTACGCTCGTACGTCGATGTGTCCGGTGGCGAGTTGCTTTTGCAAGCTGACGCTTTGTTCCAGCAAGGCGTTGACGGCGTCGCCCGCCTGCTGCTGGGCGTCCAAGGTTTTGCGAGCCACGGCGGTACCGATCTGCTGGTTGGTCGCTTGCTGTTGAGCCGCGAGGACTTGTCGAACCGGAGCGGGAATGCTGGACATGGAAAGCACGCGGTAAGAGAAATGAACGAACGCTAAGCGGGCAGACCGGAGTCATCCGGTGAATGAGCCGCCTTGGCGATAGCCGCGGTTTCTGGATTCAACCCAGGCCAGCGCCCAAACGGCTAAGCCAAGTTCCGCGGGATGATTCCAGCAAAGCTGCTCATGTTCCATTTTTCGACCGCGTTTCGGATTTTCAACGCCGAACCGCAAACCGAAACGGAAGAGTCTTGGACTGGAGCATCGATCGCACCGGTTACAAGACATCTACCGGCGCGGCAGCATCGCCGAACGTTAGGAGGCGTGTCCGGCGGCAGCGCGATTCAGTCGATCCATGATCGCCCGCCCGACCCCGATCGGCTGGCAAGTGTCGACATAAATCGCCTCCAAACCGGCTTGATCCAAGCGTCGCAAGGCGGCGAACAGATGCCGCGCTACCTCGCTTAAATCACCGGTCGGGCTGAGCGTTTCGACGACGGTGAAGCGTGCCGCTTCGTGGTCCCGCAGTGGCTGAAAGGCAATCCGACCCGAGCGGGCAGGGACGTGGGTAGGCGGGACTTGGGCAGGTGGCGGCTCAACCAGCAATCGCAGCGGAGTGGTCGGCGCGTAGTGCTCGAGCATCATGCCTGGGGCCAGTAGACAGTCGGCGTCCGTCTCGGCGCCGGGTGCCGGAGGCTGTGCCGCTTGGGACGAGTGACTTGCCTTGGTCAGTTCCGCAACCGAGACGTTCAAGCGGCGGGCGATCGCTTCGGCGGTAATCGCCCCCGGCCGCAGCAACCGCGGGCCATCGTCACTCAAGGCGACGATGGTCGATTCCACGCCGCATTCACACGGCCCGCCGTCGATCACCAATTCGACCAACTCACCCAGCCCGCTGGAGCAGTGTGCCGCGCTGGTGGGGCTGATGTATTTCGAACGGTTTGCGCTGGGGGCGGCCAGCGGGAACGGGCAGCGATTGAGCAGTTCGCGAGCGACGGGGTGGGATGGAATCCGGACCGCCACGGTCGGTCGCCCCGCCGTCACACAATCGGGGATCTGTTCGCCTCTTGGCAAAACCAATGTCAGGGGACCGGGCCACCACTGCGTCAATTGTTCCAGTTCGTTTTGCCGCCGGGCTGACAGCGGCAGTGCGACCGCCTCGCCGAGCCGTTCGAGGCTGACGACATGCACAATCAGCGGATTGTTGACCGGCCTCCCTTTGGCGGCAAAGATCTTTCCCACAGCCGTGGGGCTCCAGGCGTTGGCTGCCAGACCATACACCGTTTCGGTGGGAATCACGACCAAACGATCGTCGGCCAACATCGCGGCGGCTCGGGCAAGCGTCTCTTCGGTAGGCGGCAGCGTTAGCATGTCGGTGGCGTTAGCGTGTCGTTAGCATGTCGGTGGCGTTAGCGTGTCGGTGGCGAGCAATCGGGGGCTGCGTCCAAAGCACAGGTTCGGGGCCGGCAAGGGTGTGCTTTGGTAGTCTATCGTGGACCGACCTCGCCACAAAGGATGAAAAGCCACAGACGAGCTCTCAGGGCCTGTCGCCGAGGGCTTCGCGGCGTGGGACTCCAAACCCAAGATGGCGGGCCGAAAATTCGCTCGGCTACGAGAAATCGGATCGGCTGATATAATCCCGGCACGTGCCACACGACGCTTCCTTTTCATCCTCTCCGTAATTGCTTCCGTGCCACTTTTTTCTTTTTTGCAGACGAGCGACTCGAATGGTTCGAGCGAACCCGCGAACGCCGGGATTCCCAGCGAGTCGAAAGTCGATGCTGGGGCTGCCGATGCTGGGGCTGCCGATGCTGGGGCTGTCGATGCTGGGGCTGCCGAGGCTGCTCAGCGGGCGGTTCAAGAGGCAGCTGCAAGCGCCGCTCAATCCGAATGGGTCACCTCGCGTACCTTCTTGCTGCTCGCGGTCGTCTTAGCCGCCTTGAGTATTGCCTCGCTGGTGGGCTTGTTGCTCTCTCGCCGCGAGACGGTCGCGATCGAGTCGGCGGTGGTGCGGCGTTTCACTCGCCGGCTGCGCATCTGGTGGATGATGTGCGCGATTTTGATGTGCGGTTTTCTCCTCCACCGCGTCGGCACGATCATTCTGTTTGGCTTGGTGTCGTTTTGGGCCCTCCGCGAGTTCATCACCATGACTCCGACACGGCGAGGCGATCATCGCGCGCTCTTTTGGGTCTTCTTCATTTTTACTCCGCTGCAATACCTGTTGATCATCTTGAACAATCTGCCGCCGAGTTGGATCACGGCGGGACGCAGGATCGATTTCTACGGTTTGTATAGCATCATGATTCCGGTCTACGGCAGTCTCTTTATCCCCGCACGGATCGCCTTAGGGGGAGACTACAAACGTTTTCTCGAGCGGAGTGCCAAGATTCAATCGGGATTGTTGATCTGCGTCTATTCGCTCAGTTTTGCTCCCGCTCTGTTGGATTTGAATCTACGTCGAGTCGACGGTGCGGTTTGGAACGGCAGTAACGTGACGCTGTTGTTTTACTTTTTGTTGATCGCTCAATTGGCCGGCGTTCTGCAAGGGGCTTGGACACGCTTGATCGGGAACCATGCGATCGCGCGAGAGATCAACGCGGGCCGGACGTGGGAAGGGTTGGTTGGATCGGTGGTCACGACCGGACTGATCGGCGCGGCGCTGTTTTGGGCCACTCCGTTTGCTCCGTGGGAAGCGGGTGTGATGAGCATGGTCGTTGCCTGCATGTCGTTCGCCGGTGCGATGACGATGAGTGCCATCAAGCGTGACCGTGGCGTGAACGATACCGGCACGCTGGTGCAAGGTCACGCCGGACTGCTGGACCAGATCGACGATGTCTGTTTTGCGGCACCCGTGTTTTATCACCTGACGCGTTTCTTTTTCTCCGCTTGAACCGATGCGATATGCTGTTTGATACTCACGCCCACTTGGACGATACACAGTTCGACAATGATCGCGAGCAGGTGATTGAGCGTGCGCGCGACGCTGGATTGGTCGGCATTTTGGCAATGGGCACCACGGCCGTATCGAGCCGACGGTGTTGCGACTTGGCGGCCGAATATCCGAACTATTTGTACGCCGCGGTCGGCATTCAACCGAACTATGTGGCGCAAGCCGAAACGGAGGACTGGAACACGATTGTCGAGTTGGCTGGCTACCCCGGCGTGCGTGCAATCGGCGAGACGGGACTGGATGGCTACTGGAACGACAGTCCCATGGACTTGCAGATCGAATATTTTTTGCGACACATCGAACTGGCGCACAAGTGCGGTCTACCATTCATCATTCACATGCGCGAAAGCTGCCAAGAGATCATCGATACGCTCCGCCCGCTCGCCGCCCGACGCACTTTAGCGGGCGTGATGCACTCCTTTACCGGCGATTGGCGGCAAGCCAAACAGTTGCTCGACTTTGGACTGCACATCAGCTTTGCCGGAATGGTTACGTTTAAGAAATCGCACGACCTGCGAGAAGTAGCCAAGCAGGTGCCGGCCGATCGGCTGCTGATCGAAACGGATGCTCCCTATCTCAGCCCCGAACCGCTGCGTGGCAAGCGGCCCAACGAGCCCGCGCGGGTGGTTCATACGCTGCGTTGTCTCGCCGAGTCCCGCGGAGTGTCACCGCAGGCGTTGGGCGAAGTTACCACCGAGAATGCTCGCCGACTGTTGTCGCTGCCAAGCTAGCATGCGGTAAAAAACGTTCGCAAGGTTTCCGCTGGCCGCAGAATCCCCTCTGACTGCATTCTCAAGCCGTCCGGCCCTGGCTTGTCTTTACGGCACTTCGCACGGAAGATTGCAATACACTCCGGTGGCGGGGGTTGCTAAGCTGCCCCGATCACTTGGCTAGGCAATTGACGATGCGTGGCCAAAAATGCTTGTCCGCCAGGATGCCTTATTGCGACGAGACCCTTGAAGATGCAGCTTTCCAGAACGCATGCCGGCATCATCGGCGCCGTCTTTTGGGGCGGTTTAATGTTGCTGATCGTGACTGCGGTCCAGCGAACCGGATCGACCAAGACCGCGGATGCGCCGCCGCTGAGCCAACTGGTCGATTTTGCCGTGCAGCGCCCGCTGTACCTGCAAGCCGACTTGCCCGCCGAACAGGTGCGCCGCGGCGATCCCATTTTTTCGCAAACCCCGGTGGGGTGGAAGCAACTGGGCTATCTCGATCGCATCGACAGCGAAGCGGCGACCGCGCGCGTGGTGTGGTATGCAACGGATGTTGATCCCTATGCCTATGAATTGGACTACTACCGCAATCGTGGGAAGTTTGATGACGTGCTGGAAACGTTGTTGCCGCCTGAAAAACGCCAGCGGATTCAGGATCGTATCTCCCAGGCGTTGCGAGAACACGGCGACGAAGTCACCGCTGCGTTTCGGCCGGTGGTCGAGCAAAGCCTGAAGGAATCGGCTCCGGTGCTGGAGGATGCGCTCAAAGCTTCTATCGAAGCTCATGAAGAGGAGTTCAAACAGATCGGCAAACGTTGGGAAGAGGATATTTTGAAGAAGCGCATCGTCCCATTGCTGCGGGAAGAGGTTTTGCCCACCGTGCGTCAGCATGGAGAACCGCTCGCGCAGACGATCGGACGCGAGTTGTGGGATCGCGCGTCGATCTGGCGATTTGGTTGGCGGGCGTTGTACGACAAGTCACCGCTGCCGGAAAAAGACATGCTGAAGCGGGAATGGGAGCGGTTCGTCGAACGTGAAGCGATTCCAGTGTTCGAAAGCCACATGGACGACATCATCGAGGCACAAAAGAAAATCGTGGTCGACATTTCCGAGAACGAAAAAATTCGCGACGAGGTCGAAACGGTGTTTAAAGAAATGGCCGGCGACAAACCGTTTCAAGATTTGATGAAGGCGGTCGTGCGGGAATCGGTCATCGACAACAAACAACTGCATGCGATTTGGACGCGGAACTTCAAGTCCGATCAAGCCCGCGCGGCGATCGAGTTGGCGGGCGAACGTCTTGAACCGATCGTGCGAGAAATCGGGGACGATCTGTTTGGGACCAAAGAAGACGGTATCGACCCCGATTTTGCACGCGTGCTTCGCAATCAAATTCTTGGCAAAGACAAACGTTGGATCATTGCCATCCCTAAGCCGGTCGAGCAACCCGCGGACGGCAATTCTGACACTTCGCGGCTGGTTGTTCGTCGCGGCACGGGAGCGTCTCGTTTTCCATTGGTGATCATGGCTGGATCCGAAAATACTCTCAACGGCAAGGAATAGTTCGCATGGCTGGATTGGATGCGATGCCGGAACAAGAGAAGGACGAGTACGGGGCGACGCAAGCGTCTTCTGTGGGGTTGGATGAGTCGAGCGCGGTGCGGCCTTTGGTGCTTAGCGATCTGACGGTACGGGCCGATGGCAAAGTCCTGCTGGACAGTACCGCGGCCGAGATGCCGGCTGGCAAGATCACGGTGATCGTCGGCGGCAGCGGTGCCGGCAAGTCGGTGTTGCTGCGGATTCTGTCGGGCTTGATTCCGCAAGCAGGCCAAGTGATCACTTGGCAAGGGCACGTCGGCCATGACAACGGCCAACCGCTGGGACGCGTCGGAATTGTCTTTCAGCAGTTCGCGTTATTTGACGAACTGTCGCCGACCGGCAATGTGCAGTTTGCCATCGACCATCGGCGTGATCGCCGCCAGCCGGCCGCACAGTCAGCCGCAGCTTGGCTGGATGAGCTCCGGGTGCCGACCGATGTTCCCGTGGCGGCGCTTAGTGGCGGGCAAAAGCAACGCCTGGCGATCGCCCGCACCTTGGCGGCCGATCCCGAACTGGTGCTGTACGACGAGCCCACATCGGGTTTGGATGCCGCCAGTGGACGGCAAGTGGCACAGTTGATTCGCCGCACCCAAACGTTGCACCAACGTACCAGCATCGTCGTCACGCACGATTACGAAACGTTGTTGCCGATCGCCGACCATGTCTATTTGCTCGACAGTGATCAGAAACAGTTGCTTGCCGTTGCACCGGAGGACTGGGCACAGATTCCCGATATGATGAAGCCGGTGCAGCGGCATCCAAGCGTCGAAGAAGGCGACGGTCAAACAGACACGGTTGCCGAGCGACCTCGGACGTGGAACACCTGGATGAGTCGCATTGGGAACCACGTGGGCGATTTCTTTAGTGTCACCGGCACCGCACTCGCCGCGGGACTGCGACTGCCGCTGGACATGGTCCCCGTCTGGTCACGCGTGCGCTGGGGGCTACGTTTCCTGCTGCACTATTTACAGCTCGTCTGCGGCCCCTCGGCGTGGGTTTACGTGATTATCTCCGGCATCATTGTCGGCTTTACAACAACCTACTTCACCTTCAAATTCCTGCCCTACACGCTGTATACGAAACCGTTGCTGCTGGAGGACCTGCTGACGGCCATTGGGTTTGCCTTGTATCGCGTGCTGGTGCCAATTTTAGCAACCACGTTGGTCGCGGCGCGCTGTGGCGCGGCGGTGGCCGCCGACGTCGGGGTTAAGCAATACGGATCGCAAATCGAAGCGATCAGCACGCTAGGCGTCCGCCCGCGCAGCTATTTGCTGACGCCGATCCTGATCGCGTTTATGATCGGCACGCCATTACTGGAGTGGCTGGCATATCAAGCGGCCCGGATCGTCAGCTTGATCAGTTTCACCGCCGCACATCCCGACGTCGGCCCGCACTTTTGGAAACTGCATTTCGAGGCCGAATTGGTCGGCAACGGCTGGCTGCCAAGTGGCGCTTACTGGTTGATGGTCAAAACGGTTGCCGCCGGTTTGGGCGTTGCGGCGATCGCGTACTACCGCGGTTCGCGTCCCAAGCAATCGGCGACCGATGTCAGCCATGCCATTACTTCGACCGTGCTATGGGCAACGCTATATGTATTGCTGGTCCACTTCGCCGTCGCTTTCTACGAATTTTAGGGCGATCGGCAGCGAACATTCGACCATGTTTGCCAGATTCGCCGACGCCTTCGGCTTGGGGTAAACGAGAGGATTTGCCGTTGGCGACCATGTTTACCAGGATTCGCCGACGCCTTCGGCTTGGAGTCAATCTAGGATTGCAATCAGCTTTCGCGGCCTTGGCGAGGCCAATCGACATCGCTCAGTCTGGCCAGGGTCAGCAGCAAGGCTTGGGTGCCGTCGCGACCGTGGCCTTGCGCACGTAACGCTTCGTAAAACTGCTTTGCCATCGCTAGGCCCGGCAATGAAAGTTCCATCCGTGCCGCTTCGTCCAACGCAATGCCCATATCTTTGATGAAGTGTTCGACGAAGAAACCGGGATCGAAATCTCCCGCGATCATCCGTGGCCCAAGGTTCGACAACGACCAACTGCCAGCCGCACCGCTGCTGACCGACTGCAGCACGGTCGGTAAATCCAAGCCTGCCTTGTAGCCATACAGCAAGGCTTCGCAGACGCCGATCATGCCTGTGGCAATCAATGTCTGGTTGACCATCTTGGTATGTTGACCGCAGCCGGGGCCGCCTTGATGGACGATGGTTTTCCCCATCGCCTGCCAACAAGGCGCGAGCGCCTCGACCACCTCGGCATCGCCACCGATCATGATCGACAGTCGCGCCTCACGTGCTCCGACGTCGCCACCACTAACCGGCGCATCGACGCTGTGCATCCCTCTCGCTCGACATGCCGCGTCGATCTCGACTGCCAATTGCGGGCGGCTGGTCGTCATATCGACCAAAACCATTCCCGGCCGACCGTCGCTCACCACACCTTGGTCGCCGAGGGTGACTTCGTACACATCCTCGGGAAAGCCGACAATACAAAACACCACATCGCTGGCTGCTGCCACGGCGGCCGGGGAATCGACAATCGCGGCGCCTCGATTGGCCAGCGCCTGCGTTTTGGCACGGGTGCGGTTGTAGGCGGTGACCGAAAACCCGGCATCGATCAAGTGACCGCACATCGACGATCCCATCACACCGGTACCGATCCATCCGATGCGTGTCTTGCCGGGAACAATCGCTGTAGAAAACCGTGTCATCTCCATCCTTTGCGAATCAAACCTCGAAACGTTGCAAACCTCCGACACCGGCATGGCGATCGGATGACAACCCAACGCGTCACGGCGTGTGGCTCTATTCGGCCGTTTTGACGCGAGCCTCGGTTGGGCTGCCGTAGAACCGAGGTCTATCGTCCAAGCGACTCACATGCGGAGCGTGGGATACAAAACCAGCGTTTGGATCTTGCTGATGCGTGCGTCTGCGTTCGCGGGCAAAACGATTTGAACTTAATCCCAATGCTTACCGCGAGGTTCTAGGATCTCGCGGAGCAAGATGGCTTGTTGCAGGCCGTTGGGCGACTTCAAGATTCGCAACAAGTCGGCCGCCGGCGTGTTGGACTTCGACCGCGTCTGCTCACCCTTGGTCGTGCCCGACGTCCGCGACAACGCATTGTCGATTTTCCGTTGATCGGTCGCCTCGCGAGCTCTCCGCATGTCGCCCAGCGAAGCCACCACCTCATCGGCTTCGTCCTCGATGACCTCCGCCATCATCGGTTCAGCAATCGGCTCCACCGACGGACGCATCACCCGTTCGGCCGCACGGTCGGTGTACTGCGGGGCTTTAGGGCGGGTTGCCTGTTGCTGTTGGTCGTTGCGTTGATTGGCGCGTTGTTGTCGACGCTGTGCCGCCCGCCGCAGGAACTCTTCGATATCTCCAGCCATCTGCCGAGCCTCCGTTACCTAGTGGGATTCGAATCGGAATACGCATCGGTGCTTTCCTTGGTTGTCACCGCGAGGGCTTTGCGCATATCGGTGTCAGCACTCACATTTTGCAGTTTGAAGTAGTCCAAGATGCCCAGTTTGCCGGAGCGAAACGCATCGGCCATCGCTTCGGGCACGGCGGCTTGAGCGAGCACCAGTTGAGCGCGACTCTCTTCGACCCGGGCTTCCATTTCCTTTTCGGCGGCGACAGCCGACGCACGTTTGTTTTCGGCACGGGCCCGCGCGACCTGCGTATCCGCTTCCGCTTGATCGGCTTGCAGTCGAGCCCCAATGTTGGCACCGACATCGATATCCGCGATATCGATCGAAACGATTTCGAAAGCGGTTTGTGAATCGAGTCGTTTGGCGAGCACCGCTTTACTGATCACATCGGGATTTTCCAACACTGCTTTGTGATTCACCGCACTACCGATCGCACTGACGATCCCTTCGCCGACCCGCGCGATGATCGTCTCTTCGGTCGCTCCCCCGATCAGTTGCTGCAGGTTGGCACGCACCGTCACGCGAGCCTTGACCTTTAACTGGATACCGTCCTTAGCGACCGCATCGAGCGAGGCTTTAGCCGATCCGCGTGGCGGACAGTCAATCACCTTGGGATAGACGCTCGTCTGGACCGATTCCAGCACGTCACGGCCGGCAAGGTCAATCGCTGTCGCTTCTTTGAACGTCAAGCTGATCGTTTTGGCTTTTTTGGCGGCGATCAAAGCCCGAATGACTTGCTGCACGTTGCCCCCCGCCAAAGCGTGAGCTTCGAGAGCTCGGGTGGTCAAATCGGGATCGCTCAGGCCTGATTGCACCTCCATGATTTTGGCGCGGACAATGCGTCGGGTGTTGACCTTTCGAAAGGTCATTCCCAAGAGGTCAAAGAAACTGACTTTGGCCCCCGTCAGCGCCGACTGAATCCACAGCCCGAAGTAACTCGCAAAGACCGCGAACAGCACCAGCACGAAAGCGACAATCACCAGTGCCGCGATCACCAGCCACATCAACCTGCCTGATTCCTGCTGCGCAAACAACGCTCCGCTGGGCGCCCACAAAGCAGCCATGGATGTCGAAAATGGGCCGTCTTGCATCTGGAAAATTCCCGTCTGCGTCAGCAGCCCATGCTGAAGAGCGTCGTGCGAGGCAGCGTTCCAGGCATGTTGCGTGGCGATGTGCGAGGCAACGTTCAGTGCGTCCACTTTGATACTCATGGTGTAAAGGAATGCGTGAGACTCAACGCCCTATGTTATACGGTAAATGGGCTGGTCTGTGGGATAGGCAGGGGGAACCTTGTACGCCATCGGTTCTCCTCGACGGTCCGTCCCCGCGGTTTTGCGACCTAGCAAGTTTGCGTCTCGGTAATTATTGCGTCCCGGCGGTGCCCTGGGCTGGGCAGACCAAGCGAACCCAAGGCGTCCGCCAAGCACCCATGGGTTTGCCTCGCTGGCGGTTCGGATTCCCCAATCAACCGCCGCTAGTGGGGTGCCGACGAGCCGTTGCCGATGACTTGCCAACGGCCGTCCAGCAACCGTTCCTGAGGCCGGTAGTTGGCTTTGTAATTCAAATGCCGATTTTCGGCCACATACAGCCCCAGATACAAGTAGTCTCGTTCGGTCTGCCGGCACCACTCCCATTGCTTGACAATGGCATACGTGCCCAACGAGTATCGAGCGTAATCGGGGTCGAAATAGGTGTAAACCGCCGAAGCGGATCGGCGGCCCAAATCGGTCACCGCGACGGCGACCAGCCGCTTCCCATCCCACACCGAGAGCTCCGCCGTTTCGCAAAAAGTGTCGACCAGAAACGACTGATAGCCAAACAGATCGACCTCATCGGTCGCCTTGGAAAGTCCGCGTTGGTTTCGGTGTAGATTGAACAACTTCACGCGAGCTTCGTCAGTCTGCGGTTCCCCCATGCGAACCGTCAGGGCACGGTCTCCCCGTTTCAGCACGCGACGCTGTGACGCTCGCAACTGGAAGTCCGCAACAGAAATGCGCGTCGGCTTGCAAGCCGAGCAGTGTGGGCAATGCGTACGATAGACAAACGCACCGCTCCGACGAAAACCCAACGCGAACAGCTCGTCAACGGTTTCGCCATCGTAAAGTCTCTGAGGCCACAGCAGGGGCATCCTAGCCACTGCATCGGGCAAATATGGACACTCCTGCAACTGATCCTGAACGACCAGCAGCGAATCCTCATTAAACTTTGCCGAGCCTGGGTTCGTATCCTGCATGCCACCTGAACCATGAAGCCGATGGGAAAACGGAAATGTGATGGGTACGGCAATTTTGATTCTACGGCCAACGATGGCTGGGAACAGCCAGAGGACACCCGCCGCACCGGCCGGCTAGCGTTCTTTCGCTCCAACGGTCTCCCATTCGCTAGTGTCGGGTGCCGCACCGCAGCGATTGACCTCACGCACCGACTGGAACAATTGCCAAGGCAACAAAACCAGCCCCACGGCGGTCAACGATGCTAGGCCGGTCAGGCAGACCGGAACCGCGGGTAAGCCAACCAAGGTGATCCCCGACAACGCCAGGGCAAAGACGACCAGCAGCGTCTTGAATTCGGTCGGGCCAAAGCGGGCCAGGGTGAACTCGCCTGTCAATTTTGCTCGCAAATTCGTCAGTACGGCCATCGCCATCAACACAATGACCGCCACCAAACCGAGTTCCAACTGCTTGCAAGCGACGGCCAAGCCCACCAGCCAGTAGGTAAAGGAGAGCGGATCGGTAAAGTGATCCAATAGTTCTCCGCCGTTGCGACACTGCCCCGTGGCTCGGGCATGTTTTCCGTCGACACAGTCCGCCAGATGATTGCCCACAATGCCGGCCGCGGCGAGCAAGCCGCCCCACCAGAACTGCGTCGCAAAGGCCAAGCTGATGGCACCGCAAATTGCCGAGAGATGTCCGATGGCAACGATTCCCTCGGGCGGAAACCAAGTGGGGATGGCAAGCCGAGGATACAAAGACGCCAGCGGAGGCCCCACGAAGGGATCCAGCAAACTGTGAGAAACGCGTTTCGACATCGTCGGGCTCCTGAGGGTAGGTATCTAACCTTCCTGAGCCCGCTAGTAAAACGGCGCAGCGCCAAAAAATTAATTCGCAACTCGCAACTCGCAACTCGCAACTCGCAACTCGCAACTCGCAACTCGCAACTCGCAACTC
>Ga0102938_10001659_pt1 | contig 16856 bp, 16 predicted proteins | sample SalPonR2_B_D2_MG_FD_84516 | JGI IMG/M metagenome (GOLD analysis project Ga0102938, IMG submission 84516) | Salt pond soil microbial communities from South San Francisco under conditions of wetland restoration - Salt Pond MetaG R2_B_D2_MG | ecosystem: Environmental > Aquatic > Marine >...
CACGCGGACGATGGCTCAGTTCGCGATGTTGGTCATTCTTACGATCGTGGTCTTGCAGATGCTCTCGGGCGAGATGACCCCGGTAGAAAGCAAACCGAAATGGCTGCAAGCGATCACATTCTTTTTGCCGTCCAGGCACTTTGTGAGTGTAGCACAAGCGGTGGTCTATCGCGGAGCCGGTTTCGATCTGGTCTGGCCGTCGTTGGCAACCGTGGCCTTCATCGCGCTGGCGTTCTTCGTCAGTTCGTTGGTGCTTTTTCGAAGCTCGATTGCCAGTTCGACGTGAGACGCTCATGACTTCACCTTTGAAAGAAATTGCTAAGGCCGGAGGGACCTGTTAAGAAGGCATCCGCCGATGATGCGGGAAAGCCCATTCCGGTTGGGTTGGTCAAGCCACTCAGTGAAATCAATGCACACTTGTCGCTCAGGAAATTTCCCACACGATAGTCGCGATCGCTACGACTACTGCGATACTTGGACAGCCGTAAGCTTCATTTAGGTGTCGTCTAGAAGTCTTTTCAAACACATTCCAATCCTATTTCGCGGGAATCGAAATACGGTCAGCACTTCAAAGGGTCGCGCCCGAAGCGGAAACCGTCGCAGAATCGCCATCGACTGCCGAACCATCTGCCGACGTGATTCACCGAGCGGTGGCAGAAACGAAATGACGCGGCTTGCGAGATACGCGTTGCAGGGTCGATCGAGGCGTTACGATAATAGGGGGGATGGTCGACTCATCTTTCTCAAATTAGCTTACTCAGGAAACCGTACGACGCATTCCGGCGGTCCACCCGATCCGCAACGAATTGCCAGTTCGCGATTGCTCGTGACCCCGACGCCGAAGTGTTCCGTGAAAACGCAGATCTACTTTCGCAGCAAACGTCCCACCTGCGGTCGCCCGGTTCGGCGGCGATGTGAGAATCGAACAATTGTTGCGATCGCTTCAGAACGGTCGCATCGACCCATCACCGTGCTCCCAGCGGACAGGAGTATTTCGAGCTAATTCATCGGGTCCGTGGTTTCCTTCGATTCGTCACGCTTGGTTGATCCACTGGCGTGCCTTTTCCAAGTCGGTGTGGTCGAAGTACTCAATCTTCGCCGTCGTGAATGGGCGACAGAAAACGCTCATGCCCTTCTCCCACTTCGATTCCCCGACGATCGCCAACCGTTCGACGTGGTTGAAGTGTTTGGCGTCGAATTTGACGTCTTCCCACAGCGCTCCGGCGTTCCAGCCGTGAAAGTCGTGCATGATGACCAGCAATCGAACTTTTCCAAATTGCCTAATTTTTGCTTCGGTCATGGGTACGAAATCCGCATAAGCTTCCTTGGTCAACTGGCCGGTGATGTTGACTTCGATGACGTTGCCCTGGGCAACTTCGGAGACAGTGTACGACATGATTGATTCTCACTTCTGGTTTGGGGAAACGTTTCACGAAACGAAACTTCAGCCACGAACGGCGACCTTGCTCCGGTGCAATTGCCAGACCAATTGACGCCGCCGCCCTCGAAGTCGTTCGCCGCGGCGTCACGGTCGCCCACAGCATCGAACTGGACGATCGGGTTCAGCTTTACGGGTTGGACGATGCCAGCGGGAATGCCGCCGGCGGCGACGATAGCGACGTGTTTCGGTGCCTGAAAAGAACCTTGACGTCGGGGGTGTGGGTCTCACTGTTGCGACATCAACGCCTCAAAGCCGATCACGACATCGAGAATCTCTTCGGTGATCGCGGTTTGACGCTGGGTTTTGAATGATAGGTCGAGTTCGTCGAGCGTTTCTTCGATATTTTTTTCTGCCGCCTGCATCGCGGCGATACGGCTCGCGTTTTCGCTTGCCAATGACTCGGCGCAAGCCTGGTAAAGCGAAACATACAGACTTTGACGGATCAACAGCGCCATCAGCTGCTGACGATCGCCCGCGAAGGTCGGTAAACTCCGCGAGTCCCATTCTCGGTGTCGGAGATCGCTCAGCCACTTCGGATTGATCGGCAGCAGCTGTCGGGAGTGCGACTGGTACGAACGGGCGGCGGAACGAATATTCGAAAAGACACGAAGTGTCGTCAGCTGACGCGTTTCCCGCAATCGCTCGATGGCCAACAACCAATTGCTTACGCCGTCGGCGATCTCCGGAACAGAGGTCGGAATGCGAAACGATTCGTCGATCGTCCAACCGGCATCGGTCAACGACGACACGACGCGTGATCCGATCACGCAGGTTGCGGACGGGCGACGGTCACTCGAAGCCGCATGACGGTCGATCGCGTAGCGGGCGATCTGTTCGTTGAACTGGCCGCACATGCCCTGGTCGCTGCCAAAGACGATCACACCGTAGCGTGAGCTTCCAGCCGGAACGTTTTGTCGATCGCAAGCTGGAAGCCTACGCCAAGCTCCATCTCGGAGGACGATTTGCAATCCCATTTCGATCGTGCGGTGGTAGGCGGCCAAGGCATCGGCCGCTCGTTCGTACTGATGGATGCTGACGGCCGCGAGTGTTTTCATCGTCGTCACGACCGATTGCAGGTCGGTCGCTGTTTCGATCTTGCGGCGTAACAGTTCAAGCGTTGGCATCGACCACCTCCGCCGCGATCGCGGCAAGCTGTTGAACTTGGGCATCATCAAGCGGTTCGCCGGATTGCATTCGCTCGCACAAATCGGCTGCCTGGGAGGTGACCGCATCGCCAATTTCGCGTTCGAGTTTGCTGACTTGGTCCAACGAGACAGTGTCCATTTTTCCTTGTGTCACGGCGATCAATGACGCGATCTGTCGAGGCAACGTCAACGGTTGAAACTGCGGCTGCTTCAAAATTTCTCGAATCAAACGTCCTCGATTGAGTGTTGCCTGAGTGTCGGCATCAAGTTGGCTGCTGAAGCGAGCGAAACGTTCGAGTTCCTCGAACTGAGAATACGTCAATCGCAAATCGCCCGCGACGACTCGGTAAGCCGGCAGTTGCGTTTTGCCCCCGACCCGTGACACGCTTCGGCCCACGTCGATCGCGGGCAAAACACCTTTGCGAAACAGCGTCGGCGATAAATAGATTTGGCCGTCGGTGATCGAAATCAGATTGGTCGGAATGTAGGCAGACACGTTCTGGGCTTCGGTGGTGATGATGGGCAGGGCTGTCAACGAACCACCGCCCGCGCCGTCTCGCAAATGGGTCGCGCGTTCCAACAGTCGCGAATGCACATAGAAGATGTCACCGGGAAAGGCTTCACGGCCGGGCGGTCGCCGGAGCAACAACGACAGGTGGCGATAAGCCCGAGCATGCGCCGTTAGGTCGTCGTAGATGATTAGCACGTCGCGACCTTGTCGCATGAAATGCTCGCCCATCGTCGTTGCCGCGTAGGGCGCCAGGAACGGGATCCCCGGTGGTGCGTCATCGGCACCGACGACCACGATGGTATGGTCCATCGCGCCGTGCCGCCGCAGATTCTCGATCACGCGAGCGACTCCCGTACTGGGTTGCCCGATGCAGCAATAAACGCACACGACATCGTGGCGGCGTTGATTGATGATCGTATCGACAGCGATTGACGTTTTGCCGGTTTGCCGATCGCCCAATAACAATTGCCGCTGCCCGCGACCGATCGGGATCATTGCGTCAATGACTTTCCAACCTGTCTGCAGCGGAACCGTCACCGGCGCTCGCTGCATGATCGGCGGCGCATCGCGCTGACAAGGCTCACGCCGCAGCCCGTCCAGGCGGTGACCGCCATCAAGGACCCGGCCAACCGGATCGACGACGCGGCCGAGCAGTTCGTCGCCCACAGCGGTGTCCAGAACCCTCTGCAGACGATGTAACCGCGTGCCGGCACCGATTTCTTCTCCACTGTCGAGCAGCACACAACCGACTTCATCAGGATCGAGGTTGAACGCATACCCCAGACGTCCGCCGGTGAACTGCAGCACTTCATCGACTTCCACATGCGGTAATCCGCGAACACGCGCAACCCCGCGTTCGACCTCTTGGACCGTGCCGATCTCTTTGGTCTTCAGCTTGGCACGATACGAATTCACAGCGTGATCGAACCGGGCCGTCGCTTCGTCGAGTGTGGATGGGTAGCTGCTCATGTCCCTTTTTCACAGCCTGATCCGGGTTGAATCCGGCCACGAGGGCTGTTTTTTGATTTCTGTTTTCATCTCATTTAGTACGGCCGCAGCGTTCCAGCTCAGACTGTATCCGCCAGCGTCGACTTCCAATCCGGCGATCAGCGTCGGATCGTTTTCGAATCGAATGCCTGCTTCAAAAACGAACGCTTCTCGCAACGCTTGTTGTAGACGTGATTGTTCTTCGGTTTCCAGTTTTTTTGCGGCACGAATGAGCACGTCGTTGCCCGAGTCGGCCAGTTGCATCGCGATCGCGTCGCGTTGTTTTTCGTCTAAAGCATGCAACTGTTCGATGAACGAAGAGACAATCTGGTGTTGCAAGCCATTCCCTGCGATTTGCTCCAGAGTGCGATCAGCAGCCTGAAAGCCAAGTCGTTGAATCTCGCGGGCGGTTCGTTGGGCGGCATCATGCTGGTCACGCTCGAAGGCCGCCGTCCATTGCTGGTGTCGCGACTCGGCTTCTCCCCTGGCTTGGCTGATCAACTCTTTTCGCTGCGTTTCAACTTCCTCCTTGGCCTGCGTGATCCACCGGTCTCGCCGCGCTTCAAGCTGCGCCGCTTCCTCCCGCAACTGCTTGCGTTGCTGTACCGCTTCGGCCTTGGCGGCTTCCGCGTCGGTCAATCGACGGGTGACCTTGGTTTCACGATCGTTCATTGCACGACTGATGGGCTGGTACAGAAAATATCTCAGCAACCCGACCAGAATCAAGAAGTTGACAATCTGCGCACCAAACGTGAACCAGTCGATACTCATCGCGCGAAGTGATTCCAGAACGGATTGGCGAACAGCAAGATCATCGCGACGACGAAGCAATAGATCGCTGTTGATTCGATCATCGCCAGACCGACGAACAGGGTTCGCGTGATCGTGTTGGACGAATCGGGTTGCTGTGCGATGCTGTTAAGAGCATGCGAAACCGCCCGCCCTTCACCGATCGCCGGTCCGATCGAGCCCACCGCAATCGTCAAACCCGCCATGACGATCGAAGCCAGAGCGATGACTGTGGCGCTATCCATGGTGTATTTCCTTGTTGAGATGTTTCGTTGCCGAGGCGATATAGACCATTGCCAAGACCGCGAAGATGTAGGCTTGGATCATTCCGGTCAGCAGTCCAAGGACTTGCATGACGATCGGAACGAACAACGGCACAAAGCCCAGCAGGATCGCTGCAATCACCGCGCCGCTCATCATGTTTCCGTACAACCGAACGGCCAGTGCAAGCGTCCGCGACAATTCGCCTATCACGTTGAACGGCAGCATCAACGGTGTGGGTTGAACGTAGTGCTGCAGGTAGCTACCGATGCCCTGCGACGCGATTCCAAAGATCGGCACCGCCACGAAGACACAAGTGGCCAAGGCAGCCGTCGTCGAGAGTGAACTCGTCGGCGGCACGTATCCGGGAACAATGCTGAGCAAATTGGAAACCGCAATGAACAGGAACAAAGTGCCGACAAAAGGCAGGTAGGGACCGGGATCGTGCCGACTGACGTCGCGAATTTGATCGCGCATGCCGGTCACCAGCACTTCCAGCAGGTTTTGCCAGCGGGGAATCTTCGTGTCGCTGGTCAAGCGCCGCGTCACCGACCAACAACCGATCACCAGCATCGCCATCACGCACCAGGTAAACGCCAACGTCGCGTTGACTTTCACGAGCGGCCAAGCCTCGGATTGCCAGAGCACCCAGTGGTCCGATGTGATTTGCACTCCGTTCATGGGTCAACTCCCTGGCGAAAACGGCAAGCTTGCGAAGATAAACTGCCAACTTGCGAAGAATCGCGGAACGCAAGCCGGCAGCATAAGCCACGTCGCGCGACGATCCGGACCCCCACTGTGCGAATGAGCGCGAAGCCCAGACCGGCGGCCAGCAACAATCGCCAATCGCCGCGTGTTGCGATCGCCACAAAGATTCCCATCACGACGGTCATTCGGAATAGAAATCCACCGAGCATCCACAGGCAAGGCCGCCGCGACGTAGGCAAACGTCCGACCGTCCACGCAAGCGACCATAAGAAGACGCCGCCCGCCCCAGCACCGGTCAAGAAACCCAGCGACATTGTTACGCCATCATTCATCGCTGTTCCCTGAATCGTTGCTCTCCCGAAGGACCCACCACCAAGCGTTCCAGCACCCCAGTGCGACGCCACCGATCATCAGCATCAACGTCCATGACAAGCGACTCGGCCAGCGATCGTCGATCCACAGACCCACCGCCACACCCACCAGCGTAGGAATAGCGATCGACCAACCGATCAATCCGAACATGCCTAAACCGAACCAGGCCGAGCGTTCACCTTGCAGCCGCGCGTCGAGCTTGCGAGATCGCCTGACTTCGGCTTCGTGTTGCAGAGTCCGGCGGCTAGAGTGATGCGGCTTCATTGGATTGTTAAGTGACTTGTTCAGCCAACTCCATCGTCCTTCGGAGGAAACTTGCTTCCATCTTGGCCACGGCCGCGTGGGCGGCCCGTTCGCGCTGGTCAAGTTTTGAAAACTCCTCGCGAACGATCCGTTGCAATTCCGCCAATTCACCTCCGGGAGTTGCAGCTTGTGCCGAAACCAGCACTTCGTCCGCTCGCTTGACGAGAATCCCTTCGCCGACCGCCGCGAATGCTTCGCCGCCGTTTTCATCTTCCCAACTTAGCAAACCCGGCACCAAAGCAGCCAACAAATCGACATGCTTGGGCAATAAACAAAAACTCCCGTGGGTTCCTTCGGCGATCACTTTCGTCACCGCAAGGTCGATGGTGATTTCGTTGGGCGTGTTGAGTTTGAGTCGCATGTTGTTGGGTCTTCCAATCGAGAGCTCGCCGTCACCAGACTCGCCAGGGCTAGGCCATGGAAATGACGCCGGCTAAGCAAGCGATCCTTTCATATACAAGTCGCGTTCAGGACGATCTTGGAATTCGTCGGCGAGGATTCGTTCACAGCCGTCGAGTGTTTCGTCGATCGTGACCATCTTGCCTTCGTGCCCGGTGAACTGCTGTGTCGTGAAGAACGGCTGCGTCAAAAAGCGTTCCAGTCGCCGCGCTCGATTCACCGTCAACCGATCCTGACGTGACAGTTCCTCCATCCCCAACATTGCGATGATGTCTTTCAATTCTTCGTATCCCGCTAGCGTTTGCCGCACGTCGCTTGCCGTTCGATAGTGACGCTCGCCCACGACACCGGGCAGCATCATTTCCGACATCGACTTCAGGGGGTCAATTGCTGGATACAAGCCTTCGCTAGCCCGCTTTCTTGACAACACGACCGTCACCGAAAGGTGAGCGAAGGTATGAACCGCCGACGGGTCCGTAAAATCATCCGCCGGGACATAGACGGCTTGAACTGAAGTGATTGCGGCCGACGAGGTCGTGCAGATGCGTTCTTCCAGGTCCGCCAAATCGCTGGCTAGCGAAGGCTGATACCCGACGCGTGATGGCAATTGCCCCAGCAAACCCGAAACTTCCATGCCGGCTTGAACGAAACGAAAGATGTTGTCGATCAACAACAGCACATCCTGTTTGGCATCGTCTCGAAACGACTCCGCCATCGTCATCGCGGCGTGGCCGACACGGAACCTTGCACCGGGCGGTTCGTTCATCTGCCCAAACACCATCACCGTCTTGTCGCGCACGCCGGCGTCGCCCATTTCACGGTACAACTCTTCCGCTTCGCGACATCGTTCGCCGATCCCACAAAACAAACTGATGCCGTTGTGCACGCCGACGATGTTGTGGATCAATTCGGTAATCAGTACCGTCTTGCCCACTCCCGCACCGCCGAACAAGCCTGCCTTGCCGCCTCGTTCGAGCGGCGACAACAGGTCAATGGCCTTGATTCCCGTGGTGAAAACTTCGGATCGAGCGAGCCGGCGATGAATGGTTGGCGGCGGTTGGTGGATGCTGCGGTGAGGAACTTCCTTTAGCGACGGGCCGCCATCAATGGTGTTACCCAACACATCCAGGACGCGCCCCAACAAACGCTTGCCGATGGGAACTTGCAGGGGCCGCCCGAGGCTGCGCGCGGGCGATCCCCTGGCCAATCCCTGAAGCGAAGTGATCGCGATGGCGCGCACCGTGTGCGGATCCAGCTGCGCGGCGACTTCTGCGACGACGTCGCCCTCGTTCCCAATTCGCAACTCGTGCTGGATCGCTGGCAGAACTCCCGCAAAATGCAAGTCGATCACACTGCCGCGAATCGCGACGACATGTCCGGTCTGCGAACGATTTTGATGCTCGACGACGCTCATAAAATGCACCCAGTGCAATCCGCGCGCCCAGTGAGCTTATCTCGTCGATCTTTGCTTCGCAAACGTGCGATTGCCTTGGAAGCATGACAACCCATCTCAACCTGGTTCTCGCTCAACGAGCGGTTTTCAGCCCCGGAAGACCGCTCGGCGAGCCCCGCATGGCGACCGACGTGGTGACCGGATTCCGGGCGCGTCTTCAAACGAGCCGCCGGGACGCCGGAGACCTTGGCTGCCGAAGCGTCCCGCCGGGGGCAAGGCTGGCTGTACGCCCGAAAGAACCCGCTGGGCCTGAATTCGGACTGAACCCCAAAACCCGAGCGACCGCTGCTCTCCAAAAGTCGCCCACAGCGATCGGGCTTTGAAGGGCCACCGCTGGGTGGAGCCTCACACGCCGCTGAAATTCGGCCGATGCTGGCGAATGACGGGGCCGAGGGAAGGCGTTTCGGGCAGCCCCCATTAAGTCGCAAAGCACGCTCGCTCGCGGTTTCTCGTTCAGTTTTTGGCCGGCCCCTTTTGGCCGCTTTCCTTCCGCCCGGAACCGAATCATGAATGCGCTCAGACATTTGAATCCCGTCCAGATTCGTTCGTTGCTTGCGGATGACAATGACGCCCCTGATCAAGAACGGCTTGTTCGCCACGTTGGTGAGTGTGCGCAATGTCAGGAATCATTGGAGACGATCGCGGCGAAGCCGGACGTTTGGCAGAAAGCGACCGAGTGGTTCAGCGAGTCTGATCTTGCGTCACGGTCAGTGGAGGCGTCTTCGTTCGATGAAGAAGTGGCATCCGCCCCCGACGCATCGATGGTTGACGTGCTGGACGCGCCTTCGCACCCGGAGTTGCTCGGATCCATTCCCGGCTATGACATCGAACGCGAAATCGGTCGCGGCGGAATGGGCGTCGTCTTCAAGGCGTTCGACCATCGACTACACCGCACCGTTGCAATCGAGTTCCTTTCGCCGCAACTTGCCACCAACGGAACGGCACGCCGACGATTTGCCCGCGAAGCCCGGGCCGTCGCGGGGGTGTTTCACCCCAACGTCATCGCCGTTCACGGCGTCAGCAGTCACCGCGACATTCCGTATCTGGTCATGCCGTTCGTGTCGGGACCGTCCTTGCAAAGGCTGGTCGACCAACGAGGGACGCTAAACGAAAAAGAACTGATTCGCATCGCCACGCAGATCACAGCCGGATTGAGCGCTGCGCATCTGCAGGGGTTGGTCCATCGAGACATCAAACCGGCCAACATTTTGGTCGAAGCGGATGTCAGCCGAGTGTCCGTGACGGACTTTGGCCTGGCGCGGGCGATCGACGATGCCTCCATGACCCGAAGCGGCATGTTCTTGGGAACCCCCAATTTCATGTCACCCGAACAGGCAACAGGTGGCCGAGTCGACGCGAGAAGTGACTTGTTCAGTCTGGGCAGCGCGATGTATTTCCTGGCCACGGGACACTTGCCGTTTCGCGCCGAAAGCCCGGTGTGCGTGCTGCATCGAATCACGCATGACCAGCCGACGCCCGTCGCTGATCTGAACAACGAAATGTCGGCGACAACTTGTCAGATCATCGAACGGCTTCACAGCAAGGACTGCGATCGCCGCTTCGCGTCGGCCGCTGATCTTCACGGCGTTTTGCAACAACAATTGGCGCACCTGAATCATCCGACGCAAACGCCGCAGGCGTTACCACCCGCCCAACAAGCGGCATCACCGGTGGAATCTGAGCGAACCGCTCAACAAGCCGAGGAAACTGCCCAGGCATCGCTCGCCGACGCGATTCGCCAAGCACGCAAAGCGGAACGGGCACGGCAACTGGGTGATGCACCAACCGAAGCTCCGAAGGCCCCGGTCGCTCCTGCCGCACCGGCAAACCCACCGTCCATGACAGCGAACGAAGCCTTTTGGAAATGGCTGACGGGCTGGATTGTTGGTCGCTAGACAAACAGCGTTACTCGGTAACACGAAAGCTGCGACACACAAGCGCGTGCTTGTAGATAGACCTCTCCATCATCAAAGGACCATCGCCATGCGTTACTTCTGTTGTTCGTTCATGATTTTCGTATCGGTCGCTGCGGCAACGTCATCAGCACTGGCTGCCGAATTTCCACCCACACCCACCGGCCAAACGCTGAAGGCTTGGATGGCATGCGTGAACGAACCGGATCCCGCAAAACGAATCGAATTTCTGACCGACGGTTTCACGGAGAAGGGAGCCGAAGCGGTGAAGCATCGACAATCTTTCATGGACGGGATGCAGGGGATCAAGCTGGTGGAAATTCTCACGGATCAACCGCGCAAGATCGCGGCCGTCTTTGTTCGTGAAGGCAAAAGCATCCGAGTCCAAATCGAAACGTCCGACGACGTAGAGCAAAAGATCCACGCGGTGACAATGACCCCTCATCACATCACGACGGCATCCCGTAAAAAGCGAACCGATACGGAGGTCGCCAGCGAGTTGGCCACGTTTTTGGATGGCCTGAATTCGAAAGGCAAGTTTTCTGGTGCGGTCCTGCTCGCACGCGGCGACCAGGTGTTGCATCGATCAGCATACGGATTGGCCAGTCGGCGATACGACATCGCTAACAAAGCCACGACAAAGTTCAATCTTGGTTCGATGAATAAAATGTTCACCGCTGTCGCCATCTTGCAACTGGTGCAAGCGGGCAACGTCTCACTGGATGATCCGCTGTCGATGTACGCGGACGCGACTTGGATCAAGACCGAAATGACCGATAAGATTCTCGTGAAGCACCTGCTGTCGCACACATCCGGCCTGGGGTACTATTTCAACGACACGTTCGCCAACAAGTCACGCGAGTTCGTAAGGACGTTGCAGGACTACAAGTCGGTGCTGGAAGAAGAGAAGCTCGCGTTCGAACCTGGGACCAAATGGCAATACAGCAACACCGGGATGTTGATGCTGGGCGTCGTAATCGAACAGGCGTCCGGTCAGGACTACTTCCATTACATTCGAGATCACGTCTATGAACCGGCGGGGATGATGGACACCGACTGCTACGATATGGATGTTCCCGTGCCCGATTTGGCGATCGGTTATTTCAAGCAAGACGGCCGTTGGACCAACAATTTGTTCCGACACGTGATTCGGGGTGGTCCCGCCGGGGGCGGTTTTTCGACCGTGGATGACCTGCACCGATTCTCGCAAGCGTTGATGAGTTTCCAACTCCTCGATCGGGATCACACCCGGTTGTTGGTCACGCCGAAACCCAATTCTCCGGGCTACGGATTCGGGTTTGAGATCGAAAAGACCGCCTCGGGTGTCATTGTCGGACACGGCGGAGGGTTTCCAGGGATTCACTCCAAACTTGAAATTTTCGCGGACCAGAATGTCACGGCGGTGGTGTTGTCCAACATGGACCGAGCCGACGCGCCGGTGGTCAATAAGATTCGGGAACTGGTGAACTAGCAGCGAGGGCTGGTTCGATGGCGATCGTCCGAGATTGAACGAATGGATCCCGGAGCCACGCTGGGCGGTCCCGAGACAACACGCGACAACTCCGAAGCGTGGTGACGGCAAGGATGCTGCGGGGACGCTCGATCCCCATGAGCAGGACATGAACCGCATGCGGGCGGTGATCGCGGAGATCACCGCGGAGAAAGCTTCGCGTCCCGATGAGATCTCGGCGACGGACCTGATGTTGATGTACTTAAAGGTCGATGGTGTCCAGTACTACTTGGTCACGTTTATCGACAAATACTCTCGCTACCTGGTTCACTGGGGGTTGCTCACGAGCCTGGACGGTCACTCGATCAGCACCGCGGCGCAGCGGGCGATGGAAACACTTCCGACCGATGCCAATGGCAAGCTGACGGTGACGCCGATGATTCGCAGCGATAACGGAAGTGGATTCATCTCGGGCGAATTCGTCGGGCTGCTCTCGCACCACCAGCTGACGCATCATCGCATCCGCCCTCATTGCCCGGAGGAAAACGGCATTCAAGAACGATTCAACCGCACGCTCCGTGAAGGCATTGAAAAGCACGACCTGGAGAGCCGGTACGAGTCTCAGGAAGGTCCATCTGGGAAATCCATGGGTTGGCTAGAATTCTCCGTAAAGGAGAACCCCATTACACGGGACCGACTTCTACCGACGGATCCTCGGCTTGCGGCCACCTTGGGGCGTCGCTGATGTGAAGCTGGACACCGAAGCCGGGCAAGTCGATATTCAGGTCGAGCACACCAATGGCAAGAAATATTGCTTCCCCGAGTGCGATCGAGAACGGTCAATGAGCGGCGAGTTGAGGGCGAGACGAAAGGCCGCGGACTGACCTTCACGGGGCAGCGACTTGGGACGTTTCTGGTTCTTTTCGCGGGGCCCATCCGTCGTACTGTTCCGCACTTTCGCCGACCCAGTAGGGCGAGGATCCCCACAGCGGGACCGTGGCCAGCATTGATTCCCACTGTCCTAGCAAATCGAATAGCTGTTCAAAACGCTCGGCCGAATCCGACCGCAGGTTCACGCTTTCCCCGGGATCCTCGGCCGGTCGAAACATTTCCGCGGGTCGATGCGACAGTCGGATCAGTTTGTCACGACCGTCCAGCACGGCGGCTTGGCCTTGCAATCGCCAGAAGAAACGTCGCTCGACGCCAACCGCTTTCCCGGTCAACAAGGGCAACAGATTGAGGCCGTCGTAGGCTCCGCTGAAGTTCACCATCCTGCGGCGGTTTCGCACGTCTTCGTACGACCGCGGTTTCGCCAACGGTAGCGGCTCGGCGTCGGCCGCGGCCAAGAACGTCGGCAGCACGTCCAAGCTGGACATCGGCTGTTCGGAGGTTTGCGACGAAGGTAGGCGATTTGGCCACGCCCAAATCATCGGAACGCGAACGCCGCCTTCGCGAAGTGTGCCTTTGACGCCGCGCAAAGGCCCGTTCCAGCTGCCGTTATTGGTGGCACCACCGTTGTCCGAAAAAAAGACGATCAAAGTGTTTTCCAATTCGTTGCATTGTCGCAACGTTTCGCGAAGCCGTCCAACGCCCCGGTCCAAGGCATGCACCATGGCTGCATAGGTGCGTCTCTTTGCATCGGAGATGTGAGTGAAACGGCTCAGGTCGTCTTCTTTGGCGTGCATGGGGGTGTGTGGGGCGTTGTATGACATGAACAGCAACCACGGACGCTGGGCGTCTTTGTTGTTTTGGTCTTCTATGAACCGAATTCCTTCGTCGGTAAAAAAGTCGGTCAAGTATTCGCTGCTGAATTCCGTCACCGCCACGCCGTTACGCTCGATCCGATTCGGGCCTTGCAGGGGCCAATAGCTGTGACTCCCTCCCAACATCCCGCAGAAATGATCGAAGCCTCGGTCGTTGGGGTGAAAGCCTTCGCCGGTCCCCAGATGCCATTTGCCGACCAGGCCGGTGGCATATCCCCCGGGGCGTAAGTGATCCGCGAGTGTTGATTCACCCGGTGGAAGACCCAGAAGATCGGGACGGGTCGCGTAGGCCCCGGCGGACTGATTCAGGTTGCCCTCGTAGCCGAACCGCCGCGGGTCTCGTCCCGTCATCAGGCCGGCCCGAGACGGCGAGCACACCGAGCTTACCACGTAAGCCTGACTGCATCGAACGCCGTCGTCCGCCAAGCGGTCCAAATGGGGAGTGCGAAGCATCCGACTGCCCTGGCACCCGAGATCGCCGTAGCCCATGTCATCGGCCAGGATCAGCAACAGATTCGGCGCCGAGGCGGAGCATCCGCTGGAGAAGTCGTTCGTGCAGACGATGGCGAGGGTGAGGGTTCGCACGACGACGGAGATTGCTGTGTTCATTCGAAACTGGCGTGGGCGATGGTATGGCATTTGCCACGCCATCCTACCCAGGGCAATTGCGCGCTGCTAGGCAATCGGCGAAAGTGAACGAAGGTTCGGCAATGGGCTGTTGAAGTGCAGCGGCCAGGCGAATCCACTCGCCTTCGCATCTTTCGATGGAACGCTCCGCATCGGCGTACGAAGCAGGAGGGGGGCCCGATAGTTTGCTCACGCGATTTTGCGGCGATTGCCATGGCGGGGGCGCGGCCGAAGGCGATTCCCGGTTGCATTTCGATGAAAGCCCTGGGCAGAGACTCGAAGGCTTGGATTTCGCCAATGCCGCGGTCGTCCAGGATTTTGAAGACGCACACTCGCGGATTGAACGCGGCATCATGCCGCCGGAGATCTGGCGATCAGCTACTCGTCGGGGATGCTGGTTGACGGTGTCATGCGACTGGCGTCCAGCGGCGGCAACCTCCGCCGACACGCCGTTTGGCCCAGCAAGTTCGAAGCACCCGTACGCGGCATTTATCAAATCCGGGTCGCCGCATTCGCATACGGGACGGATGACGCCGACGGTACGCTGCGGGCCCAAGGCATCACGCCGCCGGCGAACGGGCGAGACGTGCTGAAGGATCTGTCCGTCGGCCCCCGGCCGGTCACTCACACGTTTCGGGCGGAATTGCAAGCCGGCGAAAACGTGTCGTTTCGTTATACGGATAGTGTCTTCGATTACGACGACAAATTCGAACTGCGGGGATTTCTGTTCGACCTTTTTCGTCGTGAGCCCCGATTGGCGGCCGCTTGGGATCGCCGTGGCGACGTCGCTCGTGGCGGAAGCGGATGGCGTCAACTGCTGGACGCGATGGCCGTGCCGAACTTGGACGTGGCATCGTGGACGGGCGACGGAACCGAAGTCTCCGAGCAGATCGACCGTCTGGCGAAACGTCTGTCCGTCAAGAGCGTCAACACGGGCGAAATGCTCGTCTACCGGTACTTTGACGAAGGCCCGGGGATCGCCATCACCGACGTCCGGATCGAGGGGCCCCTGCGGGTGTTGGAGAGTGATCGTCGCCGAGATTCGCGTCAGCGACAGTTGGCTTTTTTGGGCAAGACGCTCGACGACATCGATGCGACCTCGATCGATGCCGAAGTCGCTTCGGTGCTGGATCGAATGTACCGTCGTCCTGCGACGCAGACCGAGGTCCAAACCTACACCGATCTTGTGTCGGACCGCTCGGTCTGCGTCGACCGGCTCGCTGGCCGAGGCGATGCATTTGTTGATCCGCAGCCTGATGATCACTCCCAACTTCGTCTACGTCGGACTTCCGGTGCAGAGCAACGAGGAGGACCTTGATTCGAATCGGTTGGATGATTGGCAATTGGCCGAGCGATTGTCTTACTTTCTGACCTCGGGGCCGCCGGATGAGTCGCTTCGCCAAGCGGCGGCCGACGGTGAGTTGCGGGATAACGCCGGTCGGCGGCGTCACGCGTCGCGACTGTTGTCCGGCGAATCGGCCGGTCCGATGGTCCGGGCATTCGTGACGCAATGGCTCGGTCTGGATTCGCTGCGGACGCTGATGCCGGACCCGTCGCTGCTGAAGCGATTCACCCAGCAGCATCGCGACGGATTGATTGAGGAGCCGATCGAGACGATTCGACGAGGCCTTCGCGAAAACCGACCGGTGACCGAGTTGATCTGGAACGATCGCGTTTGGACGAATGTGGAGGTCGCCGAAGATATCGATCAAATCGACGTGAATCTTCAAATCTCCGAGGAAACCAAGCCTGGCCGGCTCGTTTCGATGAGCGTCGGTTCCGATGGGCGTCGCGGCGGTCTCTTGTCCATGCCCGGCCTGGTGATGGCATCCGCGAACGGCGTGGATACGCAACCGGTCTTGCGTGGAGTCTGGGCATTGGAAAACATCCTGGGGATGCCGATTCCCGAGCCGCCGACAAACGTGCCCGCGTTGACGCCGGACACATCTGCCGCAACCACGTTAAAAGAGCGTTTGGCGGCTCACACGAGCGACGCCAGTTGCGCGTCCTGTCACCGGCACATCGATCCGGTGGGATTTGTTTTGGAAAACTTTGATGCCATCGAAAAGTGGCGAGATCACTATCCGACGCGGTCTGATGCGAGCGGTTCGGAAAATCGGGATAGGGGGAGCCCTCGCGGGCTCCCTCCTCCCACACCACCGGGCATACGGGTCCGTACCACGGCGGTTCGGCTGGTTAAACTTTCTTGTCAGGTGGTTCCAGAAGCAGCGGGACGCCCAGTTCCGCCAACACCCTGCCGGGCAAGGCGAAACTCAAGGCTGGAGAACGGCTGTTGTGCCAGTTGCCTTGACGGCTACCAGCGGTTTGTGCAGCAAGATCCTTGCCGACACCCAACTTCCGCAACTCTTTGAACCGACGCTTGCCGGTTTTCCACTGCTTCCAAGCATAACTTCTCAAACGGCGGTGGATCCAACTGTCCAGGTCTCGCAGCACCGAAGGCGTCTCGCAGAAGCCGAAGTAGCCTCGCCAGCCGACCAGGTAACTGCGTAGCTCGCTGATCACGTGAGCCAAGGACGAGCCCCGGTTGCGTTTCGTGATTTCGCGAATGCGCTTCTTGAACTTCACCCGTGATGCCGGAGCGATACTGCGCTTGCGACGTGTCGTGAACGTGAACCCCAGGAACTTGCGTTTCCAAGGTCGGTCCACCGCACTCTTGTCCTGGTTGACTCTCAGCCGAAGCTTCTTGTCCAACCAAGCCGTCACGCTTTGCAGC
>Ga0102938_10001662_pt1 | contig 16842 bp, 14 predicted proteins | sample SalPonR2_B_D2_MG_FD_84516 | JGI IMG/M metagenome (GOLD analysis project Ga0102938, IMG submission 84516) | Salt pond soil microbial communities from South San Francisco under conditions of wetland restoration - Salt Pond MetaG R2_B_D2_MG | ecosystem: Environmental > Aquatic > Marine >...
AACTCGCCCTCGGAGAAGTTCTGCATGAACCAGCTCGCGCGGACCACCGTCCACTCGACGTCGGTTTCCTGGATGATCTGCTCGCAGGCCTGCGCCTCTTCCTCGCCGCGACCGGACAGCAGCACCAGTCGTCCGACGCCACCGGCCACGGCCCGATCCACGAAGGTACGAATCGAGTCCGTGGCGCCGGGGATGGCCAGGTCCGGGGAATAGGTGATGTAGACGGCGGTGACGCCCTCGAGGGCCGCATCCCAGGTCGCCGGGGCATTCCAGTCGAAGGCCGGGCGGGTCGAACGCGAGGCCACGCGAATCTTCACGCCGCGCGCGAGGAGCCGCTCTGCGACGCGGCGGCCGGTCTTGCCGGTACCGCCGAGCACCAGCGTGATGCCGCCGTGGTGTTCGTTTGTCTCGTTCTTTCCGTTTGTCTTCATCATCGCGTTCTCCTGTTGGCAGCTGGGCTTGACTCGTCGGGAACCAGCTTAGGAGTGACGCCGACGGGTGCCCATCCGCGGCACGATCAGATGCATACGCGTGCGTCTATAATCGCGCGATGGACACACTCGGTGGACTACTCGATGCGCCGCGGGCGCGCGGCGCATTCGCCCTGCGCACGGTAATGAGGCCCCCGTGGTCGCTGAGGATTCTCGCGGAATCGCCGCTCACGCTGATCGCCGGCGTGCGGGGTGAAGCGTGGGTGGTGCCGGACGAAGGCAACCCTGTCCACATCGGTCCGGGCGATATCGCCGTCACCCGCGCACCGGATCATTACAACGTCTCGGGCTCACCCGCGACACCGCCGCAAGTGATCATTCATCCGGGGCAGCGCTGCTGCGACCTCGCGGGCAATTCCGTGCTCGAGGAGATGACGCACGGAGTGCGGACCTGGGGCAACGACCCGGAGGGTGAGACGGTCTTCGTGGTCGGCGCCTACGAACACCTGAGCGATATCAGCGATCGCCTGCTGCGCGCGCTCCCCCCGGTGTTGTCGTTGTCCCGTGGCGACTGGGAGTCGCCCCTGGTGCCCCTGTTGTGCGAGGAAGTCGTCAAGGACGAGCCGGGGCAGGCCGCGGTGCTCGACCGCCTGCTCGACCTGCTGGTCACGGCGGTGCTCAAGGCCTGGTTCGCACAACACGACGCACGCCGGCCGGAGTGGTGGCGGTTCCAGGGCGACCGCATCGTCGAGCGCGCGCTGCATCTCATGCACGACGACCCGTCGCACGCGTGGACCATGAGCGAGCTGGCCGCGGCAAGCGGCGCATCCCGGGCTTCGCTGGCACGCCGCTTCAACGACCTGGTGGGGGAACCACCCATGACGTTCCTGAAGAACTGGCGCATGGCCATGGCGGCCGACCTGTTGTGCCAGCCGGACGAAACGGTGGGCACGGTGGCCGAAAAAGTCGGCTATGCCACGCCGTTCGCTTTCAGCGCCGCCTTCAAGCGAATCCGCGGCATGAGTCCGCAGCAGCATCGCGCGAGCGCGCTCGCAAACAACTGAAAGACCGGCATCCGGGTAATCCAAGTAACCCGGACATCTCGCCAGCACTCAAGACTTGCCGCGGAAGAACACCCGGTAGGCCGATCATCCCGTTGCGGCAGCGGCCCCGTCATCGTCCAGCCCGCACTGGCGGAAACCGTATATGGCGCTGTCACGATCAGCCTGCCACGAGCGATGTACGGCATCCAGTCCACCAGCCTCAATGATCGCCTGGGTGACTTCCTCCGGCCCGATACGCCCCGTGTCCAGAAGCCCGAGCGACCAGGCGATGGCGGACTCAAGTCGTGCCAGGGCAGGTCCGCCGAGACCCGGCCAGAACAAGCGTGCAAGCGCCCCGATCGGTTTCTTCTGCGCCAGTCCCAGCAGGCCCGCATCAGTGAGTGTGCGGGCCCAACGCTCCGGGCAGCCCCGTGCGGCGACATAGAGAGCCACCGCACGGGCGACCTCCTCCACGAACTGTCGCTGCCTGGCGACCAACTCCGTTTCCAGTAGCTTGGCGGGGTCACTGAACACCACTTCCGATTCTGCATCAGTCGGCAGCAGGTCGAAGATCAGGTGAATTCGATCCGACCCGGAGTCGTTGCAGGCGTCATGCAGGGCCTTGTTGTCGAACCACCAGAGTTCCCCCTCGCGCATGCGTACCGATTCGCCACCCGCATTGAGCAGGCTGCCGTTCTCGCTTCGGATGACCAGGTGGTAGCGGTCGCGCAAGCGGTAGTATTCGCCGCGGTCTACGTGCGGCAGCACCGTTTTGCCAGGCGGCAAGCAGGCAAAACGTGCGCGACCCGGCATGCCCTGCTGCTCGGCCGCAAACGCTTCGATAAAGGCGACCGTCGCGGGAAACTGCGCGGACAACGACGTCCAGCGGCTCTCGTGCACGTCCCGCCGACGGCGCCCGCGGATGCAGGATCGTCTCAGGCCCCGGAGAGGAATCGCGTTGGTGTCACGCTGCGCCGGCGCCGTGAGCTGGCGGCCCACCTGCAGATCCCATGCGCTCGAGTGACGCCCCAGTTCCAGTCGCAGGGGTTCGAGATCGATGCCGGCCCGCATTAGACGGAAATGCGCCATGACCGTCCTCCTACAATGCAGCCTGGAAGCGGAACATCAGGATCGAACCGTCCTCGTCGATACCGTCCCGATTGGGCGCGGCATCGTAGCGACTGTAGTTCAGGCTGGTCCGCAGGTGCTCGTTCCAGTACAGCGACACGGCCGCCGTGACCTGTGCCTGCTCGCCGCCCGTGACGATGCCGTCGTCCAGGTCGAGCATGCTGTAGCGCAGGGAGAATTCGAGCGCACCCCATTCGCCTCTCGGCCGCACGGCCGTCGGCACACCGCGTGAACGGCTGTAGCGATAGCGCTCCCCGGTGACCAGCCAGCTCGCCTGGGCATAGCCGCCGCTGAAGTCGGCCGCGTTTGATCCGCCGTCCAGGCTCATGAACATGTACTCGCCCTGCAGCCGCACATTGTCGAGGATGCCCATCACTTCCAGCCCGGTCGTAGAGAGACTGTCGATGCCGGCGAGGGAGCGGGTGTCCACCAGCCGTTCGCTCGTCAGCCGCGTTTCCGGGCGCGCCCGGATCCGCACGTCTTCGTTGGAATCGACCGAGCGATATTCGTGGGCGATACCGAAGTGCAGCACCTGGCGCCTCTTGCGGATCGGCGCATAGGTGAAGCGGCCGATGATCGACGTGCCATCGACAGCGCGCCGGTCGAGATCGCTGAGCTCGTCGCCGAACACCCCCGCCGTCGCGCTCCAGTTCCGGCCCCAGGTCCTGGCCGAGACGCCCGTGAGCATCGCGGGACTCAGGGCGGAAGCGAGCGAGCGCTCCATGAAGGCGAGGTCATTGGAGCTGGAGAGCTCATCCAGCGAAAACGGCGCCACCTGGTTGCCCGCCGTGACCCGCACGCGCTTCCAGCCGCCGTAGCGCACGTACAGGCTGCGCCAGCCGTCCACCAGGCCCACGTCGTAGTCGGCCCGGAACTGCCAGTCGTCGTAGCCGGCGCGCAGTATCAGGCGCGCGCGGCGGAAGTCCTGGTCGTCCTCGAGCAAGGTGACGTCGTCGCTGTAGCGCGCCACGTCATAGTGGATGCGTCCGCCGAGCCGCACGTAGCGATCGTCATCCCACGACACCATCGCGCCATCGTCGAGCGTGAACGAAGTCTCCGCCGCCTGGCTGGCCACCGCAGGCGCCAGGGCGAGAGCAGCGATCATCAGGTAACGATTCCAAGGACTTTGCATCATCATCTCCATGTGTTCGGCATAGGTGATCAGAGGGCGGCCACGCGGGTCGCATCTGCGAATAGTTGGTTTTGCTGCTCTGCATTGCAGATGTCGTCAAAGAAGCGGGCGACATGCTCGTGCATGCGGCCCTGCGCGTAACATTCCTGCCAGTCATGACCCACCTCCGGCACCACCACCAGCCGACAGGCGGGAGCCAGACCGCGCCTGGCGGCAGCGCGCTCGAGCGCGGCGACCCAGGCGGTGGCTCGCGCAAGACGGTTGTCGCCCTGCTCGCGGTCCAGCACGCGGTTGGAACGTAACGAGGGATCGCGCTCCACGTCGCGGTCACCGACGAGCACGCATTTCGGCACTTGCAGGAAGGCCGGGAAGTCGATCGCGAGCGAGCCCGGCATGCGGCCCGGCGCGAGTCCATAGGGGAAGCTCGCGGCCGCGCTTGGGAAGGTGTACCAGCCCGCTGCAGCCAGGGCCATGCCTGCGACACGCTGCGGACGCACGAGTGCGTAGCGGTGGGCGAACTGGGCGCCTCCGGAAAATCCGTACAACAGGCAAGGCCGGACGCCGACGGTCTCGTCCAGGATGGCGTCCAGGGCGGCTGCGGGGTGTAGCGTGCGGTTGGATGACTTGAGTCGCTGGTAGCCCCGGTAACGTCGGCGATCGAACAGCGGCGCCAAGAGCTCGGTGCCGGTCTGTTCGGCCCAGTCGATGAATGCGGTCAGGTGTCCCAGGGCATCGCGACTGATGCCGTGCACGCAAACCAGCGGGGGACGTTGCGGATCCGGGTTGCGCGGCACGAACCGCAGGTAACGGGTGCGGGAGTCGGTCGCCAGGGGGTGCTTGACCGGGGCGCCGGCCGGGACTGCTGAGCGGGTCATGCAGCGCCTCCTAGGCCACGTCCGCCGCGGGCCGGCGGCGATCGCTGACGATGGCGCCGTCCGCGCCCAGTTCCACCACGCGCTCTGCCGCATCCAGCAGGCGCGGGTCGTGGGTGACGACGATGACCGTGCCCGGAAAGCTGGCAATGACGCTGCGCAGCACGTCCAGACTCTCGGCGTCCAGGTGATTGTCGATCTCGTCCAGCAGCAGCACGCTGGGTTCGGGCCACAGCGCCCGCGCCAGCGCCAGGCGCTGACGCTCTCCGCTGGAAAGGTTGAGGCCGGCCTCCGCGATGCGGGCCGGCGAATCGCTGTCGTTCTCAACGAGATGCTCCAGCCGGCAGCGCCGCATCAGCGTGCGGAACGCCTCCGCCGTCATGCCCCGACTGCGATAACTCGCATTGCGACGCACCGAACCGCGGATGAGCGGGAGATCCGGGCCGACGATCGCGATGTGTTGTCTCAGGTCGCGGTTGCGCACCTGGGCCAGGTCCTGGCCGCCGAGCCGCACCCGGCCGGCCAGCGGCGCCTGCAGGCGGGCCGTGACCGCCAGCAGCGAGCTCTTGCCGCAGCCGTTCGGGCCGGTGACGACGGTGACACTGCCCCGCTCGAAAGCCAGGTCGAGGGGTGTGCCGCCCGGGCAGGCCACCACGCCTTCGTAGCGGAGTTCGCCGCCGGGCCGGCGCAGCCGCCGGCCGTTGCGCACGCCGGGCAGCTGCGGCCAGCGAAAGAACGCGCTGATCCGCTCCCGCGCGACCGCCGCGGCCTGCCAGTATTCGAACACCCGACCGAGATCCCGGATCGGTGTCGTGAGCCACGCGACGACGGTGAGCGCGGCGACCATCTCGCCGGCCTGCAGTCGCGCGGCGCCGATGATGAGCACGGCCAGCAGGGCGCCCGAGCCGAGCAGCTGCACCACGCTTCTCGCCCGACCGACGAGCACGGCCCGGTCACAGGCCGCATCGATGACCTTCTCGCCGCGCGTATCGAGTCGCCGCTGCTCGCGCAGTTCCTTGCCGTGCGCCTGCACCGAGGGAGCGGCGCCCATCATCTCGGTGACGAAACGCGCCAGCTGGCCGCGGCGGTTACGGAGCTCCCGGTTGGCGTTCGCCAACGGCCGCGCCAGCAAGGCGGCGCCGATCCCGCCGGCGATCACCAGGGCAGCCGCCGTGATGCCCAGCACCGGATCCATCCAGCCCAGCACGGCGACGGACGCCACGAGCATCGGCAGGGCCACGATGAGCTGCGCCAGGCCGCGGCTGATCCAGGACTTGATCGCCTGCAGGTCGCCCACGAATCGCACCAGTGCGCCTCCTTTGGGGCGCTCGCTGAGGTCGCGCGACGGCACGGCCAGCAGGTGGTCGAACAGACGCAGTCGAACGTCGTGCACGAAGCGCTGGCCGAGCGCCTCGCCATCGACGCGCTCGCGGCCGCGGAGCCAGGCGCCGCCGAGTGCAGCCACGGCGAGCACGGCCACGGTCGCCGTGCCCAGCCCGGAATTGATCGCCGCCCGCGCGCCGAGCGCGAGCGCCACGGTGCAGGCCGCCTGGGCGACGGCGTTGGCCAGCAACGCCGCGAAATGCCACGGCGCCGCAGATGCCGCCGCGCGGACGTCGAGGGGGAGTGACTCAGCCGGTGCAGGCATTGCGCAGCTCCGCACCGCGAGCGTCACGGTCAAGCAGTGAACGGGAGACGTAGCGATCGGACAGGCCGTCGAGCCCGATGACGGGCTGCTGCACCAGGTCGCCCGCCTCCCGCATCGCCAGCGGCGCCGCGGTCAGCACGCCGGACACTGCCAGCACGTCGTGGCCGCGCTGTTCCAGCCAGTCCACGCCGGCCTTCGCGCCCATGGCGTCCTGGGCGCAGAAGACGACTCCGTCGATGGCGTGCCGGAACCAGGCCGCGCTCAACAGGGCCGCGGTCTCGGCCTGGATCAGTCCGTCGGCGACCTCGAGCACCGCGACGTCCAGCTCGTGGCGCCCGAGTTCCGCGCTCAGGGTCTCCACGATCCGCCGGATCGCCGGCTCCCCCACGCGATAGGTCGAGACGTGCCCGGCGTCGGTGAAGTCCAGCACGACCGACGCGCCGGCGTCCTGCATCAGGAAATAGTCGTTGCAGGCGCCGGTGCCCGTGACCTTGGCCGCACCCACGCGCAGGCCGGCGCGATTGAGCCCGCGCACGAGGTGGGCGCCGGCCGTGGTCTTGCCGGAGTCCATCGAGGTCCCGGCCACCACGATCAGGCGCGGACGCGGCGCTTCGGTCCGCAGGGCTTCGGTCCGCTGCGAGTGGAGCGCGTACTGACGGAGGTTGAGGGCGCGGCCGCCGGCGTCCCCGAGTATGCCCAGCACCTCGATCTCGGTCGGGCCGCGGTGGATGCGCTGGTGCCAGTTCACCGCGTGTGCAGCCACGCCGCCCGAAGCCACGAGGTGGCACGGGCCGATGGTGGCCGGCACATAAGCCTCGAACTGTTGCGGCGCATACCGGTCGCCGTAGCAGACCACGATCTCGTCACCGTGAAACAGCTGCACGCGGCGGCCGTTGGCCAACTGCAGCCGGGCGTGGTGGCGCAGGCGCTTGACGCGGGCCAGCGCGAGATCGCCGGCCCTGGGGGTGGCGCCCGTGAGAAGCGTGCGCGCGTCTCCCAGGTCCGCTCGTCGCGTGACGAACGCCGCCCGCGCAGCACCCAGTCGTTCCTTGGCGAGCGGCCGCGCCGGGCCGCAGGGACTGTTGGCGTCCGCCTCGGACGGGCACGGCTCGGGCGCTATTTTCGAGATCATGGCTTCACTGGTCATCGGGGCGGGCTCCCTGTTAGCCGGATTCTTCCGGGGCGGCGCGTCGAGTCACGAACCTTACAGTTGGGGAGAATATACCCAAATATGAGATTGTCAAGACTCGGGGACGAAAAAAGGGCCCCGGTGGATGTCCGTCTTCCCGGTTCCGCTTCTTGCCCGGCGGTACAGCTACGAGGCCCCCAGGGACGCGGTGCGCTTGGCGTGACGGCCGGATGGTGGTATCCATGGGCGCTCGTCATCGCATCCAGCCAAGGCTTCAGGCTCCATGTACAAGAGAACCTCGGCATTAGGCCTGGCGACCCGCAGCCACCAGCGCTTCGGCGCCCGTTCACGCATCGTGGCGATGTTCGCGGACATGCGCGGCTTCTCGAACTGGAGCGAGACGCAGCCGCTCGACGATGTGGCGGACCTCGTCAAGCTGCAGTTCGGCTATGTCATGCAGCTTTGCGACGACTACCAGCAGCCCTTCCAGAAGTTTCTCGGCGACGGCTTCGTGTTGCTCTGGGAGCTGGATAGCGATGAGGATTTGCCGCGCTGCCTGGTGAGCGCGCTCGACGCGACCTTCGCCCTGCACAAGGGCTACGCCGCCCTCGCGCAATCACTGCCCTATGCCGCGCCGACCGGCTACGGCGTGGGGATTTCAGTCGGCGAGGCGATCCGCATCCAGCTCGAGCCGCACCTCAGCGCCTCGAGCGAAGTGGACTTCGTCGGCTACCCGCTCAACTGCGCCGCAAGGATGCAGACGCTCGCCTCAGGCTTCGGCACGGCCCTGTGCGCCAGCACGGTCCGCGCCCTGCAGGCCGACCCGGAGCGCTACCTGCGCACACTGCTGCCCGGCTTCGGCCGCCGGCTCCTGAGACCTCCGCAGGACATGCTGGAGCGGGCCGCGGTCACCAAGGGACTGAAGCCGGCCGACCGTGAGGGTTTCCGGCACCTGTCTTTCGTGGACGGGGAAGAATGGCTCTGGCGGACACCTGACGTACGCCAGTAGATTGAACGATCATCGTTTACGGCGGGGTTCGTCTTGACCGCCGCTCAGTCCGCGACCTGGTATTTCTCCTCGAGCGCCGCATAGCGCGGGTCGCTGCGGATCCCGTCGAAGGCGGGGTTCAGCCGCACCACGTGCCAGCTGATGCCCGCCGGCCTTTCCAGCGTGCTCGCGAGATGACCGAAGGCCAGGTCATGCTCGCCGAACATGGCGAACGCCTCCGCCCGGAAAGTGTCAGCTTCGGCGTCGAAAATCGCATCGGGCCGCCGCAGGTTCTCCGCTGCGGCAAAATGCGAAAGCGCCTTTTCACGGTCCCCCAGAGCAAGGAACGAGAACGCCAGGTCGCGGTGCACCAGCGAGTATTCGTCGTGCCCGATAAGGAAGGTCTCGAGGTGTCGCCTGTAGGCATCCGCCTCGGCCCGCATCCGTTCCTCGTCGCCCGTTTCGTGCAGCAGGATGATTGCCGTCAGCCAGTTTTCGTCCGGCCCGGGCTTCGAGGTCTCCGGCCCGTAGGCCTCCAGGAGCGCCAGGGCATCCCCGGGGCGGCCCTCTAACCGGCGGAGGTGGGCCAGGAATGTGGCACCACGGCCGGTCTCGTGCAGGCGGTCCACGAATTCGCGCGCCGCTGAGAGGTCGCCACAGCAGCCAATACGCAGCAGTGCGAGATACCCGAGATAGGTGTCGCGGTCACCGCTGATAGCCAGCGCGCGCTCGAGCGCCGGCGCGGCCTGGTCCCACTGGCGCAGCTGGGTATGGAAGTTTGCCAGTTCCATCGCGACGAAACCGTTGCGCGGATCCAGTTCGAGGGCCCGCGACAGGTCGGCCACCGCCTGCTCCCAGTTGCCGGCGCGACGGTTGAACCAGCCGCGCGATGCCATCCAGTCCCCGTTGTTGGGAAAACGATCGATCAGGGGCTCGATCAACTCCAGCGCCACGTCGTAATCCGCCTGCACCCAGTAGTAGTAGTGTGCCTCGGCGTAGTCCGCCTCCGGCAGACCCGGCTCGAGCTCGCGCGCTCTCGCGATCGCTTCGCGGGCGCTGGCGATGAGCGGCTCATCCTGCGGCGTGATGCCGTCCGACCACGCCGCCAGCAGCCGGGCAAACCCGAGCCACCCCCAGGCCTCCGCAAATTGCGGATCGAGCGCGACGGCGTCCTCGAACTTGCGCACCGAGAGCTTGCGCGCATCCGGATCATAGACATAGGTGTTGAGCCGCGCCTGCAGGAAGGCCTCGTAGGCGCCCTGGCTCGACGTGGGCGCCTGGGCCAGTTGGGCCGCTTCCTCCGCGCTCAGGGTCGCTTTCAGCGCGGTGGCGATGGCCATCGCGATCTCCGCCTGGATCTCGAAAATCGCGTCCGGCGTCAGCTCGCGTTCGAAGGTCTCGGCCCACAGGTGCTCATCGGTGACGGCGTCGATCAGCTGCGCGTTGATGCGCACGCGCCCGCCCGCCTGCTGCAATCCGCCCTCGAGGATGTGGCCGGCGCCGAGCTCCTCGCCGATCTGGCGCATGTTCTTGGTGGTGTCGAGATATTCCATCACCGAGGTGCGCGAGACCACGCGGAAGATTTCGAGCTTGGCGAGCTGGGTCAGCAGGTCGTCGTGGATGCCGTCGGCGAGAAACCGCCCTTCCTCGCCGCCCATGCTGCGCGCGGCGAACGGCAGCACCGCCACCACCGGCACGGTGTCCTCCGGCATGGACTCCGCACCAGCGTCGGAGGGCACCGCCAAAGTGCCCGGCTCGCGCGAGGCGGGCGTGACCGCCGCCGGTGGCTGGGTCGTCGCGACGGCCGCCGGCTGCAATGCGCTGGCGGGCGGCTCCGTGCGCGAAGACATGAAACGGTCCGCGAGGAACATGCCCATGGCCGCCAGCAGCAGCACGATCACCGCGAGGTTGAGCTTCTTGGCGGTATGCGCCACGGCCGATTCCTCGGCGCTCACGTCGGATTCGCGCTTCAGGCCCTCCGGCGTCAGCTCGTAGACCCAGGAGAAGACCAGCGCCGGCAGGAGCCCGACGACGAACATCGTGACCACGAGCTTCAACACCCAGGCCGGCGCCTCGAAGGCATCGGCGGCGATCTCCATGACCTGGATAACCACCCACGCCGCGACGACGTAGGCCAGGCCCACGCGAATGACATTGCGGCGTTTCAGTTCAGCAAAGAACGACATCGGTCAAGCAGCGCGGCGGCAGAGTTGGCGTGATGATGCGTCAGTGCGGGTTGATTGTCGAACCGACCAAAAGGATGGCATGGTGCGACCAGGAATCATGACGACGAGGTAGAGATGCAGATCACCGTACTTGGAGCAGGCGCCGGCGGCACGGCCGTCGCATTCGACTGCGCGGCGCACGGGCACGAGGTCCGACTGTTCGATTTCGAGCAATTCCCCGGCAACATCGCGGGGATCGCAGCCCAGGGCGGGATCCATGCCGAGGGCAACATCTCCGGCTTTGGGTCCATCGCTTATGCCGGTCACGACATCGACACCGCGTTGCACGATGCGGAGCTGATCTACGTGGTCGGCCCGGCTTACAGCACCGAGCCGTTCGGCAAAGCGGTGGCCGGCAAGCTGGGAGCCGGACAGACGGTGATCGTCAGCCCGAGTTCGTGCGGCGGCGCCCTGGCCTTCAAGCGCGCGGCGGGGCTCGCGCTGGACGATGAATCGATCCGCGTCGCGGAGACCTCCACCCTGCATTATGCGGTGCGGGTGACCGCGCCCGGCAGCATCCGGGTGTTCCTCAAGCTGAAGGCGGGCAACCTCCTGGCCGCGCTGCCGGGCAAACACACCGGCGAGATCCTCGAACTCATCGCTGACGTGTATCCGGGGATGGAACCTGCCGGGAACGTCCTGCAGACGAGCCTGCAGAACGCCAACCCGATCATTCACCCGGCGGTGACCCTGAGTAACGCCGCGCGCATCGAGACGACCGGCGGAGACTTCCTGTTCTACGAGGACGGCGTCAGCGATTCGGTCGGCCGCCTCATCGAGGCCCTCGACAACGAGCGCATCGCCATCGGCGCGAAGCTGGGATTTTCCATCCTGCCCGATCCCGAGATGGGCATGCGCCAGGGCTATATGCTGGAAGCCAATTACGGCTCCGGCTACCGCAATGCACCCGGATTCCGGGGGATCGGCGCCCAGCCGCAGCTCGATCATCGCTATCTCAACGAGGACGTCGGCTACGGCCTGGTGTTCATGTCGGAGTTGGCAAAACAGGTCGGCGTTGCCACACCCGGCATCGATGCGGTCATTCAGGTCGCCTCGATCGTGATGGCGAGCGATTACCGGGCTGCAGCATTTCGCACGCCCGCATCGCTGGGCATCGCGGACCGCTCCGCTGCGGAGCTCGCGTCACTGTAGCGAGCGCCCTGCTCGATTACACCCCGAAGCGCCGGTCAGCCTCCGCAAGGGCGGCTGACCCCGCTTTACGCCAGTCCGCGGGTACTACCGCTTGATGATGATCCAGGGATCGAGCTCCGGCCGCTCGGATTCCCCCGCATTGACGATGTCGAATTTGCAGCCGGGCGCCTCGAAGCACTGGTGGTCTTCATCATCGCGCACGAACAGGCGCGTACGGCCGGGTGATTTCAGCTCGACTTCGGTGATCGGCTTGCCGTTGGGGCCAGGGCGATCGACGAAGGGCGTGTAGGGCTCACCCTCTTCGCCGGCGGCCGCCTTGCGAAAAACCAGCTTGGTCGCCGCCTTTTCGGGCCGCCCGCGCCGGTCGCTCACCGTCGCCAGCATGGCGGCGCCGCGAACAGCTATGATCGTCTTCTGGCTGTCCGGAATTTCCGGGGCTTTTGCAGTTTCGGCCGGCAGCTCGATATCCATGCCGCAGCTCGGCGGACACTCCTGTTCTGCCGCCGCGGGCAATGCCGCGATGGCTGCCATGGAAAGCAGCCCTGCCGCCGCCACGAGTCGATTCGTCGATTTGCTGCGCATGTTCTTCTTCCTTTTCTGGGTCTAGGGTCCGGTCGTATTGTCAGCGATCAGGGCCTGGAACTCCGGCAACCCGGCAAGCGGCTCCAGTCGCTTGTCGGCGGTCAACAGCCATGCAGGCAACCCGGCGGACCTGGCCGCCGCGAGGTGCTCGACCGCTCGCGTCTGTTCGCCGAGAAACAGGCTGGCCATGCCAATTTCCCGGATGGCCTCCAGCGACAAGTCGTCCTGTCGCTCGAGCGCCTCGAGCATCTCCCGGGCTTCGGCGTCCCGACCGAGCCGTGCCAGGTAGCCGGCAATTCGGGCGCGGGCGGCATCGTCGCCCATGCTCACCTCCAGCCGGCCCTGCGCAAGCTCGAGCGCTCGCTCGTAATATTCCGCCGCGTCTGCAGGATCGCGGGACGGCTGCATCACGATCGCCTCGGCAACATAGCCCTGGAAGCGATCGTCCGATGGGCTGAGCCTGCCGGCCTGCAGGAACATCTCCTCGGCCTGGACAAACTCGGCGGTGTAGAAATACATCGTGCCCGCGTTCGAATACGCGAACATCTCCTCGGGATCACGACGTATGGACTCCCGGAATGCGTCTCCGGCCCGCAGGAACTCGCCCTGCAGCCAGTAAACACCGCCGAGGCTGTTGTAGGGTGCAGGGCTGTCAGGGTTCAGGCGGATGGCGCGCCTGAACTGGTCGGCGGCGGACTCGAGCTCGCCCTGGTCGACGAGGATCGCCCCGAGATCCGAGTAGTAGCGCCAGTAAGCCGGGTCCAGTTCTATGGCCCGGCGCTGCAACCGGGCCGCCTCCTCCAGCTCACCCATGTCGCGCAAGGTGATAGCGAGACCCGAGTTGACCTCGGGATCATTGGGGCTGAGCTCCAGCGCCTCGCGGAACAGGGACAAGGAGTACTCCGTGTCGCCGATCCCGCGGTAAAGACTTCCCAGGGCGACCATAAGGTCGACGGAGGAATCCCCGCCCTCCTTGGCATACGCACGAACGCAGGCCTCGATCGCCTCGTCGGCAAGCGCCCGCTCACGGCTGAGCGAATACTTCTGCCAGCGCGCGGTGCAGACCCCCGCGAGCGCGACGCTCATCTGCGGATCACGATCCAGGGCCTTTTCGAAGTAACTGATCGCCTGTTCGAAATTGGCGGCGGTGCCCTCGCGCCGCAACTGGTCCCGTCCGCGCAGGTAATCCTCATAGGCCGCCTCATCGCGTGTCGGGATGGGGACAAGCGTTTCGCTACCCATCAGCTGGAGCTTGAGAGCATCGGCGATCTTGACGGAGATCGTTTCCTGGACCGAAAAGATATCCTGCATGCTGGCATCGAAAGTCTCGTTCCAGAGCGGGCGGCCGGAACTACCGTCGAGCAAGCGCGCACTGATCTTCAGCTGATCGCCCGCCTTGCGTACGCTGCCTTCGAGCAGGTTCGCCACCTGCAGCGCGCTGGCCACCTCAGGCACACTCGGTCCCGCCTCGCGAAACGCGAATGAAGCGGTGCGGGATGCCACGGTCAGGCCCGGAATCCTCGCAAGGCTGTCCATCAGCGCTTCGGAGAGTCCGTCGCTGAAATACGCGTTGTCGCCTTCGGGACTGAGATCCACGAAGGGCATGACCGCAATCGAGGGTTCCGAAGAAACAATCGCCTCCGCGGCCGGCGCCTCGGCACCGTTGCCGGACGTCCCGGCGGACACGGCCTCGGGTTCGGGGGTATACGTCTTTATGAGCAGCGCGCCGATACCGAGCGCAACCACCGCACCCAGAAACATGCCCGCCCAGCGTTTCAGCAGGGTCCCGGTCGGCGCAGCACGCGACCGTGTCGGTCGGGCCACCCATTCGGCATCCCCGGAATCCGGCGAGGAACCCAGCTTGGCCGCCAGCACACGCCGGATACGCTGGAAGTTCTCGCCAGTGGTGTCTTCGCCCCAGCCGTCCAGGTCGATGGTGTGCAGGGCGCGGAAGTCGATCGGCAGCTTGGCCTGGTCGAAACGTACCGGGACCAGCACGCCCCGGTCCGCCGCATCCCGGGCCTCGCCGCGCACCCAGCGAGAGCCGACGGAGTTCGGCGTCCAGACGACGATCACCGCGCGCGCGTTCTCGAGGGCATCCGAGATCAGCCCGTCGAACTCTTCTCCGGGCGAGATCTCGGGATCCCACCAGACCGACCAGCCTTCCGCCTCGAGCGCTGCGACCAAGGGCGCGACGCGCGCGTAATCGAGGCGAGCATATGAGACGAACACATCAACCAAGCCGATCCCTCCACCAGCCGGATCCCTCCGGCCGACCTGCAATGGCCACGCCTGGGGAGACTAGCATATGCGTGCTTGACGCAGGCGCGTGCGCTTGCGCGTAGAGTTCCACAGCGTAGCGCGCGCCCGGAGGTCTCGATCCGGCATTCCCGAAGGGCGACACAGCAGCTTCACCAGTGGTATATACCCGGATATACTGCTTAGATGACTTTCCTCTCCAGGGTGAGCAAGGCACTCGACGACGGCGGCGTGCGCTACGCGGTGGTCGGCGGCTACGCGGTGGCTTTGCACGGCGCCGTGCGCGGCACGGTCGATATCGATCTCGTGTTGCGCTGGACACTGCGGGACCTTGAGGCCGCAGAAGCCGCGCTGGGCAGCATCGGCCTCGTGTCACGACTGCCGGTGACGGCCGAGAGCGTTTTCCGGTTTCGGGACGAGTACATCCGGAACCGCAATCTGATCGCCTGGAACTTCTACAACCCGCATGATCTCAGCGAGCAGCTGGACATCGTCATCAACGAGGATCTCAAAGGGAAGCGGAGGATACGAGTCGACACGCTGGACGGACCGGTACAGGTGCTCAGCCGCAAGGACCTGATCGCCATGAAACGGGCGAGCGGCCGACCGCAGGACCTCGCGGACGTCGCGGCACTGGAGAAACTCAGATGAAACCCGTGCAGTTGTTCACCGACGAGTACCTGGCACAGTGCCGGGGAATGACCCCCGACCAGGTGATCCGCTTTCTCGAAGACTTCCGCCGGCTTCACGGGAAGCGCCCGGCCCGCTCCCGGCTGATCAGCCTGAAGGTGCCGGAGGACCTGCTGCATGCGTTTCGCCAACGGACGGAGCTTGCCGGCGTGCCTTACCAGTCGCAGATCAAGCAGCTCATGCGGGAATGGGTGCTGGACGGTCGCGAGAGAACGGATCGGGACAGGTGACCGCCAGGGCTTTCTAAGGGTGAATGTAGAAGGTAATCACGAGCCTTCTTCGAGGACCGTCGTGATAAAGGCGGCCCAGGTTTCGTTCGGCTGCCATGCCGCCTCAAGGTCCTTTCGCGCCACCGGTTCAGCCACCCCTTCGACCTTGACCCGGTAGAGATAGGTCATGGTGGACGCACGGTAGTTGGCCTGGCACTGGACGAACACCTTCTCGCCGGTGCTGGCCCGCATCGCGGCCGCGAATTCCGCGAAGTCCGCGAGGGTGGGCTGCTGCCACTCCACCGGGATGTTGATCCACTTGATGCCTTGCTCGGCAAGGCGTTGCTCCTGGCCCTCCGGGGGCGCGGGCCGGAGATCGATCACCACGGTGACGCCGTGCCCGGCAACGGTCTTCAGTCCGTTCTCCGTGAAGTGACCGCCGGTGGACAGCCGATCGCTGATGGCATGGAAATTCATGGCGGGACCTTCGTGATGATCGCGACTCGCCTCACCGTGCGCGACCGGCGCCAACAAGGTCATCAGGACACAGAGCGCGAGCCCTTGCGGAAACGAATGAGTTTTCATGGGCAAAGGGTGCTAAAGCGCTTGCGGCATTGCAAGCCCGGCGACCGCGACCACCCGATTATGGCGCTCCGGATCAATAGGTTATCCTTGCCACCTCGAGGCTACGGGCCCCTGATGCAAAGGTTTGACGTGCATGGCTGATGTGTTCGTGTCTTACGCGCGCGCCGACCGCGACCGGGTGGCCCCGCTGGTGGCGGCAATCGTGGCCAAGGGTTGGTCGGTATGGTGGGACCCGGAGATCACGCCAGGCCAGGAATTCGACGACCAGATCGATGCCGAGATCGACGCCGCCAAGGCCGTGATGGTGGTCTGGACGCCTACCTCGGTAGCTTCGCGCTGGGTGCGGGGCGAAGCCCGGGAAGCAGCCGACCGCGGCATCCTGGTGCCGGTGCGCTTCGACAAGGCCCGCCTGCCGATGGATGTGCGCGCCATCCACACCACGGACCTCGACGACTGGGCCGGGGATCCTTCGAGCCCGCCCGCACGCGAGTTCCTGCATGCGCTGGGCGCGATGATCGCCCGCGCGCCGACCAAGGCCGTAAGCGCCGCACCGGACGTGACCCCGGAAGCCGAAAAGCCCAAGGCATTGTTCACGATCTGCGTGCTGCCCTTCACGAACATGAGCGGCGACTCCGAGCAGGAGTATTTCAGCGACGGCATCACCGAGGATGTGATCACCGACCTGAGCAAGGTATCGGCCCTGGCGATCATCTCGCGCAACAGCGCGTTCCGTTACAAGGGGACGCATGTCGATATCCCCAAGGTGGCC
>Ga0102938_10001663_pt1 | contig 16840 bp, 16 predicted proteins | sample SalPonR2_B_D2_MG_FD_84516 | JGI IMG/M metagenome (GOLD analysis project Ga0102938, IMG submission 84516) | Salt pond soil microbial communities from South San Francisco under conditions of wetland restoration - Salt Pond MetaG R2_B_D2_MG | ecosystem: Environmental > Aquatic > Marine >...
CCCGATGGTCTTGAGGACTATGAATGGAGTACCGGGGAGTTCGGGCAATCTATTGAGGTCGATGAACAGGGTTGGTATACCGTTACGGCCTACGATGACTTTGATTGTGCCGCCATGGACTCAGTATTCATCGTCGATCCAACCGGACTTAGTGACCTTGCTGCAAATGGCAACCGAATTGAGATTTGGCCAAATCCGGCAAAAAACACCGTTTGGATTGATCTGAACCGTACCACTGGCGGAAAGCTACATTACGAACTGGTAACCACAGCAGGGGAAGTTGTACATGTGGCAGAAACCACTATGAACAAAGGCGAAATAATTGAACTTCCGATAGACCATTTGGCACCAGGAATGTACCTGTTCCGCTTTTACGACACTGATGAATATGGTAACCGAAGTTTGATAATAAAATAACGTTAATGTAATCATTTAGAGGCCGGTGTAATCCGGCCTTTTTTTATTTTAAGCCTGCAAACAAATTAAGAAAATGCCTGTTTAAACTATAAAGCTGATAACTATGGCAGAAGAAAAGAAACATACAATCGTAGTAACCGGAGCTACCGGTTACATAGCCTCATGGGTAGTAAAAAAATTATTAGACTCAGGACATAACGTGCGTGCTACAGTCAGGGATAAATCAAATAAAAGCAAGTATGAGCATTTAACAAATATTGCCGAAAATAATAAAGGACAATTAGAAATTTTTGAAGCCGACCTTCTAAAGCCCGGCAGTTTCGATGAAGTTGTTCATGATGCAGATATGGTAATACACATGGCATCGCCATTTAAAATTTCCGGCATTAAAAATGCCCAAAGAGATTTAATTGAACCGGCTGTAGTAGGAACACGAAATGTATTGGAATCAGTTAACAAGGCCAAGTCAGTTAAGCGCGTTGTGCTTACATCCAGTGTTGTGGCCATTTACGGCGATGCGGTAGATATTGAACAAACGCCTGAACAGGTTTTCAATGAAACTATCTGGAATGAAACCAGTACTGAAAAACATCAACCATATGCCCTTTCGAAAACATTGGCTGAAAAAGCTGCCTGGGGCATACATGATGCTCAAAAAGATTGGTCACTGGTGGTTATCAACCCGGGATTTGTACTGGGCCCTTCATTAAGCAAGCGTAAAGACTCCACCAGTATTGATTTTATGCGAAGCCTTTTGAACGGTAAATATAAAGCAGGTGTACCCGATTTGTATTTCGGTATCGTGGATGTTCGAGATGTAGCACAGGCTCACGTTAACGGCGCTTTAAAGAACGAAGCGAGTGGTCGCCATATCCTTGTTTCTGATACTTTAAGAGCACTTCAGATTGCCAAGAAACTAAAACAAGCTTTTCCCGATAATCAGAAAATCCCGAAAAAGGTTGTTCCTAACTTTTTGCTATATCTGCTGGGCCCATTGCAGGGTTTTACATGGAAGTTTTTAAAGCGCAACCTTGGTATTAAACTGCGGTTTGATAACAACTACAGTATCAAAGATCTTGATATTGATTACATTAAACCGGATGATACACTTCGCGAACATGGAAAGCAATTATATGATGATGGACTGCTTTAATCCATTGATTATTTTTTAATGATCATGCTGATTGCTTTGGCCCAGTCATCGGAATCGTTTAAACTCTCCACCATTTCGAGTTTTTCGCCACCATGTTGTTCGAAAAGTAGTTTGTATTCATGTCCGAGCTCAATAGTTGTTTCAAGGCAATCGGCAACAAAAGCCGGGGCTGCAATTAAAATACGTTTTTTGCCCTCTTTGGCCAGGTTTATTAATGTCTCGTCTGTAAATGGGCGCAACCAATTTTTCGATAGTCTTGACTGGTAGGAAGTAGTATAGTGCTCTTCCGCCAGATTAAGTTCCCTTGCAAGCAATCGCGTGGTATGGTAGGTTGTGGCCTTATAGCAGTATTGGCCATGCACGGGAAGATCTTCGGTGCAGGGGCAGGTTTCACTCTTTATACCCGGATGCATTTTATCTACCTGTCGCAGAGGTAAACCGTGATATGAGAATATCACATGATCATAATTTTGAGGTTCATATGCAGCAATACGGCTTTTAAATGCCTGAATAAAGGCTGCATGATTGTAAAACTGCCTCACAAAATGAATTACGGGCTTGTTTTTCCACTTTGGGAGTAATTCGTTTATTATGTCTGCCACCGATTCGGTAGTTGATGTGGCATATTGAGGATAGAGCGGCATAACTATTATCTCATCGTAACCTTTATGCTCCAGTACCCTGAAAAGCTTTTTGAAAGATGGATTACCATACCGCATAGCTCCATAGACATCAAACTCGTCTTCAATGATTTGCTCAACTTTTTTTGTCAGTGCCTCCAGGTGAATAAGCAGTGGTGAGCCGTGTTTTGTCCATAAACGCTGATAGAGTTTGGTTGATTTGGGTGCTCTGAATGGCACTATGATAAGATTTACAAGAAGTTTGCGCAACAACCATGGTATATCGATGATTCTTTTGTCATTCAGGAACTGGAACAAATACCTGCGCACTGCAGGTACTGTTGGTTTGTCTGGAGTGCCGGTGTTGACCAAAATCAACGCTTTGCTTTTTTGACTCATGAGGTTAGCTTTTTACTTAAATCCACGGCTTGTTTTACACGATCTGCCATTCCAATGCCATCTCGTATATTGCCTGCCAGGATCAAACCCGGGTATTGCTGTTCAATACTTTCTATAGCGTTTAACCGCTCTGGTGTGGTTTCTGTATATTGCGGAATGGCGTGTTTATACCTGAAAACATGTGCCAGGTCCGGCTCATTGTTGGCTTTTAATGTTTCGTTTACTGTATTTTTGGCCAGTGTCAACAGTTGTTCGTCTGATTGTTCAATGATATCTGGATGCCGCATTCCACCCATAAAAACAGATAACAGGGCGCCTGATTCAGGTGCGCGATTTTTAAATATGGATGAAGGAAAAAGTATTCCAAGTACTTTGCGTTGTTCGAGTTTTGGAATCAGTCCACCAAAAGCATTAAGCTCGCGACCATCCCAATCTTTGAACCCCAATACCACTTGCACCACTTTAGCATAAGTAAGATCTGTAATTGGTTTGGTAAGATTTTTATCAATAAAGGGTAGTAATTTCTCAATGGAAGGCGCGGGAACTGTTGTAACTACTTTTTTAGAGGTAACAATAAATGTTTCTGTTTCTGTACTCCAGGATGTTTTAAATCCGCTCTCATGTGGCTCAATAGTAGTGTTGTGTGCGCCTAATTGAATATTTTCGGAACCAATATTTTTTGCCACGGTATCGGTTAAATGCTGAAGGCCATTAAAGGCAGAAAAAACCTCTTTTGTTGCCTTGCGATCCCGGTCGGTTTTCGGTTCTTTCTTTTTTTGTATGGCTCCACGAATAAAACTGCCATAAGTTTGCTCCAGGTTGTAAAGTTTGGGTAGTGCATATTTGGGAATCAGTTTTTTCGGGTCTCCTGCATAGATTCCCGAAATAAATGGATCTACAGCATAGTCCAGAAATGATTTTCCCATACGACGCTTCACAAGTTGAGCCAATGTTTCGTGCGGATTAGTACCTGGTTTGCGCCAGGGTTCTCCCAGTATCCTGAATTTATCTTTTAATGAAAAAAGTGGTGTAGTGATTCCTCCAATCAGCCCTGAAGGGATGGCATGGAAGTGATTATTTTTAAGTATCCACCTGTTTTTAGCGTCGGCATTGGCTGTTTCCAGTTCGGCTTCCTTATTGTCCTCAAAAAGCTCAACCAGTTCAGGGTTTGATAGTACGCCTGTATTGGGTCCTGTTTCAAATATGAACCCGTTTTCCTGGTTTGTCTGTATTACACCTCCAACATGGTTTGACTGATCTATAATGGTTACTTTTTTTCCGGCTTTCTGAAGATAATAGGCCAGGGTTAGTCCTGTAATTCCTGCACCTATTATTACAACGTCCTTACTTTCATTTTCTTTCATACAGTTTTTAGTTTTCGCTTTTTGGAATAAGTATAAAAGTCCAAACTGATTCTACTTTGTGCTCATTCTCTAAACCGATTTGGAGTATTTTTGTTGCTGTTCTTTATATGCAGGATCCAAAGCTGCTGCAATGTTGCGTATAAATAATGAACCTAACTCAGTTACCTCAAAGCCATTGGCTTTCGGATTTATTAGTTTGTCCTGATCAAACATTTTGAAAGCAGTTGTATCCGGCTGTACAATTGTTTTAAGGGTTTCTTCTGTAATATTGAGCTTTTCTGACATTTCTTGCCAGTCAATTTCTTTATTACACATTAAATGCGTAATTATTTCACGCACTAAGGTTTGTTCTTGGCTTACGTGCATTCCTTTGACTGTGGCATATTGCCCACTTTCAATTTTATCGATGTACGCTTGTGTATCTTTCTCATTTTGCGCGTAACCGCTTTCTGTCTGGCTGATGGCCGACATCCCAAAAGCGTATACCTGCCCGGTTGTGCGACGTGTGGCATAACCCTGGAAGTTTCTGTGCAGTTGTTTGTTCTTGAGGGCAACGAAAAGTTCATCGTTTTCACGCACGTAATGGTCCAGACCTATGGCGTGATATCCCGCGTGAATGAGGAAATGGTATGCGGCGAGAAACATTTCCATTTTGGTTTCTGTTGATGGGAGCCCTCTTTTTTCAAGAATTTTTTGTTGCTTTTTAATCCAGGGCACATGAGCGTAAGAGAAGGTAACCAAACGGTCGGGTTGGAGCTGCACGGCCTTTTCCATAGTTTCAACAAAGCTTGCCGGGGTTTGCTGTGGTAGCCCGTAAATAAAGTCGAGGTTAACGGCCACTTCCGGGTTATCTGAGCGCATCAATTGCATGAGCTCCTGTACCGGCATTTGGGCCGAATCACGGTTCACCGCTTTTAGTACCTCTTCATTAAAGTCCTGTATCCCCATGCTGAAACGGTTAAAACCAGCATCTTTTAGTTCGCTAATGTATTTTTCGTCCAGGTGTGCCGGATGTGTTTCAATGGCTATTTCGGGCTTATCTATAAATTCAAATGTATTGAACAGGTATTCGTTAATTTCCCTAATAAATTCAGATGCAATGGAGTTGGGCGTTCCTCCGCCGTAATGTATTTGTGCCACTTTTCGCCTTTTATCCAAATGGGCGGCAACCATTGTAATTTCTTTTTTCAGTGCCTGTATGTAAGGTTTTATTAGCTTTTTGTCACCAGTTAAGCACATGTTACACCCACAATAGAAACACATTTTATTACAAAATGGAATGTGTATGTATATCGAAATAAGTTCGGGTTGTAACATATTCGATTCTACGAGCAGATCTTTATAATTACTGCCATTAAAATTATCGCTGAAATGGTTGGCGGGCGGATAACTTGTGTACCTTGGAACAGGTACATTATATTTTTTGAGTAAACTATCAGGTACTTGCATAATGCTGATTTTTATTGAGAACGTAAAATACTGTAAGAAGCGCTATCGCACAAAATGCTGCTTCAATTGTGAACAGGCCGGTATAGCCTAATAAATCACCTATTTTACCACTAACTACGGCAAAAATGAGGCCACTAAGGTGCGTAATTACAATTTGTACAGTAAAATCAGTCCCTTCATGACCCGGCCTGACCATATCCATAGATGTGGTATAAATTACCACCGTGGAGAGGCCATATCCACCCCAAAGCAGACCAATACCGAGATAAAGTGCAGCCAGTGCCGGTGTACCATGTGAAATTGCGACAAACCATAAGGCTGTTATTAAATTAATTGAGGCAAATAAATATAAAGCTTTACGCCGGCCTATTTTCTTTTGAATAAACCCGCCAACGAATGCCATAGCTGCCGCTATTGATGTACCGAATATCCCGGACATGAAACCAATTTCTTTAACTGTGTAGCCTAAATCAACCATGTAGGGTTTGAGCATGGCCAGTGTACCAATAATTCCTGAATAGTAGAAAACCAGTAGCAATACTCGTTTATGCATGCCTTTCCGCGCAAAAAAACCTTTAATTGCAGCTGGTGTAATTGTTTTAACTTCGGGTTTTTCCACCGGATTTTTACGGTGATAAAAGGGGAGGGGGATGAGTGCAAATAGGACGAATGAAGCCAGTAACCAGAGTAATACCTGCCATCCGAAATAGTAATAAGCGATTAATAGTACCCCGGTGCCCATAAGGCTGCCCACAAAACTTCCGGCCGACTGCATGCTGTTGCCCAAACTGCGTTCGTTTTTCTTGAGTATGAGTATGGCAAAAGCATCGGTGGCAATATCTTGCGTGGCAGAGGCGGTGAATGCAATCACCATTAATATCACAATGAGCTGAAAGCTGGCGCCCAGGTCAAGCCAGCCAATACCAAATATCACAATGGCATAAAAAATCTCTGAAACAATGATCCAGCGCCTTAATTGTCTGCTGTTGTGTGTCTTACTGTCGATCAGAGGTGCCCACAAAAATTTAAGAATCCATGGTAGCTTTACCAGTTGAAGCAACCCAATTGATTCCAATGAATAGTTTTCCTGGCGCATTATTACCGGAACAACCGTAGAAAAAAAACTCATCGGTATCGATTGAGCTATATACAAACTAAATAGAAGCGGAAATTTATGCCAGTTTTGTCCTTTCATTGGATGTGAAAATTTTAAAGAGGGCTAAATTACAATAAAAGGAAAACCTACAACAAAAAGTTTGCAGGTTTCCCTTTTATTTTTAAAAGTTATATGTCAGGCTAAACCCATAGCGCGAGGGTTTTCCGGGTTGAACGTATTGATTACCCAGCGCATCGAAGGCAAATGAGTGATATTCTGTTTCGAGTAAGTTTTTGCGCCAAAAATTGAGTGCAAATTTATCTTTGATGAATGAGACTTTTGTAGAAAAAAGGTTGTAAAATTTCTGACTGGTACGATTGGTTTCATCCCAGTAAATTTTGCCGACTCCGGTGTAAAGCAAGCTTATTCTGATTTTATCCAATATGTCGCTATGCCGCAGTTCATATGATTTGCTGAAACGTGCTGAAATTGTGTGCCTCGGAGCATATGGAATAAAATTGCCGTTGTAATTTACCGAGTCGTTAACTTCATAGCTTTCAAAGGTAGCATGGTTATAAGCATAAGTAACCGTTGTCACATAACCGCAGAAAGGAACCGTTTTCAATGTAAGCTCAACTCCCTGGCTAATTGACTGGCCTGCATTGGTAAGGTGACTACCACGGCCACTTGGATTGCTCTCATAAATTTGCTGGTTGTCCCAGTCTATGTAATACAAAGCAAAGTCTGCATAAAGTTGCTTGTTTATGAGACTGGTTTTTACTCCAACTTCATAGTTCATGCTATACTCAGATTCAAATTCCATGTGTTCCGGATGATCTTCATCGAAACTGGAGTTGAAACCACCAGTTTTGTACCCACGAGCAATGGTTGCATAAATGTTTGTACCATTAAAGCGATAATTGGCTGCAATTTTAGGTAGTATTTCAAAATATTCTCTGCTTGCGGTGGTGTCATCAACAGGTGTTGTAGTTCCGGCCATGATTCGGTCATAAGTATAATCCTGTTTATCTTTTTCCAGGTCTACCCTCACACCACCTGTCAAAGTAAGGTTGCCTAACGTCAATTCCGATTGGTGAAATAGTGCTCCTCCCATAATTTGGTGGTCGTATTCTTTCAATACTGTCATTCCTGGTGTGTGAATTGTTACATCCACCGTTTTGTCAAATTGCTGTGAAAATTGAAAAGCCCCGAAAAGCCAGTTATAGGTAGCATTATCCTTTGATCGGATAATGAGTTCGTTTGATTGCATATGCTGTAGCTCTTCCTGCACAACGAAATATACTGAGTCAGGAGTGAAGTCCTGGTCGATCTCCTGCTGACCGTCGAGTATTTGATATGAAGAGGTGAGTTTAATGTCGAAGTTATCTGCCTCATACCTGAAAATGAGTGCTTCGGAAAACATATTGCGCAAAAAAGAGCTGTATTCGTTGTAATTTATTGGCATGGCTTCGCCCTCTACACTGTCGTAAACTGCATAGGGATAGCCACCTTCATCGCTATGCTCGAAAGATGCTATACTGCTTATGGTAAGCTTTTCTGTTGGCTTCCATATAATTTTGTTCCTAAAACCAAGGGTTTCTGATTCATCTACCTGTTTATCGGTGTATTCGTTTGTATAAAATCCATCACCTTTATTGTAAATGGCAGATAAAGAGACACCAAACTTCTCATTGAATTGGTGGTAGTAACCAGCATTTGCCTCATATTGCCCATAGGAGCCAAGGCCAATTTTAGCTTTTGCACCCTGAAAATCGAAAGGCGAAAGTGTTTTAATATTAATTACGCCTCCAATGGTATTTCTTCCGTATAGTGTCCCCTGGGGTCCGCGCAATATTTCAATGCGCTCAATATCGAAAAAGTTGAAATTGAATGCTGATTTTTCAAAGTAAGGAACGCCATCAACATATAAGCCTACACCCGGTGCATTGATTCTTGAACCGATTCCCCTTATATAAATTGGCGAAGTTAGTTTCGACCCGTAATCGGGCATAAATACACCAGGCGCTATGGCTGTAACGTCTGCTAAATTATTAATGTTGTCATCTTGTATGGTGGTTTGGGTCATTAATGAAACTGATGATGGCAGGTTCTTAAGTTTCATATTATTTTTTGAACCACTAATCACGATTTCACCCAACTCTACGCTTGGTGTTTTTGTGGTATCTGGTTCTCCGATTGACATTAATTGAGAAAAGAGTGTGTACGGAGCCAATGTAAGTACAAGTAGTGTAAATATAGTGCGCATAATAGATTTAAATTATTGTTGTACAATGAAACGTGCATTGTATAAATGCATTAACTTAAAAAAGAGTAATAACAGACTTAGACAAATGCAGGGGGAGGGCGAGACCAGTGGTGTCTGTATGGAGTATGAAGATAGTAATCCATGCATGACTCAGGATTTTTGTTTGACCTGGTCTTTTCAATGTACGTAAATTTTTGGTAGTCATCATCTGCTGCATCTTTTTGATCTTGAGTAAAATCATATAGGCTCAGCGCAGAAGATTCATCAAAAGATTGTGCTGTGTTTTCGGTAGTAATTATGGTCTTATCTGTCTGGTCTTCTGGGTTTGTGTGCTGGATGTAATTAAATCCGAGATAGCACAATGATGCCAGAAAGAACAGCAAATAAGGAATGTAAGATGATAATATACCGAAATAAAACATGTAGCTTTTTCCTTTGTCCAAAATAAGTTATTGATTTCTTAATAGCCAAATTTGTGCCATATTAAATTATATTGATACTTCTCTATTTTTGAGTTGATATAAATCATTTCAAAATGTATTATTAAGATAATCCTCTGTTTATACATGTCACAATAGGTTATTCGAAGCAATAGTAATTTCTGTAAATAAAACGGCATAAAGTTTACACAAAAGTGAATACTGCTTTCAATTATAACCATCAATTAATCAATGTTGTGGTTTGACTTTTTTATTCAAAACATAGCGTTAGTTGGTGATTTACAGTTAATTTAGACTTTTTATAAATTAAGATGTTAAAGTGTGTTTTTTTGTGTTAGGGGTAAATAATGCATATATTTCTTAAAAATTAGTATCACACTAAAATTTACAGCCATGAATAAACTACTTCTTACATTTATTGCAATACTGGTTATGATCTCTACCAGTTGCGTGCAAAATAATTCAGACGAACCTGCAAATAAACAAACAACCAAAATTGAAAGAAGTACTGATGGGCTTTTTGTGCATATCAGTACAAATGAGGCAAGGAAAGTTTTAATGGGACTATCTATTGCATTAAAAATGAAGGAAGATAAAGATGTCATCGTATTTGTAGATGCGGAGGCCATTAACGCCATTATTAAAGGAGGTGATACATATGAAATGGAAGGCTATGAGGGCTCATCCGCTGACATGATTCAGAATTTAGTATCACAGGGCGTAGCTGTGATGGCCTGTCCGATGTGTCTGAAGTCTTATGGTAAAACCAAGGCCGACCTGATTGGCGGCATTCAGATGGCTCAAAAGGAACAGTTCTTCGGCTTTACAGAAGGTAGGATTCTTACACTTGACTATTAAACTAAATCTATTAATTATGAAAGTATTGAGCATATTTTTAATTAGTATAGCAATTATATTTGGATGTACTAACAAAGAAAAGAACCAGCAAGCTAATACGCCTGATGTAAAACAGGTAGAAATGACTATTGAGGGTATGACCTGCAATGGATGTGAGCAAACAATTGAAGCCAATGTGATGAAGCTTGATGGAATAAAATCAATTAAAGCCAATCATGAAACAGGCAAAGCTTCATTAGAATATGATGCTGCCAATGCTGATATGGCAGAGATCAAAAAGGTTATTGCAGAAAAGGGCTATAATGTGACAGCTGTCGCTAAGAAAGAAAATATTTCAAAGGAATAATTTATGGAAAAAGAGCAACCCCAAAAGGGTGAAAATCAGCATGAAGATAAGGGTGCCCAATCCCGACGCGATTTTCTGAAAAAGCTGGGGCTAATTGGCACTGCGTCTGTTGCTGGTGCAGCTGCCATGTATACCGGTTTTCACTATGAGCAATCAAAGGGTAAAGGTGACAAGGTTAAAGTTCTTACCGCAGATAATAAACTTGTTGAAGTTGACAAAAGCGCATTGAAAGATTCAAAACCCAGTCTTGAAGTATTTCAGGAGCGTGGGCGCGAAGGTATTCCCGGTAAACGCTGGGTTATGGTTATTGACCTTTCGAAATGTCGAAATGCAAGACAATGTGTTACAGCTTGTCAATCGGCACATCGTCTAAGGCCTTATGAATACCATATAAATACCCTGCAGATTCAGGAAACTGAAAATACACCTCCTTACCATATGCCTAAACCATGCCAGCATTGCGATAACCCGCCTTGCGTATCGGTATGTCCGGTTGATGCAACCTTTAAACGGCAGGATGGTATTGTGTTGATCGATAATGAACGGTGTATTGGTTGCCGGTTTTGTGTGGCTGCCTGCCCTTATTCTGCGCGAATGGTACATTGGCAGGAACCACGTTATGCAAAACAGGATAAAGGTAAAACTTACGATGTGGAACTAAATGTACCACAAAAGAAGGGTACCATTTCCAAGTGCCTCTTTAGCGCCGACCAGTTGCGAGATGGTGAATTGCCTTATTGTGTATCGGCCTGCCCGAACGGGGTGTTTTATTTTGGCGATGAAAATGAAGATGCCGTTACCAATGGTACCACTAAAGAAACAGTGAGGCTTAGTAAGCTGCTCAGAGATAATGGAGCATACCGTTTAATGCCTGAATTGGGCACCAAACCCAGGGTTTATTATTTACCACCTAAGAACCGCATTTTCGATTTTCCTGAGAAAAGCATCTTAGATGATACTGATCACGCTTAAACTTTTAAATTATGTCTTCGAATTCTGAACATCAAATAGCCAAACAGGAAACAATTGATAAAGTTGCTGCTGATGCCTTAAGGCCTGTAAATATTGGTTGGGGATTTAAAATTTGGTTCGCTCTGTTGGCCATAGCCCTTGGCGTTTGTATTTATGCCTATTCTATTCAGCTGCGCGAGGGACTTGGCGTAACCGGATTAAGAGATTTTATTAGCTGGGGTATGTATATCGCTACGTTTGTTTTCTTCGTTGCTGCCAGTCTTATTGGTATGCTTATAAGCGGCGTGCTCGGACTCATAGGTTACGATTGGATCAAACCCATAGGTCGCATAGCCGAGATAATTGCCGTGGCTTTTGCAGCAATAGCCGGTTTGGTTATTGTTTCCGACATGGGACGCCCCGACAGGTTGCCCTATGTGTTTATGTACGGTCGTTTTCAATCACCCATTTTATGGGATGTAACTGTTGTAACAACCTATTTTGCGCTCAGCTTACTTTTGTATTACGTTACTTTATTGCCCGATTTGGCTATAAGCAAAGATAAACTTGAAGGAAGACCAAAATTATTGCGGAAAGCTTATGAAGTGCTTTCAATAAAATGGTTACATAAAAATGAACAGTATCGCATTTTATACCGTATTATTCGTATTCTGCTAATTTTAATTATACCCACCGCCTTTGCCATTCATACTGTTACTTCGTGGCTATTTGCAGTGAACCCGCGGCCGGGGTGGGACAGTACAATCTTTGGCCCTTACTTCCTGTCAGGGGCGTTTGTTGCCGGCGCTGCTGCAGTGATTATTGCCATGTATTTTTTCAGGAACAATTATAAACTGAAAGATTATTTAACCATTTCGCATTTCGATAAAATTGGAAAGCTGCTGGCGCTGGTATCCATTATATATCTTTATTTTAATATCAATGAGTTTCTTGTTCCCGGTTATAAACTGAAAAAATTTGATGCCATACACCTTCAAGCTTTATTTGTAGGTAAGCATGCAATTTTATTTTGGTTTACACAAATTACCGGTTTGATTTTACCCATTATCCTATTGTTCTTCAGAAAAATGCGCAGGCCAATCCCATTGACTGTAATTTCGGTGTTTGTGCTGATCGGAGCCTGGCTGAAACGATACCTTATTGTGGTTCCAACACAAGAACACCCATATTTACCGATACAACATGTTCCGGAGGTTTTTAAAGTTTATACTCCGACCCTTATTGAAACTGCTGTTACTGCAGCTTCATTTATTTTGGTAATTATGATAATTACGCTCCTCTCGAAGTTATTTCCGGTTATCCCAATTTGGGAAGTGGCAGAGGACATAGATAAAAAGGCCTTAAAAGAAAACGCCGAAAAGGAATAAATTATGAAGATATTTGCAACAATATTACTTGTATTACTGGGACTTAGCGCATTGCTAGCCCAACCAGAGGGTGAATGGGTTGTCCCCGATGAAGATTCTGCAAAATTAAGTCCGTTTGCTTTTACGGAGCAATCGGTTGAATCGGGTGAGGAAGCATATTATGCTAATTGTAAATCGTGCCATGGCGATCCGGGCGAGATGAACTATCAACCCTTGCAACCTGAGCCCGGTGATATAACCACAGATAAGATTCAGCAAAACAGCGATGGTGAAATTCACTATAAAGTTGTAACCGGTCGTGGTGCTATGCCAGGTTTTGCAAATGTGCTAAGCGATACCGAAATTTGGAATGTCGTGGCATATATCAGAAGTTTTAATGATGATTATGTACAGCAGGTGGCAAAGAAAGTGGCCGAATCTGCTTTCGAAGGCCAGGGCATTACTATTGCGCTTGAATTGGTCAAGGAAAAAATGGAGTTGCTGGCCTACGTGGAAGGACTGGATGAGGGCGAAAAAGAACCAATTGCCGGAGCCGAGCTAAAGCTTTTTGCCAAACGTTATTTTGGAAATCTACCAATTGGTAGTACAAAAAAAACAAATGAGCAGGGCAGGGTAGTATTTGCTTTGCCTGATGATTTGCCCGGCGATTCAGCTGGTTTGGTAACTGTGAATGCCAGCTTAAGCAATCAGGAGCTGTATGGAGAGGTTGCTGTTGATACAGCGCTTGCATTTGGTGTTCCTACAGATAAACCAGGCCTTACAGAACAGCGTGCCATGTGGAATGTAGCATCAAAAGCACCAATATGGCTCATTTTATCGTATTCGCTTGGTGTATTGCTGGTTTGGGGTACAATTTTTTACGTGCTTTTGCAATTGCGGCGCATTTACCTTATGGGAAAGAATTTAGAAGAGAAGTGAACCATTATTCTTAATTGACTGTTAGTGCTTTAAATACTAACATAAATTTTAGCCTTATGAACAAACTTACAATGATCGGCCGAATCCTTTACGCATTACCTTTTGCATTTATGGGTATTAACCATTTTATAATGATGGATTTCTATGCAGGTATGCTCACATCTTTTATGCCCGGAGGTGGGTTTACTATTATTTTGGTAGGAATAATATTGCTGCTTGCAAGTATCAGTATATTGACCAAAAAATTTGTGCAATTATCATCTTACGTGCTTGCCGGCCTGTTATTACTTTTTATAATCACGATTCATATTCCACATTTGTTCAATCCGGGCGATTTGGATGTAAACCTTGTGGTTTTTTCTATGGTTAAAGATGTGGCCCTTATGGGAGGTTCACTAATGATTGCTGGCGCCTGTAAGTCTCATAAAGATCCGGATATGGCTGAAAACTAATCAATTATTTAACTGCCTGTAAAACAGTGATGTGAGAAACATGAACAGAATCGAAACGAAAAGTAAAACCGCTATATGAAGTATTTAATATTAGTAGTGTCTGTAAGTTTACTCTTAATGAGACAAACTTCTGCACAAGACGAAAAAGTTAACATTGAAGTAGGTATAATAGAGCATTTGGGCGATACTATTCCCATGGAGCTGGAATTTCTCAATGAACAGAACGACACCGTGACGCTGGGGCAATTAATTGATAAGCCCACAGTTTTTTCATTTGTCTATTTCGACTGCCCCGGCCTTTGTAGCCCCCTTTTAGACGGAGTTGCCGATGTGGTCTCAAAAACAGACCTCCAATTAGGTGAGGATTACGATGTAATTACAATTAGTTTCAATACGAAAGATACGCCTGCAAAAGCCAAAGAGAAGAAGAAAAATTTTGTACAAAAAATTGGAGAAGAGCATCGCGATGCATGGAAATACCTGACCGGTGAGCAAGAGAACATAAAAACTATAACCGACGCCGTGGGTTTTAAGTATAAACCCCAGGGCGTTGATTTTGCCCACCCTTCTGCCATTATTATTGTGAGCCCCGAAGGTAAAATAACACGCTATCTTTATGGAATCGATTTTTTACCCTTCGATTTAAAAATGGCTGTAAATGAGGCACAAAAAGGAATTGAAAGACCTACAATCAACAAAGTATTACAATATTGTTTTTCATACGACCCTAAAAGCCAGGGGTATACGCTTCAAATCACGAGGGTAATGGGGATCTTCATTATTTTTCTCGCAGTGCTCACCTTTGGTATTCTTTTAATTCGTCGTAAAAAATCTGATAAAAAATCCTGACATGGAAAGTTCCGAAGCTACAAATCAAAAGAGTTATCTACAACACAAGCCTTACAAAGGTATATTGAATTGGTTATTATCCACCGATCATAAAAGAATTGGATTACTGTATCTTTATTCCATAATGGCATTTTTCCTCATAGCTGCAATTTTCGGGTTGCTTATGCGGATCGAAAAAATTGCACCGGGAGAAACCATTATGGGACCGCAAACCTACAATGGTATTTTTACACTGCACGGTATCATCATGATTTTTATTATTGTGATACCCGGCCTGGCCGCCGTTTTTGGTAATTTTTTCCTGCCCCTTTTAATTGGTGCACGCGATGTGGCATTTCCACGTCTCAATTTGTTTTCATGGTACATCTACATTGCCGGAACTATTTTAGCCATTGCCAGTCAATTTGTGGGAGGAGGCGCACCAGATACCGGATGGACCTTTTATGTCCCCTACAGTGCCGAATCCTCTACAAGTGTTATTTGGGCCCTTACCGCAGCTTTCGTGCTTGGGTTCTCGTCCATTCTAACGGGGTTGAATTTCATTGTGACCATACACCGTTTGCGTGCCCCCGGAATGACCTGGTTTAAAATGCCACTGTTTCCATGGTCCATATATGCTACCGCCTGGATTCAGGTTTTGGCTACACCAATAATTGGGATTACCCTGCTCATGGTAATTGCAGAACGCACTCTGAATATCGGATTTTTCGACCCGGCACTGGGCGGTGACCCCGTACTATTTCAACATCTGTTCTGGATATATTCTCACCCGGCTGTGTACATCATGATTTTACCTGCCATGGGCGTGGTTACAGAAATTTTTCCCACATTTAGTCAAAAACCCGTATTCGGTTACACAGCCATTGCCTTATCAAGTATAGCTATTGCTGCTGTGGGGTATTTTGTGTGGGGACACCATATGTTTACATCTGGTATTAGTTATTGGTCAAGGTGGTTTTTCTCCTTCCTTACTTTCATTGTGGCGGTGCCAAGTGCCATCAAAGTTTTCAACTGGGTTTCTACCATGTACGGAGGTTCAATAGATATGAAACCGCCACTGCTCTATGCCATATCGTTTATATTTTTATTTATGATAGGTGGACTGTCAGGTTTGGCGCTGGGTGCGCTTGCCACCAATGTTCATTTGCATGATACCTCCTTTGTAGTGGCGCACTTCCATTATATTGTATTTGGAGGAATGGGTTTTGGATTTTTTGCCGGATTGCATTATTGGTATCCTAAAATGTATGGCCGCATGTATAATGTGCGCCTGGCAAATATTGCCTGGGGTATACTATTCCTGGGCTTCAACCTATTATATTTCCCGTTATTTGTAATCGGGCTTCAGGGTATGCCGCGGAGGTATTTCGATTATTTCCCTGAATATCATACCGGACATCTTCTTTCCACCATTGGCGCATTTATTTTAATTGCCGGCATTGTGCTTATGCTTTATAACCTCTTTTTTCATGTAAAACGAGGAGAGAAAGCACCTGCGAATCCATGGAAGGGTGTTACACTGGAATGGAAAGTTGCTTCGCCGCCACCACACGAAAACTTTGATGAGATACCGGTGGTTACAGAGCAACCTTATACATTTAAATCAACCGAATCTGATAGTTAATTTTACTGCATATGTCACATGATATGAGAGACGATATAGGTTCAAAAATGGGAATGTGGATTTTTATATTCACAGAACTATTTCTTTTTGGGGGCCTTTTTTTAGTCTACGCCGTTTTTAGAGCAAAATACTCAGCCGATTTTCATGTTGCTGCTGAGGAACTGAATGTTTTCGTGGGGACAATGAATACTGTTATTCTGCTTGTGAGTAGTGCCACAGTAGCCATGTCCATTACCGCCATTCAGCGCGG
>Ga0102938_10001664_pt1 | contig 16839 bp, 12 predicted proteins | sample SalPonR2_B_D2_MG_FD_84516 | JGI IMG/M metagenome (GOLD analysis project Ga0102938, IMG submission 84516) | Salt pond soil microbial communities from South San Francisco under conditions of wetland restoration - Salt Pond MetaG R2_B_D2_MG | ecosystem: Environmental > Aquatic > Marine >...
ATACAACTCCTGTCCGCCTGACCCTGAGCTGGTAGGCGAAAAATGGTACGACATGTGGATGGAGCGACTCGAAGGAAGTGGTTTGTGGCTCAAAAAATGGCTGGAGCATCAACGGTACGATGATTATTGGCGTCATGCCTCGGTTATGTGCAATTATGATAAAATTAAGGCCCCGGCTTACGTGGTAAGTGGCTGGGCTGATGGGTACTCGAACACCATTTTCAGATTGCTCGAAAACCTGAAAATTCCCACGAAAGGTCTGGTCGGCCCCTGGGGACACAAATATCCGCACCACGGTAGTCCCGGACCTAAAATTAACTTCCTTGATGAAACACGCCGTTGGTGGGACAGATGGCTCAAAAACGAAGAAAACGGAATTGATAAAGAACCCAGGCTCCGCGTGTGGATGCAGGATACGGTTTCGCCCATATCAAGCAGCCGTCCGGGACGCTGGGTAGGTGAAAAAGATTACCCAACGCCCAACATTCACATGCAAAAGTACCACCTGAAACCTGCTACATTGGATAAATCCAACCAAATCGATGATTTTATCCCTGAAATGAACATACAAAGCCCGTTGAGTGTAGGATTATTTGCGGGAAAATGGCTTTCCTATTCGGCAACTACAGATTTGCCAAGCGACCAGCGCGAAGAAGATGGCGGAGCGCTAATTTTCGATACGCTGCCTCTGGAAGACGATATGGAAATTCTTGGAGCCCCTCAAGTTGAATTAACGCTAAGCAGCGATAAACCTGTGGGAATGGTAGCCGTTCGTTTGTCAGATGTTGCTCCTAATGGCAGAGCTACACGCGTAACTTATGGCGTGCTGAATTTAACGCATCGCGATAGCGATGAAAACCCTTCGGAACTGGAGCCCGGGAAAAAGTATAAAGTTAAAGTTGACATGAATTATATCGCTCAAAGGTTTCCAAAGGGTCATCAACTGAGGTTGGCCATATCCACTTCATACTGGCCTCTGACATGGCCATCGCCCGAACCTGTGCGGTTAACAATTCACGCCAGTGAGTCATTGTTCTCTGCGCCAGGATGAGTCAGAGGACTTGACCAAAACGATTTGCGCGACCTCGACACACATGAATCAACCGGGGGAATGAATACAACCACAATTATTCCGGCTCATCGTGAATGGAAAGTAGAACACGACATGGCCAATAACGAGGTGAGTTTGAATGTGGTAAACAACGATGCCAAATACCGGCTGGACGATATCAACTGGACCATTCAGAAAAAAGTACAGGAGCGATATTCGTATAAAAATAACAATTACGATACCGTGAGAGGCGAAATAAAAAGTGAACGTACTTTTGAGCGGGACGACTGGTTCGCAAAAACAATCACACGAACCGTGTTAACAAGTACGCGTACCCATTTTATCATTCGTGCCACCCTTGATGCATACCATGGCGATGTACGAGTGTTCAGCAAATCATGGGATGAACAAATTAAACGTGATTTATTATAAAAAACTTATAAATATGGAAAAGAAACAAATATTTATCGTAGGTCTTGATGATTTTAACCTGAAAAAACTGCAAAATCTGCCCGAGGCAGAATATTGCGATTTTCATGCTGCGCTGCACATTTCCGAAATGCGCAATGTAGAACAGTATGATATGGAAAATTTGATCAATTTGTGTTTTGATCGGATTGATAAACATGGAAAAATAGATGCCGTAGCCAGCTATTACGACTTCCCCGGCACCATGTTGGTTCCCATTATTGCTGAAAAATATAACCTGCCGGGGCCATCGCTGGAAGCAATGACCAAATGTGAAAATAAATACTGGAGCCGGCTCGAACAAAGCAAAGTAATTCCGGAACATATCCCCCAGTTTAAAGCTTTTGATCCATTCGATGACAATGCATTTGAGAAAGTTGGCATGATTACACCATATTGGGTGAAACCCATTAAGTCGTTCCGGTCATTTTTGGCATATCAGATTAATGGTGAGGCACAGTTTAAAGAAAACATGGAGGAAATAAAAAAACACATCGACTTTATGGCCGAGCCATTTAACTATTTAATGAAACAATACAACATGCCTGAAGAGTTTGCTAATATGGAAGAACGCATGATAGCTGAGAGTCCGATTACAGGCCATCAATGCACTGTGGAAGGATATGTGAACAATGGCAATGTGGTTGTTTATGGTATTGTGGACAGTATCAGGGAGGGCGACCGTTCTTCATTTGGCCGCTATGAGTATCCATCGTCACTACCACAGGAAATTCAGTTCCGCATGGCCGACGTAACCCGCCGTGTAGTAAACCAACTTGGTCTCGACCATTCACCTTTTAATATTGAGTATTTTTACAATCCCACAGCCGATGAAGTTTACTTTTTGGAGATTAACCCGCGTATTTCGCAGGCGCACACTGATATATTTGAAAAGATTCACGGTATTTCGCACCACTCCATCATGCTGAATCTGGCTTTGGGACAAAAACCCAAAACATTGGGAAATAATGGGGAATTCAATAAGGCAGCCAACTTTATGCTGCGTACGTTCGAACCCGGAACAATTAAAAAAGTACCCACTGAATCGGAGATTAAAATCCTGAAAAAATTCATCCCTTCATTGGAGGTAAAAGTACAGGTAAAAGAAGGTATTCACCTTAAAGATTTGCAGGGGCAGGACAGTTATAGTTTTGAGCTGGCCAATATTTTTATTGGCGGCAGAGATCAAAATGAGCTGGTAGAGCGCTACAACAAATGTATGGATGGCCTTACATTTGAAATCGACTACGATGAAGCCGTACAGCTTTATTAAGCAAAATATTTACTGATTTTACAAAAGGATTTCATTTACCTTTAATGGAATCCTTTTCTATTGCACCAATAGCACGCCGTGCAATTCGGCGCGCCAGGCTGTGTAGTCGCCTTGCCACTTCTAACAATTCTACTTCAAAACGAATTATAGAAACACGATGTTCCTCAGAATCAGCCAATCTGGAATACACATGCCGGTGTACTTTTGCGTGGTCCTCTGCAAACTGATCTTTGCTTTCCGTTACTGACTCTGCTTTTGGCTTGTCTTTTTCCTGAAAAGCCGTTATTGCATCAGCCAGGTAGGCATTAGCCTGTTCATATAAATCAAGCAACATTTTGTGCGTCTCCTCACTCACTTCAAAACCAAGCTTCAGTCGATGCTCTGCAGCTTCTACCACACTGGTGGTATAAAGGTCTCCAGCATTTTCAATGATGTTGGCAATATCTGTCTGGCGTCGCACACGTTCCATTTCATGCTCTGACAATTCTTTCTGTTGAATTTGACTGATATAACTCAAAATACGTTCGTGCCACGAATCCAGTATGTCGTCTCTTTTTCGTAAATCATCGAGGTCGGAGCGTGTTCCGCGAATGGCCAGGGGAATGCTATCGCTTGCAATATGGACAAGATCCTGCCCCATCTCTTTCAGGGTTTTTTCAACCATATCGAGGGCCAGGTTAGCGTGTTTTAAATAGTAGTCGTCGAGCAAAGGTACAGTACGATCGGCAGGAGCTTTGTCGGGTAAAATCCTCTTGATCAGATGAGCTACAGATTTTGTAAAACCAATAAACAACAGGGCATTGCCAATATTAAAGATAGTGTGGGCATTGGCAATTTGACGTCCAACATCATTTTTCGAAATATCTGCAACCAGCTCACTTAATTGCGGTATTAAAAAAGCAAAAATAATGGCGCCCAATGAATTGAACAACACATGTGCAAGTGCAACCTGCACGGCAGGCCTTGGTTTACCAATTGCAGCGAGCAAAGCTGTGACACAGGTTCCAATATTGGCGCCAATTATCATGGCCACGCCGGTTTCGATATTTAACAATCCTTGCGAGGCGAGTACAATTACTACACCTGTGGTAGCCGATGAGCTTTGCACAAGGGCTGTAAAAAAAGCTCCAAATAAAATCCCATATGCAGGGAGTGCGGTGTTTTTCATCACTTCCATAAAGGGCTCATAACTGCGGAGTGGCATAGTAGCCCGGGTCATTAAGTTCATTCCAAGAAAAACCAGGCCCAATCCCAATAAAATATATCCGTAATTTTTAAGCCGGCGAAACTTAGTAATGGTAGTCAACACATAACCCACAGCCACAATCAGCAATGCCGATTCGGTTACTTTAAATGCAATAATTTGCGCTGTGATAGTGGTCCCAATATTGGCACCTAAAATTATGCCCAGGGTTTTGGAGAACTCCATAAGACCGGCCGACACAAAACCAACAACCAGGACGGTAGTAATTGAAGAAGATTGAATTACAGCAGTTATACCAGCTCCTGCGGTAAGTGAGGTCCAGCGGTTGCGGGTCATTTTGGCCAAAAAGTTGGTAAGTCTGTTACCCGCAGCAGCCTTCAAACCATTGGTCATTTGTACCATACCATATAAAAATAGCGCAAGACCGCCAGCCAGCCCTAATGCTACCTCCCACCAGTTAATTTGAACAATGGTTTCTTGTGTTTCCATAAAAAACCCGTTTAAAAAAATTACATGTATTTTAAAGTTAATCTATCCCGGCCGTTGCTTTTCCTGTTACCACAATAGCATCAAACAAGCGCAAGTATTTTTCCTTATTGGCATCAATGGAATAGCGATTCTTGATGGTTGCCCGCCCGGCTGCTCCTATCTCTTTCCGTAAAACAGCATTGTCGATGAGTTGTTTGAGCGTTTGTTCCCACTCCTGATCGTTCGCTGCTAAATAACCGTTCACACCATGCTCAATAATTTCCGTATTCACTCCCACGGGCGACATCACCGCAGGAATACCAACCGACATGTATTGCAGGCCTTTAAAACCGCACTTCCCCCTTGACCATTCATCATCGGGTAACGGCATAACCCCAATGTCGATTTCGTTTAGTCGCGCTACCTCATCATGTGCCGACCAGGGCACATTTTCAACTTCAATGCGCTCATCATCGATGCCTGCGTCGGCAATCACACGAATTCTCAATTGACCGTTATAAGCCTTCTGGAGCTTTTCCAATACCGGAATGAGCAACCGAAAATGTTTCAGAGTGGTACTGCTGCCAGTCCAGCCAATGCGCACATAATTTTGCTCAGATTTTTTTTCCTGTGGTTGGTGGTATGATGTATCAATGGTGGTTGGAATAATTTCCACGTTGTCGTTAAATTGTTTTGCATAATTGGCCAAATACTGGTTTCCAGCAATAACCAAAGTCGAAAAAGCACAAATCTCGCCTGTTTTCTCAGGTCTTTTAAGCCATTTCAATTCTTTATTGGCATCTGAAACATCATTGAGCCAAATGGCATCGTCAAAATCAAAGATTATGGGTACGCCTTTTTGTTTTATTTTTCGCTCAAAGCGGGTCCGGCCAAGCATAAAAGCTTCGCGATAAATAAAAACAGCATTGTATTGCTTTACCCTGGCCACATGGCGCGACCGCCGTAAATAAGATTTAATAACTATAAATAATTTCAGCAAATAATTGCGTCTTTTATAAAAATTCCGGTCATCCCAGGCTGTAAGTAAGTTGGCATAATCAATTTCATAGCCGTTGGCCTGCAAATGCGGAATAAAATGTTCACAACGAAAACGCTGACCGGGTGAACGGTTCATTCGATGCGGAACAATATATAAAATGCGCTTTTTCAAAGTTCTGAATAAATTTCATGGTATTTTTCAATACCATCGGTTAATGAAAAATATTGACGGGCAACTTTAACAAGCTGATTATGGTCTATTGCAGGTCCTTTAAAATATGTATTTAATGTTTGCCTGTAAGCGCTTTCAGTAAAATCATGCACCAATAAATCCGGAAAATGTTGCTTATAAATCAAATCCACATCGCCTACACCAGCATTGGCAATCGCTGGAATACCCATACCCAGAATTTCAGCCAACTTGGTTGGAGATGATGCCTGCTTGGAAAAAACCGGCTTGATGAAAAACACAGATAAGTCTGACAATGAAAGCAATGCAGGTACATCATGGCGCGTCACACCGTGGCAAACAATCTGTTGATTATCAATGTTTTTATGAGCGGCCTCTGATTTAATTTTTTCTGCTTCATTGGGTGTAATAAAAAGCATTTTGGCCTTAGGTTTAAACTCCAGTAATACTTTAAAAAAATCGAGCATCTCAGACAGCATGTACCATGAACCTATCGAGCCCAGGTAAGAAAGCACAAAGTGGTTTTTCAACGACAATGCTTCCCTAAAAGAAGCTTTTTTCGATGCATCAATGTTTTCAGGAGAAAAATGATCAAAATCGGCACAACATGGAATTACAGAAACCTCATCGGGCTCCAGCTTCACAAAAGGCCATTGCTGAATAATATTTTTACCTGCTTGTGTGAGACTCACAACAGCATCGGCAGTTTTAAACAAACTTCGCTCTTTATTTTTAAAATACTTATAAACCAGATTAAAAATCGGATTCTTTCTGTTCCATATACCTCCTTCAGCCCGCTCATCGGGCCAAAAACCCCGCATATCAAATAATAATTTCACTCCAAATTTGCTTTGTAAAACCTGTCCGGCCATTGCAGGCAAATACCCCCGGGCGTGTGCCACATCAAATGCCTTTTCGCGATGCAGCCTTACAGCAAATTTTTTCATTGTATGAAAATCTTTCAGCGACGATAAAACAGGTGGTGTGGATGTATAACTTTGCGGGGTCCATTCAATATTAAAATCATCGCAAATTGCTTCTATATGCTTACTTTGTGCTGCGTACCGATTGGTTTTTTCAAAAGAGAGCAGGGTTATTTTATGACCTTTTTTCGAGAGCCCCCAAAGGTACGGAAGTACCTGCGACTGCCCTAGCGGATCGGTCATTCCATCGTATGATATGTATAATACTTTTTTCAATACGGATATAAATCAGTGGCCATCTTTTAGCATGCACAAAAAACGCAACCAAAATACAAAAAGACGGCCATTGGAGCAAAAAGAGGTGCAAAGAAGTCAAAATTAAAAAGAAAAACAGGTAAACAAACGTATAATTTAGTTTATGCAACCTACAATTGCTTAAAGTACGGTTTTAGCACATCTAATTGATCATTTTCAATCCGAAAGTTTTATCTTCGCAATACTTACCCTGAAATAAAATAAAAGAGACGATTGGAAATGGAATATTTCAGCATTTGGGATTTCTTTCTGGTACCTGCCTATATTCTTTTGGCCTGGGTAATTTCTGCCAGAATTGCCCAAAAGCGTCGCGAAAAGCTTCCACACTATCGCTTCTATCACTGGGGACTTTTATACAAAATTGGGGGTGCACTTGCCCTATGTGCCATTTATCTTTTTTATTACGGCGGAGGCGATACAACAGGTTATTTCAGAAGCGCACTCGTGCTACGGAACCTACTTTTTGAAGATCCGGGCACGTATTTGAGTATTCTGTCAAATAACCTCACTCCCGAGAACTTTAGTGCGTTTACAAACGAAACCGGATACCCGATATATTACCGGGATCCGAACTCATTCACGGTGGTAAGATTCACTTCAGTGCTCATGCTTTTCACTACGGGTAGCTTCCTGCAGGTATCCATCCTCACTGCAATCATCACTTACAGCGGGGTATGGAGGCTTTACCTCATGTTTGTTGAAATGTATCCGAAAAACGACACCTTGCTTGCCGTTGCAGCCCTGTTCATTCCTTCGGTAGCATTTTGGGGAAGCGGAGTATTAAAAGATTCTTACACAATGGCCGCAGCCGGGTGGTTCATCTTTGCTTTTTATAAAATATTCTTTCAGCGAAGGCGCATATTGCTCTATGGTATTGCCATCGTAGTGAGTGTTTACGTGTTGGTTTCAATTAAGGCATACATATTTTTTGCGCTGCTGGGCGGAATAATGATTTGGGTTGCCTTCTATTTCCTTAACAAACTCAAAAGCGGGTTTTTCAGATTATTTGTTTTACCCATACTCGCCCTGATGTTTTGGGGCCTCGGGCAATACATAATTTTCAATATTGGGGAATACGTGGGCTCTTACTATACCTCTATGGATGCGCTGCTGCAAAAAGCCATTATCACACAGGACGACCTTACGAGGGCATATTATGGCGGCAATTCCTTTGACCTGGGAGAACTTCAACCAAACATACAGAGTATTTTGTCAAAAGCCCCCAAAGCAACTATTGCAGGCCTGTTCAGACCATTCATTTTTGAAGCACAAAACCCGGTAATGTTTATCTCCGGCCTGGAAAACACGGCTTTACTGCTCTTACTTTTCTGGGTGATATTTAAAACTGGACTGAGGCGTTTTATTGGCATAATGTTCGAAAAACCCGTGATACTTTTTGCTTTTGGCTTCACCATACTATTTGCTTTCTCGGTAGGACTTACAACCGCAAATTTTGGTGCACTTGTACGTTATAAAATTCCACTGCTCCCATATTATGTTGGTGCTTTATTCATCATTTATCACATTGCCAAAAAAAGAAAAGAGCAAGACAACGGGGAAGAAATTAGTGAATCCACTGAACATGTTTAACTCTATATAAGTTTCAGCAAAAAACCTTACTAAATGCGACACCAGGAACTGCCATATCAATTTTTCACACGTAACAGAAAAAACCTTCAAAAGGAGCTTGATCCAAACACACTTGTAATTGTATTCTCCAACCCCGTATCTATCCGCAACGGAGACCAGCAATACGTTTACCGGCAAGCTTCAGACATGTTTTACTTCACTGGCATCACACAACCCGAAACTGTGCTTGTAATGTACACCACAGGGGGAAACTGGCATGAGATTCTGTTCATCAACCGCCCCGACTCCAAAACAGCAATTTGGGATGGGTATCAGCTCAACACCTCCGATGCTGCTGATAATTCTGGCATAACAGATGTAAGATATACCGACACAATGAAGCAAACACTGGAAAAGCTGGCCAAAAAGAACAAAAAAATTGCTTCAACCTATCCTGCACACCATCAAGTTGCTGTAAAATGGACAGAATACCTGATGGAACGTAATAAAAAAATCAACCAAACAAGCCTGCAACCAATCATTTCAAAGCTACGTGTAATTAAATCGCCTGAAGAAATAGCCCTGATTAAAAAAGCAATTGACATTACAAGAAAAGCTTTCGAAAATCTGGTTCCAAAGATTCAATCAGGTGCAATGGAATACGAGATCGAAGCTGAAATGATACGCACTTTTATTGCGAATGGCTCAGATGGGCATGCGTTTGACCCCATAGTCGCATCAGGCCCAAGTGCATGTATACTACACTATATCAACAACAACCGAAAAATGAAGAATAAGGAGTTGTTGCTACTGGATTTTGGTGCTGAGTTTAACGGATATGCAGCAGATATGAGTCGCACATTACCTATTGGGGGGCAATTTACCACCCGGCAAAAAGAGGTTTACCAAACCGTGCTTGATGCACAAAAAGAGGCCATAAAGCTCATTCGACCCGGCATCAGCATAAAAGATATAAATGAGCAAGTACGGCAATACCTGGAAAAAAAGATGGTTGAACTTAATCTTTTTACTGAACAGGACATCGAACAACAAAACCCCAAAAAACCGCTGAGCCGCAAATATTTCATGCATGGAACAAGCCATTTTATGGGTATTGACGTACATGATGTAGGCGACACGAAAGAAAAGCTGCAACCCGGCATGGTACTAACGTGTGAACCGGGGCTTTACATTAAAGAAGAGGCGCTGGGTGTACGCATTGAAAACGACATACTGGTTACTGAAAACGGCAACGAAGACCTCATGGCCCATATTCCCCGCGAAACAGAAGATATTGAAAAAATGCTCCGCAAATAATAAAAAATTAAAATTGGCAAAATCTATTTTTTTATTTATCTTTTTAAGGGTCAACAAAATAGGGTATGTCAATGAACAAAAGCAAACTATTCGTTTTCGTAATACTGATGTTGCTCTTTATTGGATGCCGGTCGCAGGACCAGCCAAAACAAAACATCAGAAAAGCTGCTGTAGCAGGTCAGTTCTATCATAAAAACCCGGCTGAACTGAAAAATCAACTAAAAGAGTTTTTTTCAGAAGCTGAAACTAAACGCCCAGGTACAACGCGAGCAGTAATCGTTCCTCATGCCGGATATGTTTTCTCAGGCCAGGTTGCTGCATCGGCATTCAACCAGATAAAACCAAATCGAAAAATAAAAAACGTATTTCTTTTAGGTTCTGCCCATCGTGTGTGGGTAAACAAGGCATCGGTATTTGGTGGTGAAGCATATGAAACACCTTTGGGACAAGTACGGGTAAACACCGAAATTGTACATAAACTACTCGAAAATTCTGCGTTCAGTTATAACCAAAAGGCACATAAAAACGAGCATAGCCTCGAGGTAGAATTGCCCTTTCTGCAACATCACCTCAAAAACGACTTTAAAATTATCCCTATACTTGTTAACACACAAGACCAAAGGGAAATTCAGTCCATTGCCAAAGCACTAAAACCATATTACACTCAAAATAACCTTTTCGTAATAAGCACTGATTTTTCGCATTATCCTTCTGACAAAAATGCTTGCAAAACAGACAGCCTTACAGCAGAAGCCCTGGCATCAGGCAATCCTGAAAAACTACTCATGCAGATTGAAAAAAACAACAGGAAAGGTGTCTCCAATTTAAAAACAAGTATGTGTGGATTAAGTGCCATGTTGGTTTTTCTCGATATAATTGAAGATCAGGGCCATGCAATTGAAAAAATTGAGTATCGTAACTCATCGGACAGCCAATACGGCGATAGAAACAGGGTAGTCGGTTACTGGGCCATGCGTGTGGCCCCAAAACAGACAACCAAAGCCAAAGAGGCCAGTTTCTCGCTCAAGGCAACAGAAAAAAACTACTTACTCAAATTAGCAAGAAACACCATAGACCAATATTTAAAAACAAAACGAATTCCTGCCATACCTGAAAACGATCTAACTCCCAATTTAAAAACAAAAACAGGTTGCTTCGTCACCTTGCATAAAAACGGCAGGCTCCGCGGATGTATCGGTAATTTTTCGGGGACACTCCCACTGGCAGAAGGTGTACAGGAGATGGCTGTGGCAGCAGCTACCGAAGATCCTCGTTTCAATAAGTTAAGGCCTGAAGAATTGAAATCGATAAAGATTGAGATTTCAGTACTTACCCCACTTAAGCCCATTGATAACCTCAAAGATTTTGAATTGGGTAAGCATGGCATTTACATCCAAAAAGGTATGCATTCGGGAACTTACCTGCCACAGGTTGCAGATGTTAAAAACTGGACAAAGGAGGAGTTTGTAAGCCACTGCTCAAAACATAAAGCCGGATTGGGCAAAGATGGTTGGAAGAAAGCCAAATTGTATACATATGAAGCGTTAATCTTTTCAGAAAAATCTCATAGCAATGAATAAATACCAGAAACTAATCGTCATCACAGCACTCACTGTTTCTATTGTGGCCATTGCTGTACAAATAATCTTTTATCAACCCCAGCAAGCACCAGAAAAAATCGCCGTAAAAGAGAATTTCACCCCTCCCTGCATGAAGGCCGGTATTGCCAGCTTACCTCAAAGTAAAATTACGCGGCAGTTGGTGGAATCGCATAACCTTTCCATGAAAGAATCTTACTATTACGATAAAATTCCTGAAACCGGCGAGGTGATATGCCGGCTTTGTCCCCACAAATGCATTTTGCGTGAAGGCGAACTCGGCGATTGCAGAGTGCGGGCAAATGTAGAAGGCAAATTACGTACACTAGTCTACGCCCGTCCGATAACCATGCACCTCGACCCAATTGAGAAAAAGCCTTTTTTTCACTTCCTGCCTACAAAAAAAACCCTCTCAATAGCCACAGCAGGCTGCAACCTGCGCTGCAGAAATTGCCAAAACTGGCAAATCAGCCAGCTATCACCATTCGAAATGGAAAATGTAGAAGTAAGGTCACCTAAAACGATAGTAAACCTTGCCAGTAAATACAATGCCAAAATAATTTCGTACACCTACAACGACCCCATTGTATTCTTTGAATACATGCTGGAGACAGCCAAATTAGCGCATAAAAATGGCATTAAAAACACGATGGTTACGGCAGGTTTTATCAATGAAGAACCAATGGAGGAACTGGCTCAATATATCGACGGTGCGACGGTAGACATAAAAGGTATGACGAATGAATTTTACGACCGGTTCAACACAGGAGAACTCGACCCGGTATTAGATGCAATTAAGGTAATGAAAAAAGAGGGCGTATGGCTCGAAATCAGTTACCTGGTAATACCGGGAGAAAATGACACTAACGAAGATTTCGACAAATTTGCCCGCTGGGTGAAAAACAACACAGGAAAAGGAACACCAGTACATTTTCTACGTTTTTTCCCACACTACCAAATGAAATCGAAACCAGCAACACCGGTACCAACGCTCAAACGCGCGCGTAAACGGGCAATAAATGCCGGATTGGAATACGTTTACATCGGCAATGTGCGCGACCCGGAAACAGAAGACACCTTTTGCCCGCATTGCCAGAAAAAAATTATCGACCGCAACGGATATCAAATGCAGGCACTGCATGTAAAAGACGGAAAGTGCGAGTTTTGCAACAAACCCATAAACGGAATCTGGAAATAAATGGACCTAAAGCTAAAAAATGGCTATTTGTTCTTTTTGGTCAGTTTTATTGCCTTATTGACCCAGGTTATTTACCTGCGTCAGGTACTTATGCTGTTTGAGCAATCAGAATATATTATCAGCATTTTCCTGTTTCTGTGGTTAGGGGCAAATGGATTGGGCGTGCTGCTTGGTAGCAGGCAAAGTTTTTCAATAACCCGGTTATACGCCCTGGTTCAATTATACAGTGTTTTTGCAATAATATTTTATTATGTAATAATTCTTGCCAGACCTGAGCTATTAGGTATCACTACCTCCATGAATTTAATGCGCGGAATTATCTACACTGCAGTTTCTATAATTTTTATAAGCGGCTTTAACGGATGGTTGTTTGCCCAATTTGCCAAACCGACAAAAACAGGGCAAAAAGTATTGGATCTATACAAAACAGAAACACTTGCCTTTATTCTTGCTGGTTTATTTTCAACTATTGTTTACCTCTATTACCCGGCATTCTTAATTCTTGCAGGGGCAGCTGTAGCGACACAACTATTATTATTAAAACAACAAAAGAAATGGTGGAGTTACCTGGCAATAGCTCTGGTTCTGATATTGATACTTTTTAAACCTACAATTGAAGCACAAAGCTTAAAAACGTTGTTTGCCGGGTACAGTTACGTGGAATCAAAGTCGACTTCAGAAGGCGAATTAACGCTATTGACTTCTAAGGAGGGCTCAGATACTTTACTGCTCTTTCAGGGATCACCAGCCATAAAAGCAAATCCGCCTGCTGCTGCTGAAGAGGCAACCCTTCCCGCTCTTGCGCAAGCTCATGAAAACCCTTCCATTTTAATAGCAGGCAGCGATATTGTGCCAATACTAACCGGACTATCTCAGGTGAGGTATAAACATATCCACATACTCACGGAAGACCTGAAATACTTTAAAATACTTCAAACACATCTCCCTGCTCACATTAAAAAAATTATACAAAAGCCTAATGTCCGGGTTGTCCACAAAACACTGCAAAACCACCTGAAAAACAGAACAGGTAAATATGATTTAATATACATTAATGAACCCCGACCTGCATTGATGCAAAATGCGCTGGTGTATTTTCCACAAAATATAAAAATGCTGCATGAAGGATTGAATACCGGTGGTTGCCTGAGTCTTTTATTCCAGTCAGAGGCAGCCTATTCGGGACGAATAAACAAAAACCTGAAAGGCAGTGTATTTAAAACAACCAAACACACCTTCCGGCATACGGAAGTACTTGGCTTGAACAATTTTACGATAATATTGGCATCAGATAAGCCGCTTTCAACCGATTTAATAGATATGCAACAAAATCTGGCAAAATACGGCATTCAGCCAACGTATTTCAACAGTTTTCATGTGGGCAACAGGTTGCGGAATCAGAAAAACATCGGGATAGATAAAATTTCCGAATACGAAACCACACTGTCATTTGACAAACCGCTGGTTTACCTGGCCGGGTTACTTCAAATGTTCCAGAAATACTCGGTAAATATCACAACCCGGATTATGGCAATTGGTGAAAAAATATATCGCAATCTCCGCATTTGGCAATTGATTGCACTAATAACGCTTATATCGGCTTTTACTTTTTTTTCTTATCGCAACCCCGGTTATGCTGTTGTTTTCCATGGAGGTTTTACGGGCATAGCTGCACAAACGATGTTTATTTATTTCTACCAACTCCATTTTGGTCACATCTATTTACTCATTGGCTTATTAATAGCCATGTTTATGGTGGGTTTGCTTGGTGGGCTAATGCTCAAAAGTACTGATCAAAAAAAACATCTCGCAGTTGCGGCACTAATTTCAATAATTGTCCTGTTACTTCTGCTTACATTAGCAGGATCCAGGGTCGCTGTTTTTACAGGCATTTTACTATCTGGTTTTTATACAGGTCTTCTTTTTAATAAAATAAACCATCACAAAAACATTCCCGGCTTACACCTCTATGTAAACGATTTACTAGGTGCAATGGCCGGGAATATTTTAGTTCCTGTACTAATAATTCCGTTGCTTGGATTTTATTTACCAGTTTTCCTGATATTAGGAATGGGAATCATCAGTCACTTTTTATTATATCAGCGATTTTAGAAATCGAGTTTCTTGCGCAATTTTTTTGGCACAGCATCTTTGTGCACCATTATAGCAATAGTTTTGGCTTTAACAAACGGAAGCGACATATGTAATTTTCCCTGGAAATCATTAGAATTATGATTCCATGAATTTTTTATGATATAATGTGGATTTCCTTCCCTGTCTTCTGAAGTACCGATCAAATGCATCAAGTGGTCATCTGTAGATTCCTGCGACATAAATGTAGCTTCGCGTAAATCTGTGGTCACCTCTTTTTCCGGCGCAATATCGTTCAAATAAGACTCCTCTTTAAACGCATCCTCTGTCGGCAAAACAGCAAAACCTTTCCCATGATTAAAACCATGCTCGCTCACATCGCCATCCCAACAAACGGTATAACCCTCTGCTATGGCATAATCAATGGTTTCAATAAGTTCCTCCAGCTTTACATTGTAATAATGATCAAAAGACCAATTGTCCGGAATATCCAGATTAACTGATGTATAGTAAGGGTAGAATTCATAGGAAGTTAACTCCACATAATCATCAGGGTTTACAGCTAAAGATTTTTGAAATTCCTTACTTGTCACTTCTTTTCCATTCCATTCAAAATTTTCAGGTAAAATACCGAAATAAACATCCATTACAGCTCTAAAGGCGTCGATCCACAAAGGCATTTTATTTCGTTGTTGTGCAAGTTTATCAAGCATTCCGTGCATCATGGCTACAACTTCAGAATGATTATGTTCGGTTCCCTCGTATGCTATTCCCGTGTAGGCCTTTTCGGGCACCATCCCTTCTTCACGAATAACATTCATCACATCATGCGCCTGTCCGCCCTGTGAGAAATTGGTTTGACCATGACGCATAATATAGCGTTGAGCTTTATCTAAATATGCATGATAGACAAAAAACATTTCACTTAAATCCACAGAATCTTTTCCCATACGCATAATTTCTGATTCGAGAAAAGAGGTTGTGGCAAAACTCCAACAAGTACCTGCCCTGCCCTGATCTTTTGCCATGGTATGTGGCAGCTCTTTTACAATATTAAAACCATAGGCAGTGGTATTTTCGGTTTCCTGAGCATTGGAATAGGACAAAAAACCTACGATAAAAACCATAATTAAAATGGCTGATAAATGTGCTTTCATTTTTTAGAATATTGAGTTTATTATTTTGCATTGAAAGTAATATAAAGCTAATTTCTATGCCAATCTAATTTTATAATTACAGGATATTGTTCATTTACGAACAAAAAAAGGCTGTTCAAAAAGTTTTGGACAGCCTCTATGACAGTTTTTGTATATTATGCTACGGGACTAAAATATTTGTTAATGGTAGCATACATTTTATTAATATTGATTGGCTTTACAATATATTCATCACAACCAGACTCAAGCCCCTTTTCACGACCGCCTTCGATAGCATGAGCTGTTTGGGCTATAATTGGCAAATCGCTGCGAATTGACTTAATCGCCCTTGAAGCTTCAAATCCATCCATGCCCGGCATTTGAATATCCATTAATACGAGGTCTACCTCATCATGTTTTTTACAGAAATCAACAGCCTCCCTGCCATCCATTACACGCATAATATTGGCTCCTGTGTCCTGAAGTATTTTTTCAAGGAAACGGTAATTCACATCTACATCTTCAGCTATTAGTATATTTTTCTCTGACCAGTTATACTCCATTTCAGGACTTTTTTTTGCAATTACGCGCTTTTTTTCGAAAAATGCTATTTTTTTTCACTGTGGTGCACTCATCTACAGAAAGATAAAACAGATCTTTAGTCCACTTCAAATTATATCTGATTATTCCGCTACATTATCAGATTCAAGATCTGAGATATCAACGTCACCGGGGCCTGCATCAAAACTTTGTTTTTCTAATGGATTGGCCGATGCCTCCTCATAAATCCATCGGTTACGGGAGATATCGGAGGCTAAATAAATAGCATTCCTTAAGGAAGCCGGGTTACCCAAATCTTTCCCGACAATATCAAAGGCAGTGCCGTGGCCTGGCGAAGTTCTGACTACCGACAAACCTGCTGTATAATTTACACCTTCTCCCTGCGAAATAACCTTAAACGGTATTAAACCCTGATCATGATACATGGCGAGCACGGCATCATATTGATTATACCCGCCGGATCCGAAGAAACCATCTG
>Ga0102938_10001665_pt1 | contig 16836 bp, 15 predicted proteins | sample SalPonR2_B_D2_MG_FD_84516 | JGI IMG/M metagenome (GOLD analysis project Ga0102938, IMG submission 84516) | Salt pond soil microbial communities from South San Francisco under conditions of wetland restoration - Salt Pond MetaG R2_B_D2_MG | ecosystem: Environmental > Aquatic > Marine >...
AGAATTATTGAAATATAGAAAGGGCTTATGCTTTGTAAGTTAAAACCGTCTCAATTCATCTCCAACCTAATCAAAAACAAGATTAGGATGGAGTTTTCTTGAGACATTTCAGATAAAATACAAACTTAAATGGGAAGCTAAGACTACTAGTCCTAGCTTCCCATTCTTATTGAAATATATAATATTTTTAGCTATTCCGACTCATAATCCATCTTGCGTTCTTGGAATTCTTGCTTGTTTCTGTCATAATACAGACCCTCTTTATAATTTGGAGCATGAAATTTTATTCTTTGTTTCTTCTTAGAACGTTCATCACCATCTATATATTCTTCTGCTATCTGTTCTAATACTTGGGCAGCATTATCTAGTTCATCTACCTCCATATACAACATAACTGAAAGCTTAGTAATATCATCTAGAAAGTAAACTGAAGCTACACCTAGCTTTTCATCTCCTGCAAATATGCCTACATCTACATTCTCCCCATCATATCTAGGATCTGGTGATAATGAATCATCCTTTTCAAATCTCATAAATTATTCCTCCTATTATAATTATTGCTGTTTATTAATTATGTCATAGTTAAAATCTTAGTTATTAGATTTTTATATCCACTATTAAATATAACTTATATTTTCAGTTCTTTCATCCTCTATATTATTTATACCATATTTCAGCATTAAAGTTAACATTAATATTAACATCTTGAGGAGCAATCTCTGGTACAGGCATAGATGAACCCATACCTTTAGCTTCACTTCGCACTACCCCATAATTATAATTATATATATTATAGTTATCATTTATATCTACTCTAGCAATACTATAACTTTCTTTTTGCAGACTTTCTTTAATAACTTCAGCCTTAGTCATAATTTCTTTAATACCTTCTTGAATAACTTTGTTTTTAGCTTCTTCGGAATTTTTTAATCCATAACTTATTCCCTGGATATTTGTGGCACCTTTTGAAATTACTCTTTCGATTATATTACCAAGCTGATCTAAATTAGTTGTCTCTATTTTGACCATTGTGGAAACTTCATAATATAGTTCTCTTTTTTTATCATTATTTTTATCCATATATCTCTGATTAACACTAAAAGATGTGGTAGAATAAGTTAGGTCATCAAAAGTTTTTAAAATCTTAATTACTTCATTCATACTTTCAGTAGTTTTTGAATAGGCAGCATCTAAATCTTGATCTAAAGTCCAAACTTCTACATTAATATTAGCCACCTCGGGTTTGAATTCTCTTTGTATACGGTGACTAATATTTACTTTGGTAACATCCTCATCTTCTTTGGCTAAACCGACCTGGGTAAAAACCAATAGACAAATTATTAAAAATAATACAATTTTATATTTCTTGTTTTTATACAAACTAACCCCTCCCTCTTATTATTTCAGCGAATTCATCGGGTAATTCGCTGTCGTTTATAGCCTGAGCTATCTTTTCATAATCATAAGGTACGCTTCTTAGCTCAGTATTAACGGTCTCCTCACTTATATCTACTATTATATATTTCGCTTCAGTACTATATTTCTCCTGCTCTTTATTAAAAGGCTTCTGTTTACCTACACTCCCATCATTTATGATCACCTTGTCTTTTATCTTTTTAAAATATGGAAGATGGGTATGTCCAGTTAACATAATGTCAGCTTCATATTGATCCATCATTCTTTTTATACTACTTTCAGGGTGGTTAAAAAACAAATATTGGTTAATTTTTCGGGGGCTGCCGTGCACTAAGAGCACTTTTTGGCCGGCTGCTTCAAATTTAATATTTTCTTTTAAAGCTTTTAAGAATTCTTTGTTTTCCTCAGTTACTTCTTTTTGGGTCCACTCTAATGATCTGTCGCCTAGTTTTTGTTTGGCTTTTGTTTTATAGGCACAACCGCAGTCATCTAAGTTAAAGCCAACCCCCTGGTCATAGTTCCCCATCACAGTTTCAATTTCATTTTCTTTTATCATTTCAATCACTTCATTGGGATAAGGACCATAACCAACCAAATCGCCTAGACAATATAGCTTATCCACTTCCTCTCTTTTTATATCTTGCATTACCTCTTGTAGTGCTTCTATATTACCATGTATATCAGAAAAAACTGCAATCTTCATTTTATAATACCTCCATTTAATATTATTACTCTATTTATAATAATACCTTATAAATTAACCTTTATTCAAATTATTAACGAAAATTTTACATTAATTTAATAAAATTAGAGGATAACAACCTTTTTCATCTAATTTATAATAAGTAAATTAAATTTTTTTGGAGTGTATAATATGAAAGAAAGTAATGATACTTATACATTTAAATATTTCTTTAATAACTATAAAAAAAGGTATATTCTGGGAATAGTCTGGCTTATTTTAGTAGACATCCTCCAACTTGTTATACCATGGCTTTTAGGTGATTTCACTGATAGATTAAAAGACAAGTCTATTGATGTAAGAGGGCTAATCTATTATGCGCTAATTATCATTGGGGTAGCTATACTTACCGCAATTTTTAGATACCTTTGGCGACTTTATATAGTGGGAACTTCGCGAGTTTTAGAAAAACAAATCAGAGAAAATTTCTACAGTCATCTTTTAAAACTTTCTACCAATTATTTTAACGAACAAAAAACTGGTGACTTGATGGCCCATGCTACCAATGATATTAAGGCTGTTAGACAAGCTATGGGGCCTGGGGTTGTCATGCTTTTTGATGCACTTTTTCTAACCGTAGCAACTATCTCTATTTTAATTATTAGAATAGATATTAGGCTTACTTTAATAGCTTTAATACCTTTACCTTTTTTAGCCTTAATTTCTACCTATTTTAGTAAATCTATTCATAAAAAGTTTACAGCTGTACAGGAGGCCTTTTCTAACTTAACTGATAAGGTGCAGGAAAACTTCTCCGGGATTAGAGTTATCAAGGCTTTTACTCAGGAAGATTTAGAAATTGAAAAGTTTGCCAGTGCAAATAAGTTAAACTTCGAAAAAAATATCGAATTAGTAAAAACCTGGGGGCTATTTCATCCCCTCATTCAATTTATTACAGGTTTAAGTTTTCTTATTGTAATCTGGTACGGCGGTTATTTAGTAATAGATGGTGTGATCTCATTAGGAGACTTTGTTGCTTTTAATAGCTACCTAGGACTGCTTACCTGGCCAATGATGGCAGTTGGTTTTGTAATTAATTTAATGCAGAGAGGAACTGCTTCTTTAAAAAGACTGAATAATATTTTTAGAGCCAAAGAAGAAATTTATGATAAGGATGTTAAAGATATAGATGATATAGAAGGTAAAATTGAGTTTAAAGACCTCTCTTTTCAATATAATGGTAGTGAAGAACAGGTATTAAAAAATATTAATTTAGAGATCAAACCTGGGCAAACAGCTGCCTTTTTAGGTAGAACGGGAGCAGGTAAAACTACCATAATTAATTTACTACTTAGGCTTTTTAATGTAGATAAGGGAGAAATTTTTATCGATAGTCATGATATAAATAACCTGCCAATTAAACTCTTAAGAAATAAAATTGGAATTGTGCCCCAAGATAACTTTCTTTTTTCCAGTACAATTGCTGAAAATATTGCCTTTTTTGATCCTGAAAATACAGATAGAGCCGAAATTGAACAAGCTGCTAAAATCACTGAGGTTTATGATAATATCATGGAATTTCCTGAACAGTTTGATACTATTTTAGGTGAAAGAGGGGTCACTCTTTCTGGTGGTCAAAAACAGAGGATTTCAATGGCCAGGGCTATTATCAAAGAACCTAAAATATTAATTTTAGATGATAGTTTTTCAGCTGTTGATACTCATACCGAAGAACAGATTTTAAATAATTTAAAACCAGTCATGCAGTATAGAACCGTTATCTTGATATCTCACAGGATATCTACTCTTAAGAATGCTGATATTATCTTTGTCTTAGATGAGGGTGAAATTCTGGAAAGAGGCACACACGAAGAATTAATTGCCAACCAAAAACTATATTTTGATATTTATCAAAAACAACAACTTGAAGAAAAAATTGCTAATATTAATTGATATAAGGATGTTATATTATGAATCAAGACTTTAGAGAAGAAAAAATAATGGGAAAAGCCTATGACTCCCGTCTTATGAAAAGATTATTAGAGTATGCCTACCCTTATTGGAAAATATTATTGGTATGTATATTCCTCTTACTATTAGTAACCGGTGTTGATTTAGCACGCCCTTATCTAATAAAGGTAGCAATTGATGACCATATTAATGCCCTTGATAAACCTATGGTTACATTTGCAGTGGACGAATATGAAAATTTGGGGGCGGTATATAATAATCAAAGGTATATTAGGGTAGCTAACCTTAATGAAAACTTCCCGAATAAACAACGTTTCCAACTATTTTCCATAGAGGATCAATACTATCTAGTTGAAGGCCTCATAAATGAGAAAGAAAACATTAAGGTATTAAATGGTGGTCAATTAGTACAAATTAGCAATGGGCCTAATACTTTTAATGCTCAAAATGTTCCCGATAATGTTATAAAAGAATTTAGAAGACAGGATTACAATGCCTTAACTCAAATTGGTTTAATCTTTCTTACTATGATTGTCTTTGGATTTGGAGTTAACTATCTACAAATATATCTTCTAAACAAAACAACCCAAAAAATAATCTATAATATGAGACAAGAGATCTTTTCTCATCTGCAGAAAATGTCCCTTAGTTACTTTGATAAAAACCCAGTTGGTCGTCTAGTAACCCGAGTTACCAATGATACAGAAACCTTAAATGAAATGTATACCAATGTATTGGTCAACTTATTTAGAGATATCTTTATAATTATTGGTATTGTTATTATTATGTTTAGATTAAATGTTAAATTGAGCTTGGTCTCTTTTGTTATCGTACCAATCGTCATAGTAGCCGCCTTTATTTTTAGAAGTTATGCCCGGGATGCCTACCGCATGGTAAGGATCAAACTGGCTAAAATTAATTCATCACTTTCTGAAAATATTTCAGGTATGAAAATTGTTCAGATTTTCAATCAAGAAAAAAGAAAATTAAAAGAATTCATTTCAATAAATGAGGAATACTTCGATGCCAGTATGAGACAAATTAAGATCTTTGCCATTTTTAGGCCATCGATGGATCTTATGTACTCTTTTGCGCTTGCTTTACTAATCTGGTATGGAGGGATTAGAGTTTATAATGAAGTATTACAGTTTGGTGTACTATTTGCTTTTATAAATTATATTCAAAAGTTCTTTAGGCCGATTAATGACTTAAGCGAAAAATATAATATGCTGCAGTCTGCGATGGCTTCCTCAGAAAGGATTTTTAAAATACTTGATACCGAAGTTGATATAAAAGAACCTGAAGAACCAACACCACTTTCCACTAATATTAATGGAAAAGTAGAGTTTAGAGATGTCTGGTTTGCATATGAGGAAAATGAATGGGTTTTAAAAAACATTAACTTTACAATAAGTCCCGGTCAAACTGTTGCCTTAGTTGGGGCAACCGGAGCGGGTAAAACTTCAATTATTAATTTAATCAGCCGATTTTATGATATTCAAAAAGGTGAAATATTAATAGATAATACAAATATTCAAGATATTAAAAAAAGTGAACTAAGAGAAAAGATAGGAGTAGTATTACAAGATGTATTTTTATTTACCGGTAATATAGGTAGTAATATTTCTTTAAATGCAGATATAAAAAGAGAAAAGATCAAAGAAACAGCTGAATATGTTAATGCTGACAAATTCATTTCTAAATTATCTAATAAATATGAGCATGAAGTAAAAGAACGTGGTTCTACCTTGTCAGCTGGTCAAAAACAGCTTTTAGCTTTTGCAAGAGCTTTAGCTTTTGACCCAGATATACTAGTTTTAGATGAAGCAACTGCCAATATAGATACAGAAACTGAAATGTTAATTCAGGATGCATTAGAGAAGTTAACCGCTGATAGGACAACTATAGTCATTGCTCATAGACTATCCACAATCCAACATGCTGATAAAATATTAGTACTTCATAAAGGACATATTAAAGAAAGAGGTACTCATCAAGAATTGTTAGCTAAAGAAGGGCTTTATTATAATCTCTATCAACTACAATACAAAGAACAGGACATCTAATCTTGATTATTTTTATGAAGTTGCAGGAATAATTATATTTTTAAAGAAATATATCTATACCAGGAGGCGATGCTATGGAATTAAATCCGCCTGAAAAAGATGGTTATTACGCCCTACTTTTAGCAATATTAAAAGGCTATTCAGCCAGTAAGGCCTTAACTTATATTAAAAATGGACAATCCCGAGCTTAATATTTTATAAGATCTCCATATAAAATATGGAGATTTTCATGTATGAATTTCCTAATAATTATTGATTTATTAACTAGTTATCCACAATCTGTGTATAACTGATAACAATTACTAATAAATTTTTACAATTTAACTCAATATTTACTAAAAATATATGTATGTAAAAGTATTACCCCGATTTCTCGGGGTAATTTTTTATTTTAATATCTATTTTTATAATTAGTAACAATAACCTCTTGCAGGAGTTCTAAATCCACCCATCATACCTTTTGGACTTCTAAAAGATCTTCCCTGAAATTGATTAAATCTATTACCGAACATCGGCATTTTATTAACAGTAGGTGAGTTAACACCATAACCAAATCCACTTCTCATCCCAAAACTATATTTACTTTCTAATATAATATTTACTTGTTCTTCATTTAAGATACTTCTCATATTTTTTAAATAATCTGTTCTTGCTTCTGCAACTTTATTTTGCAAATCAGATAATTCATTCTCAAGGCCAGATATGACTTCATCAGATTCATCTTTTAAAATTGCTTCTCTTAATTCAGCTCTTTTATCCTGTAATTCCTCAACTAAGTCTTCTCTTTTATCAAAAAATTCATCTCTAAAATTGGCTGTTTTTTCTGCTTGTTCATCATTTAAATCAAGATAATTCACATCATTTTGCTGATAATATGGATGCTGACTATCATTAACTCTAAAACCCTGACCTGCTCCACCAGGACCACCCTGTGCACTTACTGAAACCACACCAATTGTTAAAACTACTAAAGTTAATACCAAAGTAGAAATTATAATTTTCTTCATTTTTATCTCTCCTTATATTGTTTATTATTTACTGTAACTTTATTATAAGAGAAGATTATGAAGAAAATATGAAGAATAAGATAATTTTTTACGAACCTTTGTTTAGTTATACACAGTCTGTGGATAAATTGTGAACAGATATTCGGATATCTCTATAAATAATAGTTATAATTGGTAAAGCCACTTAATAATTCTATCTTTGTAAAAATATCCTATTAAGAATGCGATCCCTGCTATAACAGAGACTATCAGGGCATGATTATATTCTTTTTGTTCAATATTAGCACCGATATAAGCTGAAAAAAAAATGGCAGGTAAACGGGCGAACATACTAATAAAAATGAATTTAACATAGCTAACAGGTGTAATACCAGCAAAGTAGGCCAAAGCATCTTTAGGGGTGCCGGGGATAAAATAGAGTAAAAAGAGAACTATACCTCCTCTTTTATCTTCATTTATAAATACATTCCATCTATTAAACATCTGTTCTGGAACTACCCATTTTACAAATTCATAACCTAAAATTCTAGCTATCATAAAACTGATTGCTGAACCAAAGGCAATACCCATAATTGAATAGATTGATCCTAAAGTAGTTCCAAACAAAAATCCTGCTGCTATCTCGACTAACTCCCCAGGAATGATAAAGATAACTACCTGGAAGGCCTGAATTAAAATAAACATTATTATTTGAAAAGAACCAAAATTTGCCATCCATTCTTTTAGTAAAGAGGGTTCTTTAATGATGGCGTAAAAATCTCCACTCAACAAAAAGGTGAGTGTGAAAATACCTACAAAAAATAATATTAAAATTATCATTTTTATTTTGATGTGATAAGGTGTATTCTTCATTTTAATCCCTCATCTAAATCTTATGTTAAATTAATAATAACACAAAATGTAAAATAAAAAAATGCCATCTAATCTATTATTAAATGGCTTATCATAATTTAGTAATATTTATTATTTAAAACTATTCTCAATAGACTTCAAAATAACTTTACTACTGGCGGTCGCCCCAGAAACTGTTTCGACTAATAAACTTTGTTTTTCTATAACCCTATCTATAATTACTTCCGCAGGTTTACCGCGCCAATTTCTATGATCTATGAGAGTAATATTAGCTATTTTATGGTCTTTTACTGCCACTTCAACAACAGCCCCGACTAAGCCTACTCTTTCTTTCCCTTTATATACACCATCTGAAATTACATTTAAATCAACCTCAGAGATTTGAACTGCACTTATTTTTTCATCCATACCTGAAAATACTACTGCAAAGTAAATACTCATGCCTACTATAATAACTAATAAAGCAATTATGATCTTTTTTAACATTATTCTCTTCCTTTCAGCCTGAAATGATATAATCTATATATTGATTAGCTTTTTGATAGAGATTTTTTTTACTTATATTTTCCTTGCCAGAAAAATATAAGGAAAGTAAGCCGTTTATAGAATTAGTAAGTAAATCTCCTGCAATTATTGCTTCTTCCCTTTTAATAATTCCCTTTTTAACAAAGTTTTCCATGATTTCCTGTTGTAAATTATAAAGTATAGGCGGATGGTTTTGTTCATCTTTTCTAATTGCTTCAACATTTATATTTTTTAAAAAAATAAAGTGGTATAAACTCTCATTTTCTAAAAAATAATCAATATACTCTCTATAAACTGATTTTATAAGTTTACGATTATCTACACTGTTTTTTATTTCTTCATAATGTTGATGTAATAATTGAGCTAAATTTTCTAAAACTTTAAGTCCAATTGCCCACATCAATTCATCCGAGTTATTAAAGTAATTATATATTGTGGCATAAGAATAACCTGCTTTTTTGGCAATATTTCTGACAGTAAGCTTATCAATACCCTTTTCTAATAAAATATTATAACCCGAATCAATAAAGTAATTTTCCATTCTTTTTTCTTGAATATTATTATCAACCATACTATTCACCCTGTATTTTTCTAGCAAATTCCTCTATATTCTCATCTATAAGATTAGATTTACCCGCTTTATCTTTTGCGACGAATTTAACCATTGTCTTTTCTAAAAAATTCATCTTATCAATATTATATTCATAACCAAAGTAACCAACTACTGCTGTATGGGCAAGTAACTTTTCAGAAATAGAATTCTCAAGTTGTTTTTCAAAATCTTTTTCTATTCCACAACATAAATATAAACCAATCCTTTTATCTAAAAGTGTATTTAAATTATCATTAATAAATTTTTGAATTTCCTTTTGAATATTACCTCCATAAATCGAACCACCAATAACAACTGTATCAAAGTTGTCAATAAAAGGTTTACTGTTTTCTTGAATATTGACAATCTCCTTATCATCTTCTAGATTTTGATATAACTTATTGGCTGCTTTTTCAGCACTACCGTGCTTACTAGCATAAATGATAAGGGTTTTCACTATTTCTTCACTCCTTAATTAACAACGTTAATATATTTAACAATGTTAATTATATGTCTATTATCTTCATTTGTCAAGTTATATTTTTCTCTAATATTCTTATCCTGGTCCAAAAAAAGTAAAATAAATTATTATTTTTCATTATTCATTCATTTCAATTTCTCTATTATTTATATATTTTTAAATAATGACAACTATCTGTCACAATTATCATGTATTGATAATTTTCTGACAATTAATTGACCAATTTCAGTCACCTTGCTTTTTTTAGATATTTAGTTATTACAGAATGATAGACTTGGTTGAAATTGTTTCCCTAACAGTAGTTACTGTTGTGACAAAGTTTATAGCCATTTATTTTTAAAATGAACATCTAATTTCTAATATTATATCATTATTTAACAACTGTGGAATACAACTTGCACTTTAATAAAGTTGAAATAATGAAATAAGGAGGCTAGGTAATGAAAGTAGCAGTTTTAGGTTCAGGTAATGGTGGGAGTGCAGTGGCATATGACTTTGCTTCAGCAGGTAATGACGTGTTTATGTTCGATTTCGAAAAGTTTCCAGATCAAATTGAAGCAATTTCAAAACAGGGCGGAATTCATGCTAGTGGTGATTTAGAAGGTTTTCAAGAAGTTGAATATGCTGGCCATGATATTCAAAAAGTAGTTGAACATGCTGATATAATTTTCGCAGTTGGACCAGCTTATAGTACAAAACCGTTTGGAGAAGTATGTGCATCTTATTTAGAATCAGGTCAAATAGTAATTGTTTGTCCTAGTTCCTGTGGAGGAAGTGTTGTTTTTAAAAAGGCAGCTTCCCTTGATATCGAAGATGAAAATATAGTGGTGGCCGAAACCTCAACCCTTCCCTATGCAGTAAGAATCAATGAACCGGGCAAAATTAATGTGTTTTTGAAATTGAGAGGGGGATTATACTTATCTACCTTACCATCAAATAATACAGCCAAGGTTGTAGAGATGATTAGTGATGTCTATAATGCGATGAAACCTGCAGATAATATTTTACAAACTACTTTACAAAATGGCAATCCAATAATTCATCCGGCCGTTTCTTTATTAAATGTGGGAGAAATTGAACGCGAAAGAGCTTTATACTTTTACGAAGAAGGTGTTACACCTGCTGTAGGTAGACTCATCAAGGCAGTAGATAATGAAAGAATAAAAATCGGTAAAAAACTAGGTTTTAGAGTAATTCCCGATCCTGAATTGGGTATGATGCAGGGTTACATGCAAGAAGCGAATTATGAAGAGGGTTATGCAGAAGCAGAAGGATTTAAGGGCATATTAGCACAAGATCAGCTCGATTATCGATATTTCAATGAAGATGTCGGATATGGATTAATATTTTTTGCTGAATTAGGTAAACAAGTGGGAGTTGATACTCCTGTAATGGATTCTATAATTGAAATTGTTTCCGTTTTAATGGAAAAGGATTATAGGAATGAAAAAAAGAGAACGATGGAAACATTAGGTCTAGGAAAATATACTACTAAAGAATTGAAAAAAATATTATCATAAATATAGTATATATAATATAAATTATTTTATTTAAAATTTGCTCATTAATAAACTTTTAAGAATCTAGTCTAAAGATTAAACATCAATAAAACTCAGTATTAAAATAGGGGTGGAACTTTAATAATTTTTAAAAAAATATATTCGTGGGAGGAATATTAATGGAAGTAGCAGGTAATTTTGGAATATTTGCTCTTTTACCAATAGTATTAGCGTTGATTTTAGCTTTTTGGACAAAAAATTCAGTATTTTCAATTTTAATGGGATGTATATTAGGTGTTGTAATCGCAGGATTTAACCCAGCTACAGGTCTAACAGAACTTTTCCAAGCAGCTTTAGGTTCTTCATGGTTCATTTGGGTTTTAATGATTGAAATATTTATTGGGATTATGATTGCAACTTTTCAACGAGCAGGAGTTATACAAACTTTTGCTAAAAAAGCTTCAAGTAAAATTGGTTCACGTAAGGGTTCAACTGGGTTTGCCTGGTTTTTAGGTGTATTCTGTTTTTTCAGTGACTATTTTAGTCCCTTATTTAGTGGACCAATTGCAAGACCACTAACAGACGAAAATAATGTGTCACGTGAAAAATTGTCATATATATTAGATTCTACTAGTGCTCCTGTACCTACCTTGATTCCTTTAAGTGGTTGGGCTGTCTATATAGCAGGGTTATTAGTAGACCATGGTCCAATATCAGATACTAGTGCTGCCATGTCAGCATTTGTACGTTCAATACCATATAATTTTTATGCCTGGCTGGCTATTACATTAGCAGCCCTATTAGCCTTTGAAATAATACCAGATTTTGGACCGATGAAAAAAGCAGAAAAAAGAGCTCACAAAGAGGGCAAAGTTATTCGTGATGGGGGAACCCCTATGACCGGAAAAGAACTTGATGATGTAAAACCCCCAGAAGGAAAACTCGGTAGTCTAACAGTATATCTGTTTATACCAGTGATTATAATAGTTACCATTTCATTAGGTACTTTCTTTTTCTTAAATGATACCAAAATATTAACTGCTTTTATCTCTGCAGTAATTTATTTAATGGTAGCTTTAGGTATTGGTGGATTTTTTGAAGATGTTAATGATGCCATGGATGTTGCCCAGGATGGTATTAAAGGAGTTCTCCCTGCTATATTGATTCTTTCATTAGCTTTTTGTATTAATGAAATTACTCAAGTATTAGGTGGAGCAGATTATATAATTTCTGTCACTGAATCCTGGATGACTCCAGCGGTATTGCCGGCCTTATCATTTATAGCAGCAGGCTTTATGGCATTCCTAACAGGTACATCCTGGGGTACTTACGGTATATTATTCCCGTTTGTAATGCCAATAGCTTTTAGCCTTTCTGGCGGCGCATTAGCTCCAGTAGTATTTGCATCCATAGCTGCAGTTACAGGTGGTGGAGCTTTTGGAGATCACTGTTCACCTGTCTCTGATACCACGATTTTATCATCCTTAGGAGCAGGCTCTGATCATATTGACCACGTTACTACCCAGATACCTTATGCTTTAACTGCTGGTATAATCTCAACAGTACTGTTTGTGATTATGGGTATCCTTTAATAGATAGATAAATAGCTTAATACCTGATTGATATCAAAAGAGTAGGACCTCAAAGGGTCCTACTCTTTTTTCTAAATTATAATAGAATTTATATATTGTATTCATTACCAAAAATATATTATCTGTATTTATCTTGTGTTCTGTATTATAATATATGTATATGGATATTATTGAGATATTTCAAACACACTATAGTAGGTGGTGTAAATATTGAGTAAAAAAAGTAGTAAAGAATTTTTAAAAAAACACTTTGATTATGTAGATTCAATAACTATCGTGGATAAAACAGGAAAAGTTGTTGCCCAACAAAGATATAATCCTAGATTTGCAGAAGAAGAGAATAAAAAAGAAAATAATTGGGCAATAAACAAAAATATTTTAGAAGTAATTCCTTCTGTTACACCAGAAACGAGCACTTTATTAAGAGTATTGAAAAGTGGTAAAATCGTTTATTCCGATAAACAGGTAATGTGGGATAGGCATGGTAGGAAATTTGTAACCACCAATATAAATTTCCCTATTGTATCCAGAGGAAATATTATTGGAGCTATTGAGTTGTCTAAAGATATGACACATATCGATAATGATGAAGAAAATTATCATACTACTGCAGAATATGAAAATGATTTAGAACAAAATTATACTGCCAATTATATTTTAGACGACATTATTGCAGTAACTCCAAGAATGAAAAAGCTTAAAAATAAAGTTAAAAAAATTGCTAATAGTACTTCTTCGGTCTTAATTTATGGTGAAACTGGTACAGGAAAAGAACTTTTTGTCCAGGCTATTCATAATTTAAGTTACCGAAAGTTCAAACCATTTATACCGGTTAATTGTGCAGCACTACCAGAAAACTTACTGGAAGGTATATTATTCGGTTCACAAAAAGGAGCATTTACAGGAGCAGAAAACAAAAAAGGGCTTTTCCAAGAAGCCAATAAAGGAACTATCTATCTTGATGAAGTTAATTCAATGCCTATTAATTTACAGACCAAATTACTAAGAACTTTACAAGAAAAGCAAATTATGCCCTTAGGAGGCTCTAAACCTAAAAAGATCGATGTACGTGTAATAGCTTCTACAAATCAAGATCCTACAAAATTAATTGACAGTAAGATTAGAAAGGACTTATATTATAGACTGAATGTAATAAACTTAGAAATACCTCCTTTAAGAAATAGGACAGCAGCTATTCCAGTTTTAGCAGATCATTTTATAAAAAAATACAACCATATGTCAAAAAAAGAAGTAAAAGAAATTAATAAAAGAGTTAATGACTTATTTTTATCCTATCAATGGCCCGGTAATGTGCGAGAATTAGAGCATGTCTTAGAGGCTGCCATGAATGTAGTGGAAGGAAGGGTTATCAAACTTGAACATCTCCCTGTTTATATGTCAGAAAGTGAGAGCTCTTTTAAAACAAACATAGATCCCTTAGATAATGAAATTGGCCCTTTAAATAAGATGGTCGAAAACATGGAGAGAAGATTAATTAAGAATGCTTTAAATAAAACTGATGGTAATAAATCGAAAGCTTCACAACTTTTAGAAATACCAAGAACAACCCTACAGTATAAAATCAAGAAATATAAGATAGAAATTTAATATATTAAAAGATCAGCTTTTCAAATTTTAAATACAGTATTGAAAAGATTATTTTGAAAATAACAAGGTGATATCTGAAATGGTCACCAGCGTTTAAATTCTCATCACACCGGTAAAACATAAGCAAAGTAGATAATAACTGCTAAAATGACGATCAGCCCTTTAATAATAATTTGTTTAAACATGACCCTCTTCCTCTCATTCAGAAATTAAATACTCTACATACTGTTCGACTTTGTAATGAAGTTTTTTTCAATAAGTCCCTCTTAACCTGAAAAACAAAGAGAGAATAAGCCGTTAATGGAATTAGTTAGCAGTTCTCCTGTTATCTCTTTGTTTTTTTGATTAGTCCTATACTTACAAAAGTTTGCATTATGTTCTGTTGTAGATTAGGTGGTGACTCCATTTTTATATCTTTTAAATCAACTTTTTTGATATTTTAAAATATATAAAATGATAGGGGTTATCATTTTCAAAGAAATCAATATATTTTCTATAAACTGAATTTAATAGTTTTATTCCCTTTAGCTTTTATTTATCATTTATATAATGCATTTTTAATGTATCAGATAAATTATGTAAAACCTTTACTCCTACTGCCTACATCAGTTCATCGAATTTATTGAAATAATTATAGATAGTAGCATAAGAATAACCTGCTATTTTTGCAATATTACGAACTGAAAATTTGTTCATTCCCTAATCAATTAAAATAATATGGACAGCCGCCACAAAAAAATTTTCATTCGTTCGAATTGAATCTACTTATTAAACATTTACTTTTCTTGTTCTAACTTCTGATATAAGACATTAGCTGTCTTCTCCTCACTGCCGGGTTTACTATCATAAATAATAATTGAAATTCTTTTATTAATTAATTTAAAATGAAATATACCAATCCATTAACAAAAACAATGCTTAACTGATTTTTTAAAATATAAACCTCCCTGGAAAAAGGTTTACCTTTTACAGGGGTTTATAGTTTATTGTTTTTTTAGTTAATTACTGTTCTACAATTTCTACTCTACGATTTTTGGCTTTCCCCGACTCGGTAGCATTAGATGTAACAGGAGCTAAAGAAGCCACTCCATATGCATCAATTTGTAATTTATTTATTCCATAATCTTGAATTAAGGCATCCATCACGGCTTCAGCTCTTTTTTGGGATAGGCCCATATTATAAGATAAATCACCCACATTATCAGTATGTCCTACTATATAGTACTTTTTATCAGAGTGGTTTTTTAAAAATAAAGCAATCTCCTTTAAAGCCGGTATAGAATCTTCTTTAATAACAGCTTTATCTGTGTCAAAATATATACCATATATTGAAACAAAGCCACTTAATTCAATATCTTCTTCAATCTTGGCAGCAGTAACTAAACCACTTTCCATAGGGTTAATTTCAATTACATCTTGTGTGATAATAATGTCATCCTGGTCAGGATTTATAAAAATAGCAAAATATATATTGTTCCCTCTATAGGTTCCTTTGGCTGATAAAAATCTAAAACCATTTCTGCCAAAAGGATCACGAAATTTATCTCCCCTAACAGGATTAATTCCCCATTCGTGATGATAAACGGTTTCATTCCAAAAGGGCCAACTGTTTTCTTTATCAGAAGTAGTAAATAGAATTTGATAGCCTGCATCCATAAGAGCCTGTTCATAGTTTTTAAAAACTTTAAAAATACCTTCCTCAATATTAACAGCATATTGGATTCTTGTCACTTTACCTTCTAGATCAACAAAATCGGAAAAATATCGGCGGTGACCTCTAAACTCTTCATCTTTTTCTTCTTGTTGTCCAGTACCTAATACATAGGGAGCATAATCCTGGACTTGATAAGCTATAATATCAGCACCTTCATATTTAGATAAAGCTGGATGGTCTTTAACCTCTTGTGCCATTGCATCTTGTAATAAAAAGAAACTAATAAAAAGAAACAATACTAAAACAACAACCATTACTTTTTTCACAATGAAAATCTCCCTTCTATATTTAAGTTAAAAAAAGAAATATAACATAACTTATCTGTTCATTATTATATCTTTTCCACTCCTTAAATAATGTATAATTATATAGTTATGTGCAAAAGTATTAGTTCCTTCAAAAAAATCCCTTTTTTATGATATTAAAACACAGATATTTTTTTGTAATAAATTTTCGATTAAAGTTAGTTCCAATCCTAAAATAACTAAATTTATGTTTAATAAAAAAAGCCTGCCGCAAGGCAGACTTTTTATTGCTTTATTCTTTTATCGTTACGATTTATACCTTTCACTTAATTCATCTTTAATCTGATCTAAATTAACTTCCTTTTCCACTAATAAAACCATTAGATGATAAATTAAATCAGCTGTTTCATAGACAAGTTCATTTTGTGGTTCATTTTTAGCAGCAATAATAACTTCCGAGGACTCTTCTCCTATTTTTTTAAGTATCTTATCAATTCCTTCTTCAAATAAATAAGTTGTATAAGAATCTTCCGGTAATTCATTCTTTCTGCTTTTGATAAGATTATATAACATATTTATAATTTCA
>Ga0102938_10001668_pt1 | contig 16828 bp, 12 predicted proteins | sample SalPonR2_B_D2_MG_FD_84516 | JGI IMG/M metagenome (GOLD analysis project Ga0102938, IMG submission 84516) | Salt pond soil microbial communities from South San Francisco under conditions of wetland restoration - Salt Pond MetaG R2_B_D2_MG | ecosystem: Environmental > Aquatic > Marine >...
CAAGCTGGTGGCCAACCTGATCACCCGCGCCGGTGCCGACCGGGTGCTGACGCTGGACCTGCACGCCGGCCAGATCCAGGGCTTCTTCGACGTGCCGCTCGACAACCTGGTCGGCGCGCCGGTGTTCGTGAAGGACATCAAGGACCGCACCGAAAAGGCCGGCGGCAAGACCGCCGACCTGGTCGTGGTCAGCCCCGACGTCGGCGGCGTGGTGCGCGCCCGGGCGATCGCCAAGCGGCTCGACGCCGACCTCGCCATCATCGACAAGCGGCGGGAGCGCGCGGGCGTCTCCGAGGTGATGAACATCATCGGCCAGGTCGAAGGGCGCAAATGCATCCTGGTCGACGACATCGTCGATTCCGGCGGCACCCTGTGCAACGCCGCCGAGGCGCTTCTCGAAAAAGGCGCGACGGAAGTCTACGCTTTCATCACCCACGGCGTGCTCTCCGGTGGTGCGGTGTCGCGCATCGCCAATTCCAAGCTGAAGGAACTGGTCATCACCGATTCCATCATGCCCACGGAAGCGGTGAAGGTGGCCCGCAATATCCGCGTGCTCTCCATCGACAGCCTGATGGGGGAGGCGATCGCGCGCACGGCCTCCGAATCTTCGGTTTCCAGCCTTTTTGACTGACGCTCGTAATTTTTTGATCGCAACCGGTGGACATCGGCATCTGATTGCCTTTGATTGCTTTTGACGTAATTGCAATCAAAGGCCGCATATGGGCGAAATCGCGCGAGGCATGGCGATCGGCGAGGGCGAAAGCGGCTTCGCCGGGCCGGGGGCGCGCGCGGGACAAGATCAGGCGGATCACCCGGATTTTCGCCGCGCCCATCGCATCCGCGCTGCATGCGGCGCCTGGCTGCGCGCTTGCCTCGACGAGGAAATCTCCAGACGCCGATTGTTTCCCTGGTGCGCCGTGGCTTTCGGGCTGGGCATTCTTGTCTACTTCGCGGCTCAAGGCCGTCCGCATGTGGCGGCACCACTGGCCGGGCTCACTCTGTGCGCGGTCATCGCCTGGCTGGGGCGGCATGACCACCGCATCCTGCGCATCATCATCGCCGTCGCCATGTTGCTTGCCGGCTTTGCCGCGACGATGCTGCGTTTCGAGCGGGTAGACGCGCCGATCATCGACGGGGTCCGGATTGCGCAACTCACCGGCAGCGTGATCAGCATCGAGGAACGCACCAGCGATGCGCGCCTCGTGATCCGCGTCGCGGCCATCGACGATCGCGCGCCCGACGCCCTGCCGGCGCGGGTACGGGTGACGACGCGCGCTGCGGGCGATCTGCGCGCCGGCGATACGATCACCGCCCGGGTGCGGTTGATGCCGCCGCCCGAAGCGGCCTGGCCGGGCGGCTATGATTTCGCCCGCAGCGCCTGGTTTGCGCGCATCGGCGGTGTCGGCTCGATCCTGGGTGGCGCGCGGATCGTCGCGCCGGAGACCCCGCCGGGCTTCGCCGAGCGTGTGCGCGCTGCAATCGACAATGCGCGGGTCAGCACGACACGCCGTATCTTCGACGCGATCGGGGGCCAGCCGGGCGCTGTCGCCGCAGCGCTGGTGACGGGCAAGCGCGGGCTGATTACCGAGGAGACCAATGCCGCGCTTCGCGCTGCGGGGATCTATCACATCGTCTCGATTTCCGGCCTGCATATGGTGCTGGCTGCCGGAACCATCTTCTGGCTCACCCGCGCCGGCCTCGCCCTCGTGCCGACGCTCGCTCTGGGCTGGCCGATCAAGAAGATCGCGGCGGTGGCGGCGATCATTGGCGCTGTCGGCTATTGCATCTTCTCCGGTGCGCAGGTCGCCACGATCCGGGCCGTGATCATGACCGGAGTGATGCTCGGCGCGGTCTTGTTTGACCGGCCGGCGCTGAGCATGCGCAATCTCGCGATAGCGGCCATCCTGGTCCTCGCCTGGCAGCCCGAGACGCTGCTCGGCCCCTCCTTCCAGATGTCTTTCTCTGCCGTCGTCGGGCTCATCGCCGGCGCGGAATGGATGCGTGCGCGCGAAAACCGGCCCGGGCCGACGCCCGGCGCGGCGGGCCGCTTCCTGCGCTGGCTCGCCGCCGGCATGCTTGGCATTCTCACCACCACCATCATCGCGACCATCGCAACCGGCCCGTTCGCCGCCTATCATTTCCAGATCGCCAATCCCTATGGTCTGATCGGCAATGCCCTGGCTTTGCCCATCGTCTCGCTCGTGGTGATGCCGGCGGGCGTGATCGGCGTATTCCTGATCGGCTTCGGCCTTGACCATTTCGCCTGGCAGGTGATGGGCTTCGGCATTGCCAGGGTGCTCGACGTGGCCCATTTCGTCGCCGGTTTCGAAGGGTCGAACCTGCCCGTCGCCGCTTTCGGCAACGGGGCGCTGGCGCTGATGGTGATCGGTTTGCTCATGGCGACGCTCTTCGTCTCGCCACTGCGACGGCTGGCGGTGATCCCGGCAGGCATCGGCTTCGCGCTCGCCATGACACCGGATCGGCCCGATCTCTATGTCGATCGCAACGGTGCGGGCGCCGCAATCAGGGGCGCGGATGGCAGGCTCGTGCTGCTGGGCCGTCCGAGCACCTTCGTCACCGCGCAATGGCTGAAGGCCGATGGCGATGCGCGGCTGATGACGGATGCGCCGGAGGACTCCGACGCGTCCCTGCATGCGGGCGTGAACTGCGATCCCCTCGGCTGCACCAAGGCTCTGGTCGGCGGGCATGCAGTCGCTTTCGTGATGGATGCGCGCGCCTTCAGGGAGGATTGCGCACGCGCGGCCATCGTCATCACACCGCTGGAAGCCCCGCCCTCATGCGCGGCGCCCCGCGTGATCGATCGCATGACGCTGCAGCGGCATGGTGCAGTCAGTGCGCATTTCGCCGAGAATTTCGGTGCGGATGCGACGCAATTCGCGGCCATGCCGGACGCACCTGCGGAGAGTGGAGAGCCATTCGAGCCGCAGATCGCCGGTTCCGGGGCCGAAGATCCCGATTCCGGGAATGCGCCGGCGGGAGTGGCGCGGTTCGACGGCGATGTTGAACGCCAAGGCGCTGACACAGAACCGGAGCGAGGGATGATCCGGGAAACGACCGGTGGGATGCCTGGGGGGAGTACCTGGGAGAGGCGCGGCGACGGGCGTGGGGATAGGCTTGGTGAGAGGGTAGGTAAGAGGCTTGGTAAGAGACCTGACGTTGGCCGTAGCGGTGGCATAGCCGGGACGGATGTGGGGACGGATAGCGTTGCGGACGCTCCTGATGCCGATCCGATCAGGCGCTTTACGGGCGTGCGCCGCGCGAACGAAACCCGCCCCTGGCTCTTGCGCAACACCGATGACTGAGCCCGCGACGACCACGCGATCCGACCCGACCTGATCGGCGGAAGCCCCGAAGCTGCGGGCGGCATGCGCCGCGCCAGCACGACGCGCCCGGATCAGCGTGTAGAACAAGGGCTCATCAGCTGGCGCCTACCCTTACCCGGGCGGAGGCGGCGCGGGCGCTGCTCTCAATAACGGCGCACCAGCGAAACCAGCCGCCCCTGAATCTGGACGCGATCAGGCCCCAGCACGCGTGTTTCATAGGCCGGATTCGCCGCCTCGAGCGCAATGGATGAGCCGCGTCGCCGGAAGCGTTTCAGGGTCGCCTCCTCCGCATCAATCAGCGCAACGATGATATCACCGGTATTGGCAACATCCTGGCGGCGGATGACGACGATATCACCGTCGAGAATACCCGCTTCGATCATCGAATCGCCGCGCACTTCCAATGCGTAATGCTCGCCGCCGGTGATGAAATCGGGCGAGACCGCGATGGTATGCATCGGATTCTGGATCGCCGAAATCGGCGTGCCCGCCGCAATGCGCCCCATGACGGGGATGTTCACCGCACGCTCGTAATCCTCATCGGCGAGGGGATTGGGAATATCGGCGTCATCCGCAAGACCGCCATGCCGCGCATCGTTGCGATCACGCCCCTTGTCGCCCGCTCCCTTGTGGCCCGCTCCCGTGCCGCCCTCGACCTTGCCGCCTTCCATCTTGCCGCCCTCGACGACACTGGGCGAGAAGCCACCGCGCCCGGTGCCGGCAGCGGAACCGGCACCACCGAGCGGACGCTGCAATGCCTCGGGCATGCGCAGAATTTCCAGCGCGCGCGCGCGATACGGCAGCCGCCGGATGAAACCACGCTCTTCCAGCGCCGTGATCAGACGGTGGATGCCGGATTTCGACTTCAGATCCAGCGCATCCTTCATTTCGTCAAAGGATGGCGGCACGCCCGATTCGCGCATGCGTTCATGGATGAAGGTCAGCAATTCGTGCTGCTTACGCGTGAGCATGGTTCCGCCTTGCGATTCGAGATCAAACAAATCACGAACACATTACGGGTTCCCACTGTGTTCCGCAAGTCTCACCTGCCCGATATTATGCATTTTTCGCGAAAAACAATTCAAGATCACAAAACAGAAACAGCCCGGGATTGCACTTCTGTTGATTGCCACACCAGTTTCATCGACGCAGGCGTTCATTCCGGCTTTGAAGAATGCGCATTCGATTCTATTCTGGTTGGATGAATGACAGCCCAGCAGCCTCCGCCACGATCAGCCTCGACCCACCGATGACCGGTGACGCCCCCGCCTTCACCGGCACCGCTGCCGTGCGCCGGCATCTGTTTCAGGCGCTGGTCGACGCGAAAATCGCCTTTGGCGGCAAGACCGTCATCCTCGAAGACGCCCAGCGTCAGCCGCTGACCTATAGCCGCCTCGTGATCGGAGCGCTCGCCCTCGGGCGCAAGCTCGTTGCGGATACGCAACCGGGCGAGCGGATCGGCGTGTTCCTGCCCAGTGTCCAGGCCACGGCCGTCACCTTCTTCGGTCTGCACGCCTTCGCCCGTGTACCGGCGATGCTGAATTTCACCTCCGGCCCCGCCAATCTGAAAGCCGCCTGCGAGATCGCCGCGATCGGCACCATCGTCACGTCGCGCAAGTTCATCGACGAAGGCAAGCTCGACGATGCTCTCGCGGCGATCGCGCCGGGGCGACGGGTGATCTATCTCGAAGACATACGCGATCAGGTCAGCAGCCTCGACAAGGCGCGCGCGGCAGCCGAGAGCCTGTTCGCCGGAGCGCTGGCGAAGCGATCCGGGCCGACACCGGATGACGAGGGGGTGATCCTCTTCACCTCGGGCTCCGAGGGCAAGCCGAAGGCCGTCGTGCTCTCGCATGCCAATCTTCTGTCGAATGCCGGCCAGGTGATGCAGCATGCCGAAGGCGTGCTCAGCCGGGACGACATCTTCTTCAACCCGTTGCCGGTGTTCCATTCCTTCGGCCTGACGGCGGGACTGATCCTGCCCGTGATCCATGGCATCCGCGCCTTCCTCTATCCGAGCCCGCTGCATTACAAGCAGGTGCCGAAGCTGATCGAGAGCGCGAAGGCGACCTTCCTGCTCGCCACGGATACTTTCCTCCAGGGCTATGCCCGCGCCGCCGGCGATGTCGATATGTCCTCGATCCGCTATATCGTCGCCGGGGCCGAACGTGTGCGCGAGGAGACGCAACGGCTGTGGAAGCGTTACGACGCAATGATCCTCGAGGGTTATGGCGCGACGGAATGCGCCCCGGTCATCGCCTGCAATCTGCCCCAGCGTCACCGTCACGGCTCGGTCGGCCCCTTCCTGCCGGGCATCCGCTGGAAACTGACGCCCGTGGAGGGCATCAAGCGCGGCGGACGGCTTTCGATTGCCGGCCCCAACGTCATGGCCGGCTATATCGATCCGGATGATCCCACGCGGCTGATCCCGCCGGAAGACGGCTGGCACGATACCGGGGACATCATCCTGATCGAGGACGGTTTCGTCACGATTCGCGGACGCGCCAAGCGCTTCGCCAAGATCGGCGGCGAAATGATCTCTCTGGCTGCCGTCGAGACGATGATCCAGGAATTGTGGCCCGACGACACCCATGTGGTCGTGGCCCTGGCAGACGAGCGCAAGGGCGAGCAGCTCGTTCTCGTCACGGAGAAAGCCGATGCCGATCGCGAAGCGGTGGTCGAGCATGGCCGCGACAAGGGCTTTTCCGATCTCTGGCTGCCGCGCGCGGTGCTGGTGGCGCAAATTCCTGTTCTCGGATCGGGCAAGATCGATTATGCCGGAACCGAAGCGCTGGCGGGAAAGCTGCGCGCGATGATGTAGGGGCGGGCGGGCGCGCCCGATCGGAGCCGGTATGACCCTTTTTGAAGCGGCGCTTCTTGGAATCGTCCAGGGCGTATTCATGTTCGTGCCGGTCTCGTCGACCGCGCATCTCGTGCTCACCCAGCATTTCCTGATCGCGCAGGGCTCGCAGATGCCGCCGCCCGAGAGCGCGCAAATGATCCTGTTCGACCTGATCGTGCATGTCGGCACGCTGGTCTCGATCATCGTGGTCTTCCGCAAGACGCTGGCACAGTTTCTCGGCGGCTCGATCATCGCCGCGCGCGAGATTGCGCTGGAGCGCCGGGCTTCGCCTCAGGCGCGTTTCCTGGTCTGGCTCTGGGCGATGGGGCTGCTCTCGGTCTTTGTCACCGGTGTGATGGGGCTCACCTTCCGCGACATGTTCGAGCGGGTCTTCGCCAATCCGGCCATCATCCCGATCACACTGGCCACGACGGGCGTGTTGCTCTGGCTGACCGACCGGCTGAAGCCACGCCGCTACGGGCTGAAGGATCTCGGCATCGGCATGGCGCTCACCATCGGCTTCGCCCAGGGGCTTGCGCTGATCCCCGGCATCAGCCGCTCGGGCATGACCATCATCGCCGCGCTGTTCGTCGGACTCAAGCGCAAGCGTGCGGCGGAGTATTCCTTCCTGATCGCCTTCCCCACCATCCTCGCCGCGACGCTGGTCCAGAGCGCCGAAGTGTATCTCAGCGGCGAAGCGCTGCGCATCAACTGGGCTGCCGCCAGCGTCGGTTTCGTCGTCTCGGCGCTCATCGGCACGATCGCGCTCCAGATCGTCCTGAAGCTGCTCTATCGTGCCAAACTGAAATACTTCTCCTTCTATCTCTGGGGCATGGCCCTGCTCGTCGCCTTCGGCGTGGTGGAATTCGGCAAGTGAGGCGAGAGCCTCACACTGCACGATCCCGCCCCGCTGCCCTGAAGCACGGGGAGCGCCCCCTTGATCAAGGCGACGTCACCAGCCTCGCGCGTCGACACCGGCGTTGAACCGCAACGCGCGGCTCACTCGGCGGCGCGCTGGCCTTGCTTGCGCCGGTTCTCGTCACGCAGACGCTCATCCGGCTTGATCAGCCTGAAGCGGCAGCTTTCACCGGGCGCCAGATCACGGTAATGTCCGCGATAGGCGAGTTTGATCGAACTGGCGCTGTAGGACCGGCTCTCGATGACGAGTGTTTCGTGGTTCACGTCGACATCGAGCACCTGCCGGCGATAGCGCAGGCGGACCCGGATGCGTTTGATCTCGTCAGGCAGGGCCGGGTCGAAATGCAGCGTGTTGCCGCGCATGTCGATGCCGACGAAACAGCGCTGCACGAGGTCGATCGTTCCTGCCATGGCGCCGGTATGGATCCCTTCCGGCGTGGTGCCGCCCTGCACATCGGCGATGTCGCTGTCGAGCGTATGCTGGAAATGCTTCCAGGAGCGCGGGCGATCGGAACGTGCCAGCACCCAGGCATGGGCGACGCCGCTGAGCGTCGAGCCGTGGGAGGTGCGCGCCATGTAATATTCGACGTTGCGCCTGAGATGCTCCGGCCCGAACGGATAACCCAGCCGTTCGAAGATCTGATAAAGTTCATCCGCCGTGAACAGATAGAACAGCATCAGCACATCGGCCTGTTTAGAAGCCTTGTACCGGTTCACCGCGTCGTCTTCCGCCTCCAGAATCCGGTCGAGGCGCTGGATGTCGCCGTATTTCTCGCGGTAGCCCTCCCAGTCGAATTCTTCCAGATCGTCATAGCCCTCGAACTGGCTGATGATGCCGTCATCGTGGAAGGGCACGCGCAGCTTGCGGCTGATCTCGTACCAGCGCGCGCGCTCTTCGGGCGACAGGCCCATGGTCTCGCACAGTCGCTCCGCCTGCGCCGTGGGAATGGCCTCCAGCACATCCTCGGTGCGCGACATCAGCCAGGCGACCATGACGTTCGTATAGGCGTTGTTGTCGACGCCGCCTTCCGCGCTCGCATCGATTCCAGGATAGGCGGTATGATACTCGTCCGGCCCCATCACGCCCTCGATCTCGTAGCGGTCGATTTCCGGATCGTATGTCGCGATCGAGGCCCAGAACCGGGCGATTTCCAGAAACATCTCGGCGCCGAAGGCGGTGAGGAACTCGTAATCGTCGGTGGCCTCGTAATATTGCCAGATATTGAAGGCGATGGCCGCGTTGATATGGCGCTGGCGGTGGGTATTGTCCGGGTTCCAGCGCCCGGATTCCGGATTGAGATGCAGCTTCTGCGTTTCCTCGCGCCCGTTCGAACCGCTCTGCCAGGGGAACATGGCGCCTTCGAAGCCTTCCTCGCGCGCCGCCCGTTTCGCCTCGGGCAGACGGCGATAGCGATAGCGCAGGAGCGCGCGCGTCAGTGTTGGCAGGCGCAGGCTGAGGAAGGGAAAGATGAAGAGTTCGTCCCAGAAGATATGCCCGCGATAGGCCTCGCCGTGCCAGCCGCGCGCAGGGATGCCGACATCGAGATCGATGGAATGCGGTGAGGCTGTCTGCAGGCAGTGGAAGATATGCACCCGCAATTTCAGCTCGGTTTCGGCCATGTCGCCGTCAGTGAGCTCGATGTCGCAATCTTCCCAGAGATGCCGCCAGGCGATTTCATGAGCAGCCTGCAATTGTGCGAAATCACTGGCATGGCCCAGCGTGCGCTTGGCTTCGAGCCCCGCCTCGGCGATGGCCCAGTCGCGTGAATTGTGCAGGGCAACGACCTTCTCGGCCGTGATCGGCGCGCCTTCACGCGCCTCGCAGGTGATGATCTGCCAGATGCGTCGGTCGGAGCCATGGGTTTCGTATTCCGGATGCACGCCGCAATCTTCACAATGGACAAGCGTACGCGCCGCCATGGCGAGTTCGATGCGTGACTGGTTGGTGCGCGCACGCAGATACAGCGTGTCGGCGCCGAGATGGTCGAGCTCGAGAATGTCGAGATGCTGCGAGGCCAGCTGGCGGTAACGCGCCACACCGTTATTGCTGACGCTGCCATCGAGGCCGGAGCGGAACTGCATCGTGCCGGACCAGTTTTCCGGCGTGATCGTCACCGAGAGGGCCGCGAGATGGCGCTCGGCCATGGAGACGAGCCGCTTCTCGCTCCAGCGTGTGATGCGCCCTTTACCATCGCGCGCCCGGATCTCGCGCAGGAGCAGGCCGCGCTTGAGATCCAGTGATTGGCTATAGGAGAGGATATCGACCTCGTCGATATGGAACCATGGCCCCTCGCCGATGCGGAAACTCAAGGGCAGCCAGTTCGGCAGATTGACGAGATCCTCGTTTTCGACCTTGCGGCCCGAGACCTCGCTGGTCAGGCGGTTATAGCCGCCCGCGATATAGGTTCCCGGATAATGCGTGCCGTCATCGGCGGTATCCGGGCTCGCGCCGCGCGTGGCAAAGTAGCCGTTACCGAGCGTACACAGCGCCTCGTGAAGGGCTTCGCGGTCGGGATCGTAGGAATCGTAGGTCAGCACCCAGCCGAGGGTCTCTTCGCTCATGCGGTCCTTCCAGGGTCGGAATTGGCAGATCACGACGCGAACGCGCCGCACGGGCCCGCGGTTCCGGCAGGAATTGCCGCAACGCATGCCGATTATGCCCGTCTTTGCGCCCGTGCCATATGCGGACTGCCCCTTACGAAGAGCCTTTCCGCATGGCTCGGCCCTGCCATGAGCGACCTTCAGTTCAGTTTCTGCGCCACCGCCGCTTCCGCGAATGTCGCCATGCCGGCATGGCAATGGGCCGCGGCCTTGATCAGCCCCATTGCCATGGCCGCACCCGACCCCTCGCCGAGGCGCATGTCCAGCGCAAGCAGCGGCACCTTGCCAAGGCGTTCGAGCACGTCACGATGGGCACCCTCGGCCGAGAGATGACCGAAGACGCAATGATCGAGCGCGCGCGGATCGATCGCGTGCAGGATCGCCGCCGCCGCCGTCGCGACATAGCCGTCAACCACCACCGGCACCCGCTCACTGCGCGCCGCGAGGATCGCCCCGGCCATGGCCGCGATCTCCCGCCCGCCCAGACGCGCGAGAACCGCCAGCGGATCGCCGAGATGTTCGCGATGCAGCGCGATCGCCGCCTCTACCGCCGCGACCTTGCGTTCAAGCCCGGCATCATCGACGCCGGTGCCGCGCCCCACCCAATGCGCCGCCTCGCCGCCATAGAGCGCGGTGAAGATCGCCGCCGCGATGGTGGTGTTGCCGATCCCCATCTCGCCGATACCCAGAAGATCCGTGCCGCCGGCGATCGCCTCCATGCCGAAGGCCATGGTCGCCACCGCATCCTTGTCGCCCATGGCGGGCTCACGCGTGATATCCTTGGTGGGCATGTCGACGGCAAGGTCGAAGACCTTGAAGCCGAGCCCGTAGGCCGCACAGATCTGGTTGATGGCGGCGCCGCCATTGGCGAAATTGCCCAGCATCTGCTGGTTCACCGCATCGGGAAAGGCCGAGACGCCCTGCGCGGTGACACCGTGGCTGCCGGCGAAGACGGCGACAAGGGGCCGGGCGATGACGGGTTTCTCCTTCGCCTGCCAGGCGGCGAGCCATTCCACCAGCCATTCGAGCCGCCCGAGGCTGCCGGCGGGCTTGGTGAGCTCGCCATTGCGCGCCCGCACAGCCGCGACCGCCTGCTGGTCCGCCTGAGGCATCGCGGCCACGATCTGGCGAATATCGTCGAAGGGATGGCCGGAATTGTCGGTCGCGCTCATGGCAGCTTCTCCTTGCGGGGCTATTCGTCGGGCTTCGGTTGGCGGCGCAGCTATAGCGGGCTATGGGGATGGGGTGAAGCTATTGCGCTGCGATAGCCGGGGAAAGGTGTCTTTGATGCATCGGGACGATCATGGCTGAAGAATCACGCGACAACGAACCGGCTGCGCCCGAATCCGGGCCGCGCACGGTCGCGCTTGATCTCGCCCGGGCGCTGCGCTTCTTCTCCCGTCTGCCTGTGCCGGCCCTGCCCTTCGAGCGTGATCCGCACGCCCTGCCCGATTTCAGCCGGATGACGCGGATGCTGCCGCTCGCCGGCGCGCTGATCGCCCTGCCCGGGGCGCTGGTGCTGCTCGCCGCGACCGCTCTCGGCCTGCCGGCAATCCCCGCCGCGACACTTGCCGTGGCCTTCACCCTGATCGCCAGCGGCGGCCTGCACGAGGACGGACTCGCCGATTGCTGCGATGCGCTCGGCGCGCGCGGTGATCGCGATCGCCGGCTCGCCATCATGAAGGATTCGGCCATCGGCAGCTTCGGCGCAGCCGGGCTCATCCTCGCCCTGATCATGCGGGTGAGCCTCGTTGCCGGCATTGCCGAACTCGCAGGCGTAGCCGCTGCCGCTGCCGCGCTGATCAGCATGGCCGGGCTGTCGCGCTGGATCGCTGTGTGGCTGATGCTGCGCCTGCCGCCGGCGCGCAAGAGTGGCGCTTCCGCCTCGGCCGGGCGGGTCCAGGCGCGCGATTTCGTCATCGCCGGCGTGATCGCGGTCGTGCTGGCGGCGCTGCTGCTGCTTGCTGCCGGCCACGGCCTCCTCGCCTCCATACTCGCCCTTGCCCTCGCCGTGATCCTCGCCGGCAGCACGGCCGGGCTCTGCCAGACCCTCGCGCATCGCCTGATCGGCGGGCAGACGGGGGATGTCATCGGCGCCACGCAGCAGCTTTCCGAAATCGCCGCACTCACCGCCCTCTTGATCCTGATACCCGCCTGACCCCATCTACCACCTGTCCCTGACCCGCGCACGGAGCCCGTTTCCGATAATGTCATCTGCTTCTTCGCCCTGCACCAAGGTCTGCCTGATCGATGACGAAACCGGTCTGTGCGAGGGCTGCGGGCGCACGCGCGCGGAAATCGCGACCTGGGGGCGCATGAGCGAGGCGGAGCGTCTCGCCGTCATGACCGGACTGGAGGCGCGCATGCGCAAGGCCTTTCTGGGCGAGGATGCAAGCGCAGACGAGGAGCCGGGCAGCGCAAGGCGGGATGGCTGATCATGCCCGGCGCAATCGGTTTCGGCATTCTCCTCGTCGGACTCGCGATCCTGGTCTTTACTTTCGGCGAGCGCGATATCCTGGGGATGACACCGGACCAGTTCGCCCGCGTGACGGGCCTGTCGGCGTTGCTGCTGCTGCTCTCCGGGGCGGTCTTCGGACGCTATCGTGGACGGCTGTCGGACGCGTTTCGCGCTATCGTGATCTGGGTCGCGATGATCATCGCCCTGATGGCGATCTACACCTACCGTTTCGAGCTCGAAACCGTGGTCAGCCGTGTGCTCGGTGAGGCCGCGCCGGGCATGACGCGGGTAACAGAGCCCGGCGAGGTGATGGTGACGCGTGGCGGGACCGGCGGATTCATGCTCGACGGCACAGCGAACGGAGCTTCCATGCGCTTCATCTTCGATACCGGCGCCGACGTGGTGGTGGTCACCATGGATGATGCCCGGCGTATTGGCTATGAAGCGGAGGATCTGCGCTTCGTCGTGCCGGTCGTTACCGCCAACGGGCGCACCATGACGGCGCCGATCACCCTCGACAGACTGACCGTCGGCGACATCACGCAGAGCCGTGTGCGCGCTCTGGTCGCCCGGCCCGAAGCGCTGTCGCACAATCTTCTGGGCATGAGTTTCCTCGACGGGCTCGCCTCCTATGAGGTGCGCGGCAACCAGTTGATCCTGCGCGGGCGCTAGAGTGGCGCCCGGGACGCGAAGCGTTGCGTCAATGGCGCCCCTTGCGTCGTATCCTTGCGGATTTCACGGAAGCTCCCGCTGATTTTCCGGAACAGCTTGACATTTCCGGGCGTTGGGATCATGCCCGCTCCGTCGCAGCTCGGCGATGCCTATCCAATCGAGAGAATGATGGACGACAGCCCTAGTCGGCGCTTCTGCGGAAGCGCCATGAATCCAGACGCGCAAGCTGCGCAGGCGGGTAACCGCACCGGCATGACGGTTCTGTTCGGCTGATCGCCGTTGGACCAGCTCACGCCGGTGTGCATACCGGCGAGGAGGTGGTCATGACGAAAAACCAGGCTCTTCTCGATCTCGAGGTCGATCGCAACGTCCTCGCGGACGACGAAACACTCGCCATCGTGGCGCAGGCGCTGCGCACCTGTCTCCAGGACGGCGACAAGAAAACACTGCGTGCCTTCCTCGACACGCAGGAACCGGCGGATATCGCCACCATTCTCGACACGCTCGAAGCCGCAGAGGCGCTGGCCGCCATGCGCCATGTCGGATTGTACGAGCAGGCGCAGATCTTCGGCTATCTGGATCCCGAATACCAGATCGAGCTCTCCGATCTCATGGGCCGGCGCGAATTGGCGCGGCTGATGAGCGCGATGAGCCATGACGAGCGCGTCGATCTCTACAAGCATCTCGACCCCGTTGCCCGGGAAGCCGTGCTGCCCGGCCTCGCCAAGGCCGAGCGCGACGATCTGCACAAGCTCGCCTCATATCCGGAGGATACGGCGGGCTCGATCATGACCTCGGACTACGCCACCCTGACGCCCGACATGACGGCGAAGGAGGCGATCGAGGCCTTGCGCAACCAGGCGCTCGACGCCGAGACGGTGTATCAGGCCTATATCATCGACGCGGATCGCCAGCTTCTCGGCGTGATCAGCCTGCGCGATCTGATCGTGGCGCGGGCCAATGCGCGCGTGAGCAATCTGATGGATACCAATCCGGTCTTCATCCGGGCCGAGGAGGATCGCGAGGAGGCCGCCCAGATCATCTCCCGCTACGACCTGATCGCCCTGCCGGTGATCAATGGCGGCGACCGACTCGTCGGCATCGTCACCCAGGACGACGCCATGGACGTGCAGGAACAGGAAGCCACCACCGATTTCCACAAGGTCGGTACGGTGTCGGGGCTGAAGGCAACCGTGCGCGATGCGAGCATCTTCGTTCTCTACCGCGCGCGCATATTCTGGCTGGTACTGCTGGTCTTCGGCAATATCTTCTCAGGCGCCGGCATCGCCTTCTTCGAGGATACCATCGCGGCGCATCTGGCGCTGCTGTTCTTCCTGCCGCTGCTGATCGCCTCTGGCGGAAATGCCGGCGCGCAATCCGCAACCCTGATGGTGCGCGCGCTGGCGACGGGCGACGTGCGCATGAGCGACTGGGCCTCTGTGCTCGGGCGCGAATTCGCCACCGCGCTCCTGCTCGGCATATCCATGGCCGCAGCAGTCTCCCTGATCGGCGTGCTGCGTGCCGGACCGGATATCGCTCTCGTGGTTGCCTTGTCGATGGTGGCGATCGTGCTGGTCGGCGCGTTGATTGGCATGTCACTGCCCTTCGTGCTCTCCCGTCTCAAGCTCGACCCTGCCACCGCGAGCGCGCCGCTCGTGACCTCGATCGCCGACGTGACCGGGGTGATGATCTACTTCACGATCGCAACGCAGGTCCTCACCATGCAGGCGGCGTGAGACTTCCGGTCTCATCGATGCCGCACTGCGATGAGTGCGGCAATATGGTCACAGGCAGGGGCTTCCGCTCAAGGCGTGGGCATGCGGAACTTGGCGATTCGATGGCAATGCCTTAGGGGTTCTACGGGGTCGGTATCCTCCACCCGAATCACGTTTTGACGGATTGCTGTCGGCCATGATCGCTTTACGTGCCCTGAAGGGCCTTGCCCGGATTGCCACCGCGCGCCTCTCCCTGCTCGCCGCCCTCGGCCTTCTGGTCGCGGCCTGCCAGCCGCATGAGCCCAACCCGGTGATCCAGGCCGGTACGGGTCATCTCAATGCCTGGTATTCGGGCCTGATGGCGGATGACCCCTATGACGTGCCGCTGGTCAACAAGGCGCTGCTCGATCGTAAATTCCACCGCCAGCGCGTGGATTATCCGGGCCGCGAAGCGCCGGGCACGATCGTGGTCGATATCGACAATCGCTTCCTCTATCTCGTCGAGGATGGCGGCAAGGCCATGCGTTACGGCATCGGCGTCGGTCGCAATGGCTTCGCCTGGCGCGGCGATGCCCGCATCGCACGCACCGGCGTATGGCCGAACTGGAGCCCGACCGACAACATGCGCCGGATCGACCCATCGCTGCCGACCCATATGGAAGGCGGGATCGAGAACCCGCTTGGCGCCCGCGCGCTCTATCTGTATCAGGGCAACCGCGACACGCTGTTTCGCATTCACGGCACCAACGAGCCCTGGTCGATCGGCGAGGCCGTCTCCTCGGGCTGCGTGCGCCTTCTCAACGAAGACATCGTTGATCTCTACAACCGCGTGAAAGTGGGCGCGCGCGTGACGGTACGGCGCGGCGGTATCGGGGCGTAACATTCGCCTGATGATGATCGGGACCGAAGGGAGCGGCGTGCCGCTCCCTTTTTCGTTCCGGCGTCAGGCATTGCCTGCGAGGATCCCGAGCGCCGCCTCGACACCGCCGCCATGATGCGGGATGCCAGCCTGTTTCAGGCCGAGTTCCACGCCGGCGATCGTGCCGGTGACGGATGCGTCGCTGAAATCACCCAGGTGCCCGATCCGGAAGACACGGTCGGCGAGCGGGCCGAGCCCGTTGCCCAGCGACATGTTGGCACGTTCCAGAATGGTCTCGCGCAAGGCGTCGGCGGAATGCCCCTCCGGCAGGCGCACCGCCGTCAGCGAGGCCGAATGGCGTGCGGGATCAGCACATTGCGTCTCGAAACCCCAATGCGCCACGGCGGCGCGGGTGGCGCGTGCGGCGCGTTCGTGCCGGGCGAAGACATTGTCCATTCCCTCCGCCTGCAACAGTTCGATCGCCACTTTCAGTCCCTGCAGCATGTTCGTCGCCGGCGTATAGGGAAAGACGTGCGAGGCATTGGCCGCGATCATGTCCTCCCAGTCCCAGAAGGCCCGCGGCAGCCGGGCCCTGGCGGAGGCGGACCGCGCCTTCGCCGAGACGGCATTGAAGGAGAGCCCCGGCGGCAGCATCAGCCCCTTCTGCGAGCCCGCCACGGTGACGTCGACGCCCCAGCCGTCGTGATCATATTCGATCGATGCCAGCGATGAGATTGTATCCACCATCATCAGGGCAGGATGGCCCGCAGCATCGATCGCCTTGCGCAGGGCGGGTATGTCGGAGGCGACGCCCGTCGAGGTCTCGTTATGCACCACGCAGACAGCCTTGATCGCATGGCCCCGATCCGCGCGCAGCCGTTCCTCGATCGCCGCCGCATCGACGCCGCCACGCCAGTCGCCCGGCAGGATCTCCGCTTTCAGGCCGAGCCGTTCGGCGAGCTTGCGCCACAAGCTCGCAAACCAGCCCGTCTCGAACATCAGGACATGATCGCCCGGCGAGAGCGTGTTGACGAGGGCGGCTTCCCAGGCGCCTGTACCCGAGGCGGGAAAGATCACCACGGGCTCGCGCGTACCGAAGATCGGGCGAATGCCTTCGAGAACCGTCCCGGCGAGGCGTTTGAATTCCGGCCCGCGATGGTCGATCGTCGGGCGCGCGATCGCTTCCAGCACGGGCAGCGGACAATTGGTCGGCCCGGGAATCTGCAGAAAATGGCGACCGGTGGCAATTGACGGCATGGCGGGCTCCTCCTGCGGGACGATCTCGCGTCGACCCTGCCGATGCATCGCAAAGCCGCCCGGCACTGACAAGCGCGCGCCGACCGATTGCCCCTTTGGCCAGATGCCCGAAGTTGCCGCTTCGTGACGGCGCCCGCGCTACTGCGCCGTCCAGCCACCATC
>Ga0102938_10001669_pt1 | contig 16826 bp, 13 predicted proteins | sample SalPonR2_B_D2_MG_FD_84516 | JGI IMG/M metagenome (GOLD analysis project Ga0102938, IMG submission 84516) | Salt pond soil microbial communities from South San Francisco under conditions of wetland restoration - Salt Pond MetaG R2_B_D2_MG | ecosystem: Environmental > Aquatic > Marine >...
AAGCAGGCGAAGGAGGGTGGCGCGGCATCGGGGGAGAGTGGCAGCGATTCGGATGATGATTCAGGCGGTGGGGCGTCTGGAGTCGACGTGGCACCTTCCGGGTCGGCATCGCCTGAGCAACTGCGCGAGTACGCCCGGGTGCAAACCGGCGAGCGCAATCAACCCAAGCGGCAAACCCGACGCAAGCGACGTTGACGCGACACCGAGCCCGTAGAATCGGGTAACCGGAAGGGGAGGTGGTCATGGCGAAGAACGTTCCCGTGGCCACCGATGACGCCCCGGTAAGGCCTCCGTTCGCGCAGGAGTCGGGTGGCTTTCGCGGCAGGTTCGCGCGGCTCGCGGGGCCCCGTCATGCGCATCCGGAACTCCAGCCAGTGCTGCGCACCTTGCGTCGTTACCACCCGAAAGCCGATACGCGGTTGGTCGAGCGGGCCTACGAAATGGCCGAGTACTTGCACCGGGATCAGCAACGGCGATCCGGTGAGCCGTACATCACGCATCCACTCGCGGTGACCGAAATCCTTGTCGAAATAGGAATGCCGGCGCCGAGTTTGGCTGCAGCGTTGTTACATGACACGGTCGAGGACTGCGGATATTCCCTCGATGCCCTGCGCGAGGACTTCGGAGACGAAGTCGCTTTGCTGGTGGATGGAGTAACCAAACTCGACAAGGTCACTTACGGCGAAGCTTCAGCCGCGGAGACGGTTCGCAAGATGGTCGTGGCGATGGCCCGTGACATTCGGGTTCTCGTTATCAAGTTGGCCGATCGGTTGCACAACATGCGCACGCTGCAGTGGCTGCCGGAGGAGAAGCAACAGAAGAAGGCCAAGGAAACCCTCGAGATCTATGCCCCACTGGCTCATCGTCTTGGGATGAACGCCATCAAGTGGGAGCTCGAGGATCTGTCTTTCGCAACCATGTATCCGAAGATGTACGAAGAGATCGTGCGGTTGGTAGGGGAGCGGGCACCATCGCGTGACAAGTATCTCGCGGAAGTGATCACCGATATCGACTCGCAACTGAAAGCCAGCAAGATCAAGGCCAGCGTGACCGGGCGCCCGAAGCATTACTACTCCGTGTACCAGAAGATGATCGTGCGCGGTCGGGACTTCAACGACATTTACGATCTCGTGGGCGTGCGGATATTGGTCGACAGCGTTCGCGATTGCTACGCGGTGCTAGGCACCATCCACGCGCAGTGGAGCCCGGTCCCGGGGCGATTCAAGGACTTCATCGCGATGCCCAAGTTCAACATGTACCAGTCGCTGCACACCACGGTCATTGGGCCGGACGGCAAGGTCGTGGAAGTGCAGATTCGCACCAATGAGATGCACCAATCCGCTGAACTTGGGGTGGCCGCCCACTGGCGCTACAAGCAATCCGATGTCGGCGGTAAGTCCGGACCGGATGATTTCGCCTGGTTGCGTCAACTGCTCGATTGGCAGCGCGAAACTACGGATCCGGGCGAGTTCTTGGATTCGCTTCGCTACGACCTAGGTTCCGCCGAGGTGTACGTGTTCACCCCCAAGGGCGATGTCATGGCATTGCCCAGCGGTGCCACTGCCGTTGATTTCGCCTACGCGGTGCACACCGAAGTGGGTCACCGGTGCGTAGGTGCGCGGGTGAATGGAAAGTTGATTCCACTGGAATCCACTTTGGCTAGCGGCGATGTGATCGAGATCTTCACGTCGAAAGCCGAAGGTGCGGGCCCGAGTCGTGACTGGCTCGGCTTCGTCGCGTCGCCACGGGCGAAGACGAAAATCAAAGCCTGGTTCTCCAAGGAACGTCGCGAGGAGTCCATCGAGAACGGCAAAGACCACATTGCGCGGGCCATGCGCAAACGGGGGCTGCCGCTGCAGCGACTCATGACCAACCAGGCGTTGGCGAGTATCGCAGTGGATCTCAACCAAGCAGACGTGACGGCGTTGTACGCATCGGTGGGCGAGGGGCGGGTATCTGCCGAAACCATCGTTCACCGGCTCGTCGAAGCGGCAGGGGGAGTCGATGGTGCTGCCGACGATGCGGCCGAAGCGGTAACTCCCAAGCCTGGCCGTCGCACATCGGAGTCCCGAGATGTCGGCGTGATCGTCAAGGGTGTCGATGACCTTTGGGTGAAGCTCGCACGCTGCTGCACTCCGGTGCCCGGTGATCCCATCATGGGATTCGTGACCCGTGGCTCGGGAGTCTCCGTGCACCGTGACGACTGCGTGAACGTTCCCAACTTGCGCCAGCATCCCGAACGGGAAGTGGCGGTTGAATGGGCCCCCACAGCCTCGAGCGTCTTCTTGGTGAACATTCAAGTGGAGGCACTCGATCGCTCACGACTGCTGGCGGATGTCACCAAGGCGCTCTCGGATACGCACGTGAACATCCTCAGTGCATCGGTTGCTACCACGCGGGATCGAATCGCCACCTCGCGATTCACCTTCGAAATGGCCGATCCCAAGCATCTGGGTTCGGCGTTGAAAGCAGTTCGAACGGTCGAGGGCGTCTACGACGCCTACCGCGTCTGAGCGAAGCGACTATCGCGCGATGCGTTGCGCCGCTTCGAGCAGCGCCCGGGTGCTCTCCACCGATTGCTCGAGCCGTCGAACGGCAGCCGAATCACCCTTGGCTTGAGCTTCGGCGAGTTCGGCTTCTTGTCGAACGAGGGCGTCGGTGAAGGCATTCGCGGTGGATTCAGCTCGCGCCTGCTTTTCCGGATCGTGTTGCTGCCAGGCCTGGGATTCGGCTTTGCGGACGGCATCTTCGACCTTGCGAAGTCGCCCTTCGAGCCGGCTGCGCTCCGACCGGGGGACATCGCCGGCCTTGTCCCACTTGTCCTGGATGCTGCGCAAGGTTCGCTTGGTCTCAGAGAGGCCCTTGCCTGAGGAGAGCGGGAGCAGGCCTTCGGCTTGAGCGAGTAGCTCCTCTTTGACCGTCACGTTTGGGGCCAGTTCGGCATCGCGGGCTGAGTCGGCTGCCTTCATCGCAGAGTAGAAGGAATCCTGGGCCGCCTTGAAGCGCTTCCAGAGTTTGTCCTCATCCGAGCGCGATGCGCGTGGGGCGCGCTTCCAGTCCTCCATCAACTTCTTCAACGCCTTGGCGGTAGGCCCCCAGTCGGTTGATTCCGCCAACTTCTGCGCCTGCTCGATCAAGGCACGCTTCTGGGCCATCGCTTCCTTGCGCTCGCTATCGAGCTTCGCGAAGTGTGCGCGCCGGCGCTTATCGAAGGCACTTCGTGCTGAACTCAAGCGCTTCCACAGTTCTTGTTCTACCGAACGATCGGATCGGGGCAGCGCTTTCCACTCTTCGACGATTGCCGAATACCGCTCGGCGGTGGTCTTCCAACTCGTGGACTCAGCGAGGGTCTCGGCTTCGTTGACCAGTGCTTCCCGAGCAGCCTTCGTTTGCTCGCGCATCCGTTCCCGATGTTCGGCTTGGCGAACGGCAGCTGCCTCCCTAGCCGTCTCGGCGTCGGCAATTTTACGCTCCAGCGCGGCGACATCCCCGACGAAGGAGCGTTCGGCCAAGCCGCCTCGCACCCGCTCGATCACCGCCGCTGCCTGGTCCGGCTTAGCCCGGCCATCACCGAGTCGGGCCGTCACCAGATCGATCTCGACGACGAGGTCCTCGTACTTCCGCGCGAAGAAGGCCAGGCCCTCTTGCGGGGTGCCGGCGGCGTATTGCCCAACTCGGACCTCGCCTTCGGGCGCGTTCAGATAGACGGTGCCGTCGTCGTCGACCCGCCCGAACGCCATGCTGGAGGACAAAGCAGCGCTAGCACCGTTAGCACTGCTGGGCGCAGTGTCGGCATTGGTCGATGGTTTCGCAGGGGAGGCTGGCGCGGGGGTAGGGCGACGCAGCGCAGCCGGCGTCGGAATCGAGCTAGGCGCAGTGCTTGCTGCGGTGTTTGCTGCGGTGCTTGCTGCAGTGCTTGCTGCAGTGTTCGGTGCCTGGTCTTGCGTCATGCGTTCACCCCCTTGAGGCGTCGACTTGTAGGCGGAGTTCTTCGGTCAGTCTGTCATCGTGCACGCCTGGTGCTAGTTGGCACCACTAACCGTTGCAGATTCGATAACTAATGGCTGGGCCGGCAGACCGTCCCCGGAGCCGTCCGCCACCCCCGCTTCGGCGACTGACTGCAGAATATCCAGGCCTTCGGTCACCTGACCCCAGATGGTGTACCCGGAGGGCAACGTGGTGTCCTCATAGACCAGGAAGAACTGGGAACCAGAGGTCCCTGGCCCGGCGTTGGCCATAGCGACGGTGCCGGCGGGGTAGTTGGCCTCGCCCTCAGCGGGCAGATTCTCGTCGGGGATCTGGTAACCCGGGCCGCCGGTTCCATCGCCCGCGGGGTCTCCACATTGCACGACGAAGATGCCCGCGGTCGTGAGTCGGTGGCAAGCGGTGGCGTTGTAGAAGCCGGTATCGGCTAGGAAGGCCGCAGATGCGACGGTGGCCGGGGCGAGATCACCGAACATTTCGATGACGATGTCACCGCAGTTGGTGGCCAGCGTGAGGCTTCCCTCTTGCTCGGTACCCGGTGCCGGAGCCGAATCGAAGGTGATGTCGTCGGCACGAACGGGGACTGGATCGTTGCATCCGTCTACGAGTGGGCCTTGGGCGTCGAGTTGGTCGGCGAGCTCGCTGACCGCCTCGTCGAGTTCGTCGCTTCGGTCGGCGGCGGTGCTGTCGCCGGAATCGCCGAGCAGGGTGAGCACGGCCCAGCCGCCCCCAGCAACCACCAGCGCCGCGATCACGACAATGGCGACGATGCGTTGTCGCGAGCGGGCCTTCTCCTGGCGGTCGACACGACGTTGTTGCTGGCGCTCGAACTTCGCGCGGGCGAGTTCGCGCTCCCGGCGATTCGACGACGTCACGACGGTCCCTTCCCTCGAGGCTGCGTCAGACTTGGCCCGCACCCTTCGTGCGCGGCGAAACCGGACGCCGCATGAGTGTAGGGGCATGCCCGAACGCCACTAGGCTATGTGGGCGTCGAAGCCCGACGCACTCGCTCGAGTGCCCCTCCGGTCGCGAGTGAGGACTGTGCCCACGGCGAGGAGGATCGGTGTTCATCACAGGCTTTCCCGCCGGCTCGTGGTCGACGAACTGCTACGTCCTGGCCACCGGGCCCGGAGAGCCCTGCCTGATCGTGGACCCTGGTCAAAACAGCATCGATGGTGTCCACGAGATCGTGCGGGAGAACCGCTTGAGGCCCGCAGCCGTGATTCTCACGCACGGGCACATGGATCACGTGTGGAGCGTGGCGCCGGTGAGCCGGGATTTCGAGATCCCCGCGATGATCCATACGGCCGATCGCTACCGGCTGGCCGATCCAGCGGGCAGTTCGTTGGTGGCGGCTCGCGAACAGTTGCTGGCGATGACCAAGGACACCCTGGAACTCACCGAACCATCTGACGTCCAACTGCTGCCCGCGGACGGTGTGCAGTTGGAGCTCGCGGGAATCACGCTCGGTGTGCGACACGCACCAGGACACACCGAGGGATCGGTCGTCTTCGACGTTCCGCTAGCCGATGGTCCCGACCTCTTACTGTCGGGAGATGTCCTCTTCCAGGGCTCGATCGGGCGGACCGATCTGCCGGGCGGGGATCCCCAAGCCATGGACGTCAGCTTGCGCGAAGTGATCTGGCCGATGGACGACGAGACCGTGGTGCTGCCCGGCCACGGAGGGCAGACGACTATCGCCGCTGAGCGCGCTGCCAACCCGTTCTTGCAGGCCGCTGCGGCCGGCGGAACGGTGGAGCCGCCGAGGCGGGGCTGGTAACCGTGGTCGAGTTCCGAGCTCCGAAGGGCGTCCCGGAGTATTTCCCGCCACGATCGAATGCCTTCCTCGCTGTCCGCGAAGCACTGGCGAACCCGGCCCAGCACGCCGGCTACGGCTACATCGAACTCCCCGTCTTCGAGGAGACGTCGTTGTTCGTGCGCGGAGTCGGTGAGAGCACCGATGTGGTCAGCAAGGAGATGTACACGTTCGTCGACCGTGGCGACCGCTCGCTATCCCTGCGGCCCGAGGGCACGGCCGGGGTGATGCGCTCCATCGTGGAGAACCGGCTGGATAAGGCTGGCCTACCCGTCAAGCTCTGGTACGCCGGACCTTTCTTCCGCGCCGAACGCCCTCAGCACGGTCGGTATCGGCAACTGCAGCAGGTGGGCCTCGAGGCGGTCGGTAGCGAGGATCCCGCTCTCGACGCCGAGGTGATCGCGTTGGCTGATGAGGCCTACCGACGCCTCGGTCTACGCCACTACCGACTCGACTTGACGTCCCTTGGCTGCGCAGGATGCCGACCCGCTTACCGGGACTCGCTGACCGATTTCCTCTCCAGGTTGGACTTGGACCCCGCCACCCGCGAGCGAGCCGCGCAGAACCCGCTGCGCGTCCTTGATGACAAGCGGCCTGAGGTACAGGAGCAACTCACCGACGCGCCGCTCATGATCAACCACCTGTGCACCGACTGTCAGGGGCACTACGACTCCGTTCGGGAGTTCCTCGTCGATGCTGGCGTCCGCTGGCAGGAGGCCCCCCGTTTGGTTCGTGGCCTGGACTACTACACGCGCACCACCTTCGAGTTCACCCACGAAATGCTCGGCGCCCAATCGGGGATCGGTGGTGGTGGTCGATACGACGGCTTGATGGAGTCCGTTGGCGGTGATGCGCTGTCGGGTATCGGATTCGGGCTTGGCACCGATCGCACATTGCTGGCCTGCGAGGCTGAAGGTCTCGACTTGTCAGGTGCGTCGCAAGTACAGGTTTTCCTCGTTCCGATCGGGGCTCCGGCCCGACACGTGTGTGTTCGGTTGGCGCGCGACCTGCGTACGGTGAGTATCGCGGTCGATGTCGCTTACGGCGAGCGCGGATTGAAAGGCTCCATGAAGGCCGCAGATCGATCACAGGCTCCGCTCGTTGTCATCATCGGTGATGATGAAGTGGCTTCGAACACCGCTGCTGTGAAAGAAATGGCAAGTGGCGTACAAGAAGCAGTTTCGTTGTCTGATGTCGTTGCCGACATCGGCACGAAACTCAGGTCTATGACGACCGCAACCAACACCGCAACCAACACCGCAACCAACACTGCACCCAACACCGCCGACGAGGCTAGGAAGGACTGACGTGTTCAGAACCCACGAGGCCGGAAGTCTGCGGGCGAGCGATGTCGGGAGCACCGTCACCGTCGCCGGCTGGATAGCTTCCCGTCGCGACCACGGTGGCGTGGCCTTCTTGGACCTTCGGGATGCCTCCGGTCGAGTACAGGTGGTGGTCCGCGACCCGCAGGTTGCGCACCCCCTTCGAGACGAGTTCTGCATCCAAGTGACCGGTGAGGTCACTGCCCGTCCCGAAGGCAACGACAATCCCGAATTGGCCACCGGTGCCATCGAGGTGATGGCCGATCAACTCAACGTGCTGTCCACGTCGGCGCCCCTGCCCTTTCCGATCGACGACCGCACGCCGGTAAGTGACGAAGTCCGGTTACGGCATCGCTATCTCGACCTGCGGCGGGAGCGCTCCGGTGCGGCTTTGCGGATGCGATCGCAGGTCAACAAGGTGGCCCGCGACGTGCTCCTCGATCAGGATTTTGTGGAGGTGGAGACACCGACTCTCACGCGATCCACTCCCGAGGGTGCCCGAGACTTCCTCGTTCCGGTGCGCCTGCAACCGGGCCACTGGTACGCACTCCCACAATCGCCGCAACTGTTCAAGCAACTGCTGATGGTCGGCGGCATTGAACGCTACTTCCAGATCGCACGCTGCTATCGGGATGAGGACTTCCGCGCCGATCGCCAACCGGAGTTCACACAGTTGGACATCGAGATGAGCTTCGTGGATCAAGAGGACGTGATCGACGTCGGTGAAGCCGTCGTGCGCGCCCTGTGGTCGGCGGTGGCCGAGATCGAAATCGGTGATATCCCACGGATGACCTATGCCGAAGCCATGTCGCGCTTCGGCACCGATAAGCCAGACCTCCGCTTCGGGCTAGAACTCGTCGACATGACGTCGTACTTCGTGAATACACCTTTCCGGGTCTTCCAGGCCGAGTACGTCGGTGCAGTGGTGATGCCTGGGGGAGCCGACCAACCACGCCGAGGGTTCGACGCGTGGCAGGAATGGGCCAAACAGCGCGGAGCCAAGGGTTTGGCGTATGTCACCGTCGCAGGCGATGGCGAACTCGGTGGTCCGGTGGCCAAGAACCTCAGTGAGGAGGAGCGGGCCGGCCTCGTTGCCGCCTGTGGCGCATCGGCCGGCGACGCCATCTTCTTCGCAGCAGGTCGACGCAGTGAGGCCCGGGCGTTGCTAGGTGCTGCGCGCGTGGAGATCGCAGAGCGGTTGGCATTGATCGATCCGGATGAATGGTCTTTCGTCTGGGTCGTCGACGCGCCGATGTTCGAGCAGGTGGAGGACGAATCCGGCGCTCTGGTGTGGACGGCAGTGCACCACCCGTTCACCTCTCCCAACGCGCAGTGGCGGGACTCATTCGAAAGTGCTCCGGGTGAAGCTCTCGCTTGGGCATACGACCTTGTCTGCAACGGCAACGAGATCGGTGGTGGATCGATTCGTATCCACGATCCTGCACTGCAGCAGCGAGTCTTCGCGGTGCTGGGGCTCGGGGCCGACGAGGCGCGCGAGAAGTTCGGATTCTTGCTCGATGCATTCCAATACGGGCCACCACCGCACGGTGGGATCGCCTTTGGCTGGGATCGCATCTGCATGCTGTTGGCCGATGCTGATTCGTTGCGCGACGTGATCGCCTTCCCGAAAACCGGCGGCGGTCAAGATCCGCTGACCGGTGCTCCCACGCCGATCACCGCCGAACAACGAACGGAAGCCGGAATTGACGTGGACCCGTTCGAAGAGGAATCGGACACGCCTTGACCTTGTTCGACGACCGAGAGCAGGCCGACAGAGCCGATGCCCCGCTCGCGGTACGGATGCGCCCACGGAATGTGGACGAGGTTGTTGGACAGCACTCGGCGTTAGCCGACGGATCCCCGTTGCGGTCTTTGCTCGCTGGCGGCGCCGGTGCGGCGGTATCGGTGGTGTTGTGGGGTCCGCCCGGCACTGGCAAGACCACGCTCGCATCCCTTGTCTCCGCCGAATCCGGGCGGGTATTTACCGAACTGTCCGCTGTGACCGCCGGGGTCAAGGATGTTCGCGCGGTCATCGACGATGCTCGCCGGCGGCTACAACTACAAGAGCTTGGCACCGTCTTGTTCGTCGATGAGGTCCACCGATTCAGCAAGAGCCAGCAAGACGCGCTGCTGCCAGCGGTCGAAAACGGCTGGGTGACACTCATCGCAGCTACCACCGAGAACCCGAGTTTCTCGGTTATAGCGCCGCTGCTCTCGCGCAGCATCGTGGTGACCTTGGAGCCGCTCGGCGATGAAGAGGTCCGTACCGTCTTGCACCGGGCAATTGCAGATGAGCGGGGATTGGCCGGTGAGTTCATCGTGACCGATGAAGCTCTGGACTTCCTCGTCCGGGTGAGTAGTGGTGATGCTCGCCGCGGACTGACCGCCTTGGATGCAGCGAGTAGAGCTGGATCGGCGGAGATAGATCTTGCTGTGGTCGCAGCTGCCGTTCAGCACGCTGCCGTGCGCTATGACCGCGATGGGGATCAGCACTATGACGTCATCAGTGCCTTCATCAAGAGTGTCCGAGGCAGTGACCCCGATGCCGCGCTGCATTACCTCGCTCGCATGCTCGAAGCCGGTGAAGATCCTCGCTTCGTTGCTCGCCGGTTGATCATCTTGGCAAGTGAGGACATCGGGATGGCCGAGCCTTCGGTTTTGCAGACCGCCACGGCGGCGGCGCAGGCGGTGGCGCTGATCGGGATGCCCGAGGCCCGGATCGTGCTCGCACACGCGACCGTTCATGCCGCCCTCGCCCCGAAATCCAACGCGGTCTATCGCGGGATCGATGCGGCGTTAGCGGATGTGCGTTCTGGGCGGATCGGCACGGTTCCGCCGCACTTACGCGATGCTCACTACCCGGGTGCAGCGAATCTCGGTCACGGCAGCGATTACGTGTACCCGCACGATGTCCCCGGTGGGGTAGCGGCGGCCACCTATCTTCCGGAGGTCTTGGCTCAAGCGAGGTACTACGAGCCGACCGAGTACGGGGCTGAGGCCCGTTGGGCCGAGATCGCCCGATCGTTGCGCGAACGCCGCTCCGCAAGCGATGGCAACCAAGTCGAGACATAGGCTTTGCTCCATGGGACGACTGGTATGGGTAGCGCTCGGAGCTGCAGGCGGTATCTGGGCGTACCGCAAGGGGAGCGGCCTGATCGATCAGGCCCGCGAACAAGGTGTCGCGCTCACGGTTCAACAGGTTGCGCTGAACACCACGCAGGCGGTGACGAACGTGTCGGCGGCGCTCAGCGAGCGCTCGAACCGGCAAACCGATGAATCCCTAGGCCGCCCCTGATGGAATCCGCTGAGATTCGCACCCGCTTCCTGCAGTACTTCGCGGCCAACGGACACGAGATCGTTCCATCGGCATCGCTGCTCCTTGATGACCCGACCCTGCTATTCGTCAATGCTGGCATGGTGCCGTTCAAGCCGTACTTTCTCGGCGAAGCGCCGCCGCCCTATCCCCGTGCGACGAGCGCGCAGAAGGTCGTTCGGACTCTCGACATCGAGGAGGTCGGAAAGACCACCCGCCACGCGTCGTTCTTCCAGATGGCTGGCAACTTCTCCTTCGGGGACTACTTCAAGGAAAAGGCGATCCCCTTCGCTTGGGACCTGCTGACCAAATCCACCTCCGACGGCGGTTACGGATTCGCTGAATCCAAGCTGTGGGTGACCGTCTACCAGGACGACGACGAAGCCATCGATATTTGGCACAAGGACGTCGGCCTACCGCTGGATCGCATTCAGCGGCGCGGTCAGTTGGACAACTACTGGTCGATGGGTGTGCCCGGACCGTGCGGGCCGTGTTCGGAGATCTACTTCGATCGTGGTCCCGAGCACGGCATTGAAGGCGGGCCGATCGCCGATGAGAACCGTTATCTCGAAGTGTGGAACCTGGTTTTCATGCAGTTCGAGCGCGGCGCCGGCCCGGCCAAGGAGGGCTACCCGATCCTTGGTGAGTTGCCCGCCAAGAACATCGATACCGGTATGGGGCTCGAACGGATGGCCGCCCTGCTCCAGGGCGTCGACAACATCTACGAGATCGACACGACCAAGACGATCTTGGACACCGCGAGCGAATTGACCGGTGCCGCATACGGGAGATCCAAGCGAGATGACATCGCACTGCGCGTTGTTGCCGATCATGCGCGCACCTGCACCTTCCTGATTGGCGACGGAGTGATTCCCGGGAACGAAAGTCGCGGCTACGTCCTGCGTCGTCTCATGCGCCGAGTCATCTACAACATGCGACTCCTAGGTGCTCAGGAGCCCACAATGGGCGAACTCGTCGACGCAACCGTCGAGGCGATGGCGCCGCAGTACCCCGAACTGAACGACGAAGCCGGGCGTATCAGGTCGATTGCGGTGTCCGAGGAAAGTGCGTTCCGCGCCACGCTCCGAGCCGGCACAACCTTGTTCGACAACGCCGTGGTGGAGGCCCAGCAGGCCGGCTCCGCCGTGCTGTCCGGTGAGCGAGCCTTCGCCCTGCACGATACGCACGGCTTCCCGATCGATCTCACCTTGGAGATGGCAGCCGAGCAAGGACTGTCGGTGGATGAACAGGGCTTTCGGCGATTGATGGCTGAACAGCGTGAGCGCGCCAAGGCCGACTCGCAGTCGCGCAAGAGCGGATTCGCCGCCACGACTGCCTATCGGGAGATCCTCGAAGCTGGTGGATCCACGGCTTTCCGTGGCTACGACGAAGTCGTCACCGAAGCCCGCGTGCTGGGCATCGTGGTCGACGGAGAATCGGTGCCGGTGGCGGCCGTTGGTCAGCATGCCGAAGTCATCGTCGACCGCACCCCCTTCTACGCCGAGGCCGGTGGCCAACTCGGTGACCATGGCGTCATCACCACCGCTGAGGGTGCACTCTTCGAGGTCTACGACGTTCAGTCGCCGGTCCCGGGGCTCTTCGTGCATCGCGGGCATGTAACCGACGGTGAGCTGGTGCAGGGGAGCGCCGCCATCGCCAGAGTGGACACGGAGCGACGCAAGGCAATCTCCCGCGCGCACACCGCCACTCACATGATCCACCGAGCGTTCCGCGAACAACTAGGCGAGACGGCAACCCAGATGGGTTCGGAGAACGCTCCGGGCCGTCTACGGTTCGACTTCCCCAGCCCTGAACCCGTCGCCGGATCGGTGCTGCGTGATGTCGAGGCGCGGGTCAACGAGATCCTGATCGAGGACCTCGACGTTCATGCGCAAGTGATGTCACAAGAGCAGGCGCGCACCATGGGTGCGATGGCGCTCTTCGGTGAAAAGTACGGCGACGAAGTGCGCGTGGTTTCCGTGGGTGACTGGGCACACGAGTTGTGCGGCGGCACGCACGCTCAACGCTCCGGGCAACTCGGTGTGGTGTCTTTCCTGTCTGAGGGTTCGATCGGCGCAGGAATCAGGCGTGTCGAAGCACTGGTTGGAGTCGATGCGTACCGGCACCTGGCCGGTGAACACCTGCTTGTCCAGCGTCTATCCGAACTTGTGAAGGTGCCCGGCGATCAAGTCTTGGAGCGCGTGGAGCGGACGATCAGCGCGCTGAAGGACGCTGAGCGGGAACTCGTCCGATTCAAGACCGCGGATCTCCTCGCGGGTGTGGACGACATGATCGGGGCTGGCCAGGAGGTCGGCGGTGTCCGGTTGTGGACCTTCCAGGCGCCCGACGGGCTCGGCGGCAAGGAACTGCGCGACATCGCGATGCACGCCAAGGGGCGGGTTTCCAAGGATCAGCCAGCGGTCTTCGTGGGCACGGCCACTACCGACGGAGCCGCCTCGGTGATCGTGGCGTGCAGTCCGGCTGCGGTGGCCGCCGGAGTTCGCGCGAAGGACGTCATGGCTGTTGCCGGCGAACGGATGGGCAGCCGCGGCGGCGGGAAGGACGATATGGCCCAAGGTGGTGGCGGCGATCCGGCATCGATCCAGGGCGCGTTCGAGGACATCTACGCATACGTGCGCGATCGGCAGTAGGTGCCGGTGCGCCTTGGCCGAAGGCTGGCATTCGACCCCGGTTCGGTACGGATCGGGGTAGCGGTTTGCGACCCAGACGGACTCCTGGCCAGTAGTCGGCAGGCCATCGCAGCGGGAGACCAAGACGCCTTGCGCGGGGTCGTCAACGAGATCGCACCGGTGGAGATCATCGTCGGGTTGCCGATCGGCCTCGATGGCAAGGAGGGCCAAGCGGCCCAGCGGGCGCGGGATTTTGCGCAGGACCTCTCCACCTGGAGCAGGACGCCCATCCGCTTGGTCGATGAACGGCTATCGACCGTCCAAGCCCAGCGTGGCTTACACGATCGGGGCCGGTCCGTACGCCAGAGTCGTACCATGATCGACAGCGCGTCGGCTGAGGTTGTCCTGCAACACGCCCTCGATGCCGAGCGCGGGTCGGGCCAGCCGCCTGGTGAGGTGTTCGAAGCAACATGACGCACATGGACGAATTCTTCGACGACGAAGACTCGCTGCCGCCATCTCGGAACGCATCCAGCCTCGCGCGCCGGATTACCGGCGTGGCTGTGCTGCTGGCTGTCGTGGCCTTGGCCTGGGGCACCTGGTCGTTCCTGACGGGGAGCGGAGGTTCGGCGCCGGAGACCGACTACGCGGGTGAAGGCGTGGGTGAAGTGCAGGTCCAAGTCGCCCGAGGTGACACGTTGACGGCGATTGGTCAAACACTCACCGAGGCCGGGGTCGTTCGGACCGTCGATGCATTCACCGATGCCGCCCAGGACAACGAGTCTGCAGCGAGCATCGGACCGGGTACCTACACGCTCCGGTTGCAGATGAGCGGCGCGAGCGCGGTGGATCTGATGCTAGATCCGGCGTCGCGTGCTGACAGCAGGTTGGTGCTGCCGGAGGGACTTCGGCTCACCCAGACGATCGAGGCTGCCTCCGAAGCATCTGGACTGCCGCTCAGCGAGTTCGAACAGGTCATCGACAATCCGGGGGTCTTGGGCTTGCCGGCATGGGCCGAACAACGGCCCGAGGGATTCATGTTCCCGGCAACGTATGACCTTGCCGGTGATGAGACCGCCGAGCAGATTCTCACCACGCTCGTAGAACGGTTCGATGTTTCCGCCAATGAACTCGACCTCGTTGCGCGCGCAGAAGCCCTCGAGCGGACGCCCTATGAGGTGATGATCGTGGCTTCCTTGGTCCAAGCCGAGGTGCTGCCTGAGGACATGCGCAAAGCGGCCGCCGTTGTCTACAACCGGCTCGATGAGGGGATGCCACTACAGTTCGATTCGACGGTGTCCTACGGCCTGGGGATCACCGAATTGCAGTTGACCGCCGAGCAACTGGAGTCCGACACCCCGTTCAACACCTATGTCAACGAGGGTCTGCCGCCCACCCCGATCAACTCACCAGGTGAAGCGGCGATCGAGGCGGCATTGGATCCGGCGAAGGCCAATTGGTTGTACTTCGTGACCGTCAACCCCGATACGCGGGAGACAAAGTTCGCCAAGGACTACGACCGCTTCTTGAAACTCAAGGATCAACTGCGGGAGTTCCTCGCGGAGAACGAGTGATCCAGCGCGCTGCCGTGCTCGGCTCGCCTATCGAGCACAGCTTGTCCCCTGCGCTGCATCGAGCGGCTTACGTCGTTCTGGATCTCGATTGGGAGTACCGGGCTATCGAGTGCACCATCGAGCAGTTTCCAGGGTTCCTCGACGGTCTCGATGAAACCTGGCGCGGCCTGAGCCTGACTATGCCGTTGAAGGAGGTCGTCCTCGATGTCGTGCCGAATACCTCCGAACTCGCTCGCTCCTTGAACTCAGCGAACACGGTTTACCGCGCTGCGCCTGACGAGCCGTGGCAGGCTACGAACACCGACGTTTACGGCATAGAACAGGCGCTGCGAGAGGTCGGTGTCCACGATGTCCGATCCGCCCATGTGCTCGGGGCTGGCGCAACCGCGCGCAGCGCCGTCGCTGCGCTGGCTTTGTTGCAGGCAGGCGAAGTAGTGATCCATGCCAGGCGACCGGAGGCGGCGCAGGACGTCGCAGCCCTCGCGCGCGACTTTGGGCTGAAGGCTTCGAGCGCGGATCTGATGCCCATCGATCTGGACTGCGATGTCTTGGTCAGCACCCTGCCCGCGGACGCCGCCGCCCCCTGGACCGGTGTCCAGGCAACCCCGACCATCGCGTTGCTCGATGCGAGCTACCACCCGTGGCCGACACCCCTGGCCCGCGCCTGGTCTCGGGACCGGCCAAGCGCACCGGTTGCCAGTGGCCGCGACATGCTCGTCTGGCAGGCGCTTGCCCAAGTCCGCTTGATGACCGGTATCGATATCGACGACTTCGACGACGCGGTTGTCCTGAAAGCCATGCGCGCCGCGCTCGCATAGTTATCCACAGTCCAGGATCTTCGGACTATCGGACGGTACGTCACCGTGCCTACCGTCGATGAATGATTACTTTCGAGCCCGCGGCGCTCCTGACATTCGCCATGTGGGCGTGGTTCGGTGGTTGGGCCATCGCACTGTCCGTCGTGGACATTCGTGAACACCGGCTCCCGAACCGCATGGTGGCCGCTGCCCTGTCCGGAACCATGGCGCTGGCCGCAGCGTCCGCCGTCGTAGGCGGAGATGCGCAGATGTTGCTGCAGGCGCTGGGGGCCTCGTTGGTTGCCGTGGTGGCCTTCGGAATCGGACACCTGATCGGAGGCATGGGCATGGGCGATGTCAAATACGCGGCTGTTACGGGGCTGGCTCTCGGGACCATCGGCTGGACCGCCGTGTGGTGGGGACACCTACTCGGATTCGTTCTTGCTGGTGGCGTCGTCGTTGTCGGTTTGCTGACCGGGCGGATGCACCGACGAAGCGCGGTGCCATTCGGACCCTTCATGGCCTTGGGTGCCCTGCTGGTCGGGGTGGCATCGGCACTGGGATGATCTGCGGCATGGTGCGTTGGTTGACAGCCGGGGAATCACACGGGCAAGCCCTTTCGGCGATCATCGAGGGGATCCCGGCGCATGTCGAGGTCGCTACGGCCGACATCGCCGACGATCTTGCGCGCCGACGGCTCGGTGTGGGCCGCGGTGCCCGAATGAAGTTCGAGGCCGATGCGGTTCGGCTACTGGGCGGGGTGCGGCACGGACGCACTCTGGGCGGGCCGATCTCCATCGAGATAGCCAACTCCGAGTGGCCCAAGTGGGACAAGGTCATGGCCGCGGATCCGGTGCCGGCGGAGGAGATCGAGAACCTCGCGCGCAACGCACCACTGACCCGACCCCGGCCTGGGCACGCCGATCTCGTGGGAATGCAAAAGTACGGCTTCGATGACGCCCGACCGATCCTGGAGCGGGCGAGTGCCCGGGAAACCGCTGCGCGGGTCGCGCTGGGTGCTGTTGCCCGCGCGTTTCTTGCCCAGGCCGCCGATGTTGAGGTCATCTCGCACGTGGTGCGCATCGGCACCATCGAAAGCCCCGCCGGCTCGGTGCCCGCTCGTGGAGAGCGCGAGCGTGTCGATGCCTCTCCGGTGCGGTGCCTAGACGAGCAGGCTTCGGCTGACATGGAGGCCGAGATCACCGCTGCGCACAAGGACGGCGACACCTTGGGTGGGGTCGTGGAGGTAGTAGTGCACGGCCTACCACCGGGGCTGGGCTCGCACGTGCACTGGGATCGACGGATCGATGGGCGCTTGGCCGCCGCGTTGATGGGAATCCAAGCGATCAAGGGCGTGGAGATTGGCGACGGATTCGGGTTAGCGGCCGTG
>Ga0102938_10001674_pt1 | contig 16818 bp, 15 predicted proteins | sample SalPonR2_B_D2_MG_FD_84516 | JGI IMG/M metagenome (GOLD analysis project Ga0102938, IMG submission 84516) | Salt pond soil microbial communities from South San Francisco under conditions of wetland restoration - Salt Pond MetaG R2_B_D2_MG | ecosystem: Environmental > Aquatic > Marine >...
AAAGACGCGATAATTACAGTGGAAAGTAAAAAGTGGAAAGAAAAAGATTAAGTGCAAGGACAGCTTGCAGCAGGCAGCGGACAGCTTGCAGTTGGCAATAAAAATTGAAAAACAAAAGAACAACTTGTAGCGTGAAGTAGGCAGTTTACAGTTTGCAGTGGGCTGTAGACAGAAAAAGATAAAAGACAGCTTACGGCATGCAGTAAGAACAGTGGAAAGAAAAAGCTGTAAAAGGCAGTGGAAGGCAAAATTGGCAAGCTTGCTTGGCAAAAGCTGTTGCCGCGGTTCAAGATTATGCAAAAAGTAAAAAAGACAAGGCCATAACCCGATTCATCATGCCCATGGGTTGATTTGGCTCTTGTCTTTTTTTGATTTTTCTGCAAACTGATCTTTGCCAGCTTTCTCAAATATTCCAGCTTGTCGAGAATGTTGTATTTCAAGGCGACAAGAAATTCCTGTGACGGAAGCGTATTTTTAATACTTGACCTAACGGTATTTCGAAGTCAACGAAGAAATTCAGCTTTCTCGTCAAGCCGAGGCTTTGTCGAAGATTATCGTGTATCCCAATAGAATAGCCCCCACAACAATAAAGCTGTCCGCCACATTGAAAATTGCAAAATCAATCAGCCTGAAGTCTATGAAATCAATCACATAGTCAAACATAACGCGGTCAATCCAGTTTCCTGTGGCGCCTCCAATGACCATTGACATGGCAACATTGGCCAATGGGCTCATATGCTTTGTTTCTCTCCAGAAATAGTAGCACATCACTACTATGACCATTCCTGTAACTACTATGAGAAGATCCTGTCTACCTCTCAAAATGCTAAACGCCGCTCCGGTGTTTTCAGCATATGTCAAATGCAAAACGCCTTCAAAAATTGGAAATGTGCTGATTTTTTGCAGATTCTCTACTGCGAGATATTTTGTCATGCGGTCGAAAACCAATATTCCAAAAATCATCATCAGATTATACATAGGATACCCCCTCAGGCGTCATCTAGAATTCCGAATTTTTTGGCGTCCTCGGGAACGGAAGCACGTCCCTTATATTGCTCATTCCTGTTATATACATTATTACACGCTCAAGTCCCAATCCGTATCCAGCATGCTTTGCACCGCCATACTTCCTGAGCTCTTTGTACCACCAGTAGTCATCCTGGTTCAAATTCATTTCTCCTATTCTTCTTTCGAGAACATCGTATCTCTCTTCCCTTTGGCTTCCGCCAATTATCTCTCCGACACCCGGAACAAGGAGATCCATTGCCGCAACGGTGTTTTCGTCATCGTTCAGCCGCATGTAGAAGGCTTTTATGTCTTTGGGATAATCAGTTACAAAGATAGGCTTTTTGAATATTTTTTCTGTCAGGTACCTTTCGTGCTCTGTCTGTAAATCGCATCCCCATTCGACAGGGTACTGAAAATCAACCTTTGATTCTTCAAGCAGCTCTATTGCTTTTGTGTATGTTATTTTCCCAAAATTCGAATTGACAACATTTTCGAGCCTTTCCCTCAGGCCCTTGTCGATAAATTTGTTGAAGAAATCCATTTCATCGGGCGCATTTTCCATTACATAATTAATCACATATTTTATCATGTCCTCCGCGAGAGCCATGTTGTCATCGAGATCGGCAAACGCTATTTCCGGCTCTATCATCCAAAACTCGGAAGCATGCCTTGCCGTATTCGAATTTTCAGCCCGAAATGTCGGCCCGAAGGTGTAAACGTTTCTGAATGCAAGCGCAAATATTTCTGCCTCAAGTTGACCGCTCACTGTAAGATTAGATTCCTTTCCAAAAAAATCGCTTTCATAGTCTATTTTTCCCTCGTCATTCTTGGGCACATCATCAAGGTCAAGCGTCGTTACCTTGAACATTTCCCCTGCGCCTTCGCAGTCGCTTCCCGTAATGATTGGGGTGTGGACATATACGAAGCCGCGATCCTGAAAAAATTTGTGAATAGCATAGCTCACAAGCGACCTTACTCTGAATACTGCCGAAAAAGTATTGCTTCTCGGTCTCAGGTGGGCTATTGTCCTAAGGTATTCGAAAGTATGCCTTTTCTTTTGAAGCGGATATGTTTTTTCCGATTCGCCCTGCACTTCTATGGAATCCGCCTTTATTTCAAATGGCTGTTTTGCATCCGGAGTCAGCAACAATTTTCCCTCTACTGAAATCGACGCGCTGATACCCAGTTTTTTTATCTCTTCGAAATTCTCCAGATTTTCCTCGAAAACAATTTGAATATTTTTGAAAAAAGTACCGTCGTTCAATTCTATGAAACCAAAAGCCTTCGAAGACCTGATAGTACGTATCCAACCTGCAACTGAAACAGTTTTGTCGGCAAATGCATCCGGATTTTTATAAACATCCCTGACCAGTTCGAATTTTTTCATTACATGCTCTCCCCTCGCAATATATTTTCGCATATTAAAAGCCTTCCATCCCGCGTAAGGGACGAAAGGCGATTCCGCGGTGCCACCCCGATTGACATTTATTGCCCATCTCATTGTCGATATAACGGTCGATTCCGTCTGCGCCTACTCATGATTTTTCGGGCAGAAGCTCGGAAGGGTTCTTCATCAAACGCTCCACACCGGACTCTCACCATCTCCGGCTCGCTATAGGTTTCTGCGTAAGACTACTCTTTTCCTCATCGCTTGATATTTCATTATTGCCATTATAATACAGACAAATCAGGATGTCAAAGCATTCAAACCATTAAAGAAGAGGAGACAGAAGCCTTCCGTAGGATTCCAAAAATCTGACTCCCAAACCTCTCTTTTTATGTTCTTCAAGCTGAATTTCTTTGCTGTAGTTTATATCTTCCATGAAATCCCTTTCAAGTTTTTTGACGGTTTTTCTGTCGTAAATGAATGCATTCACCTCAAAATTGATTTCAAGGCTTCTAATATCAAGATTCGCCGTTCCCACAGATGCGACAGTGTCGTCAACTATGAACACCTTGCTGTGCATGAATCCTTTTTCATAAGTATATATTCTGACTCCAGCTTCAATCAAGTCCTCGACATTGCCGCGGGAAGCCCAGTAGACAGTAAAATGGTCAGGCTTGCTTGGCATTATTATCCTTACGTCCAAACCGCTTAAAGCAGCCGTTTTAAGAGCAACAACAAGGCTCTTGTCCGGCACAAGGTAAGGTGTCATTATCCAAATTCTCGACTTGGCTGCCGTAATCATTGTGAAATAAGCCTGTTGAATCGATTCCCAGTCCGAATCCGGTCCGCTTGAACTTATCTGCAGAAGCTCGTTTCCTCTGTAGTCTATCTTGGGATAGTTGTTTATGCCTTCAAGGTATTCTCCGGAAACAAATTCCCAATCCTTTAGGAAAATATTCTGAAGTATGTATACTCCTTCCCCTTCTATTCGCATGTGTGTGTCTCTCCAATATCCAAGTCGCGGATCGTTTCCCAGATATTCATCACCTATGTTCATTCCTCCAACAAACCCAACCTTGCCGTCCACAACGATAATCTTTCTGTGATTCCTGTAATTCAATTCTCTGCTCAAAACAGGAAATATGACCGGGAAAAACTCCATGACCTTGACTCCGCTTTTCTTAAGCGATTCGAGATAGTGTTTCGATAAGCCCCAGCATCCTACGCTGTCATATATCAAACGAACCTCAACTCCCTCAGCAACTTTTTCAATAAGTATTTTGCGTATTATGTTCCCAATTTTATCGTCCTTGATTATGAAATATTCCAGATGTATCTGTTTCTTCGCATCTCGAAGAGCCCTTATGATTGCGCTGTAGGTTTCCCTTCCATTTGAATATATTTCAGTCGAATTGTTTACTGTAAAAATTGCGTTGGAGTTGTTGAGCAAAAGCCTTGCCAATTTTTGATTCACGGGCGAATCAAATTCTCCTGTCATTGGATACTCCATAATCATTTCCTTCTGCAGGTTCACTGTATTTTCAAGGTGTTTCGAACCAATGCGTTTCTTTTTCGAAAACATCCTTTTACGTCTGTAGCTTTGTCCAAACATTATGTAAAAAACAAACCCGACGAACGGAAGCACAACAAGCACCAAAAGCCATGCCATGGTTTTTGCAGGGTCCTTGCTTTCAAAAAAAATAACGACACCGACAAGTGCTGTATAAACTGTAAACACTGTAATCAGCAATCCCTTTGCCTTGGATAAAAAATATCCGAATATACCTATTGATATAAATTCATAACTCAACAAATAAATTGCCACAACTATTATTATCAGAAATACAGTCGCCGCAATGCTCTTTTTCGACAGTTTTTTCATTTTCCCCCCCCACAAAATATTATCCTTCTCATTTCATTATACATATTAATCCATGCAACTGTTAAGTATAATACCCATAATTTTCTTGAGAAAAGCATCCTTTTCGTTATAATGATAGTATGAACCGATTAGAAGGGGGAAAACAATGGATTTCAAGACACGAATAATGGACAAATCGGCAATAAACCGTTCGATCACGCGGATAGCCCATGAAATAATCGAACGAAACAGCGGAACAGAAAACATAGTGCTTGTAGGAATATATACACGAGGCGTTTACCTTGCCCAAAAAATAGCCGAAAAAATCAACAGTATAGAATCAAGAAACATAGAAATAGGTTCTCTGGACATAACTCTATACAGGGACGACCTCAGCCAGCTCGGCGATAATCCAATAGTCAACAGCACAAATATCAAATTCAGCATTGATGAAAAGAATGTGGTTTTGGTTGACGATGTGCTTTTCACGGGACGTACCGTCCGGGCTGCAATGGACGCCCTTATGGATTTCGGAAGACCTAAAAGCATACAGCTTGCCATACTGATAGACAGAGGACACCGGGAGCTTCCAATAAGACCCGATTTTGTGGGAAAAAACGTGCCGACATCGAAAAATGAAATAATCCATGTTCGCATTACGGATGTAGATGGAGCTGAGGATGTGCTTCTTTCCGAACGACAATGAGATTCAAAAATCATTTGCAGCATTATTCACCGAAGCGGCTTGACTGACTTTTTCTTTGGTGTTATGATGTTTACAGAATTAAATATGGACGCCTTTAATTTGACCCCGTGAGGTTAAGAAGGAACAAACAAGTGCAAGATACTTGTATGGTTTTCATGACTGTAAAGGAATGAAACAAGCCTTTCTGCTTCGCGAGCAGAAAGGCTTTTATTTTATCCGGTTGTGGGGCGTCTTGTTTTATTGACACTTAATAAAATGAGAAAGGAGATTATTTATGGACAATCTTGCACGAAAACAAAATGCAGCAAACTTTTCAGCCGAGCCCGAAATATCTTTGAACAAAAAGGTTATCTTGGGAATGCAACATACCTTCACAATGTTCGGAGCAACAGTACTCGTACCAATCATTACCGGATTTGACATATCCGTAGCGCTCTTCATGGCCGGCATCGGGACTCTTCTGTTCCACTTGATCACAAAAGGCAAAGTGCCGGCATTCCTTGGTTCTTCATTCGCATTCATCGCTCCAGTAATGGCGGCAATGGAAGCCTCCAACATTCAATACGCACAGGGGGGACTCGTCGTAGCCGGTCTTGTATACCTCGTTATGGCAGGTCTGATAAGCATTTTCGGAACCGAAAAAATAATCAGCTTCTTCCCTCCGATAATCACAGGTCCGATAATAATTGTAATAGGCCTCAAACTTGCTCCTACCGCAATAGGCATGGCAAGCGGAAACTGGATGCTTGCTATCGTAAGTTTCGCAATAGTAACGGCAATAAGCATATACGGAAAAGGTTTCTTGAAGGTTCTTCCCGTTCTTGTGGGACTTATTGGCGGATATGTATTCTCTATTGTTACAGGCCACGTTGACTTCAGCGGTGTAATTGCCGCCGATTGGTTCGGAGTTCCCAACTTCACAATGGCCAAGTTCAGCACGAGCACGGTAATGATGGTTGCTCCGGTTGCAATCGCAACGATGGTTGAACATATAGGCGACGTAATAGCTATAGGAGCGACTACTAACAAGGACTTCATGAAAGACCCGGGGCTCAAGAGAACTCTTCTTGGAGACGGAATAGCGACTTCACTTTCAGCAATGTTCGGTGGACCGGCAAACACAACCTATTCGGAAAACATCGGAGTTCTTGCACTTACAAAGGTTCACAATCCACAAATTATGAGAATAGCCGCAGGATTTGCGATACTTCTTGGAATAATGCCCAAGCTTGGCGCAATTATAAGCTCAGTACCCACAGCCGTAGTCGGAGGCATCTCTATAATACTCTTCGGTATGATCGCTTCCATAGGAGCCAGAACTCTGGTAGACAACAAGATAGACTTCAACAAATCCAGAAATCTTCTGATTTCTGCCGTAATACTCGTCCTCGGACTCGGAGGAGCTTCTCTTCCTGTAGAATTTGCGGGAACAAGTTTTGCGGTCGAAGGCATGGCCCTGGCAGCAATTGTTGGAATCATACTCAACAAGGTTTTGCCGCAATAAAACGAACATGCAAAAGGAGCCGAATCGAATTCGATTCGGCTCCTTTTTTTATTGTATTGAATTTCTGAGTATCAACAAATCAAAAGTCAATTGAAACTACATATGCATTCGGATTTTAAAGCCCGCAATACCGGTAGTGTTTCCCTTGATTTTTGTTTTTAATCTTTTCTGCAAGCTGCATGCCGCCAACTCATTACAGGGTGCGTCACCTTGTAGTTCGATTATTTATTCTTTTTCGACTCCGCCTTCATCATAATTGTTGGACGGATTCCAAAGCATGAAGCCTTCGACGCCATTGTCGTTAAGCCCCTTTATTTGAGCCCTTATCTGCTCGGCTCCATAACGAATGTGACCATCCACATATGTCGCGGTGAAATCCTGTATCCACGGCCTTACGATTGCGGGTGTCTCTATATTCATGTTCTTCATTATAGAATCATTGGTGCATCTGTAGATGGTTTCGTACGGGAACGCATCAGGTACGCTGAGTCCATACACTCCCGGTCCGTAATGACTGGGATACATCATAGGGGAGATATAGTCAACAACATTGCTTATTGCCTCCCAATACTGTCCTATTCCCATGTCGTCACCAACAGAACCCACCAATCCGAACACATCAGCCGAAATATACACTTCGTATGGTTCGAGTTCTTCTCTTGCGTATTTAAGGAAATTCTGTATAGCCAAGGGCTTGGATTCTCCAAGCTCATTTCTATAATCCAAGTAAGCGTCCTTCTTCCCTCCGTTTGAAGTCGGAAATCTGACATAATCGAATTGTATCTCATTGAAACCGGCTTCCGCAGCTTCTTTTGCTACGCCCACTACATATTTCCACAATTCACGATTATAAGCACTGCTCCATTGAACATTATCCTTGAAGTAGAACGGCGCTCCGCTGTTCTTGTAGATTACACCGGCTTCCGGATGCTCCTTCACATACTTGGGATCTACAAAACAAACGATTCTAGCAATAGTGTATATGTCATGATCTTTGATTTTTTTCATCACAGAGGCTATATCCTTAACCGGCACGCTCAAATTGGCCCTCGGACTCATTTCCGCTGCGATATCAGTTTCAAAAAGCATTGTTCCATTGTCATCTTTCATGTTTATTACAAAGGCATTAATCTTGGTCCTGTCGGCAAGGTCGATCATTTTATCAAGTTTTGCGCTTCCGGCGCTGTAGCCCGTAAGGTATATTCCGTTTACCGTCACTCTCGGATTGTTGTCATACTCTTCCGGTTTTTCCTGCGGCGAGAAATCTATATCAGCATATCCCGGTCCTAAAAACTCCATCTTGTCTTTGACTGTATAGTCTGCCGAAACCCATCCATAATCGCCATTCTGATGCTCATATTCAATCTTATGCCAATTTGGCGATCCAGCTTCGTCAAACACGGTTTCGATTACCTTAACTTGCGATCCCTTGATTATCTTACCGATTATTGATCCGTTTATCCCCTCATCGCTTCGTACATTCAAAACGCTGGCGCTGATGAAGAGTGTTTCACCCTCGTTTTCAACTTCTTCCGGTTTTTCTCCTACCGGTGTCTCTTCAATGACTTTTTCTCCCACAGGCGTTTCCTCAACTTCCTCGAACCCCGAAGATATAACTTCACTGCCTGATTCCTCTTCCGTCTTTTCAGCCTCGGAATCCACAGCGCCTTTATCCGAACAAGCTGTAAAAGCCAATAAAAACACCACTATCAACAATGCCGCCATGATTTCTTTTTTTCTCTTCATCCCGCACCTCTTTCTATTTATATGTTCTACTTTCCATTATAATGGGAAACGCTTCCCTTTTCATCAAAAATATATGACAATGCCGTAATATCTTTAAAAAGCGCGCATCCTTTAAAGATGCACGCTTTTCCAAAATCCCTTTGCTATTCTATTACTATGACCGCGGCCTTGCCGATTTCTATCCAATCATACAAGAATTTAGCATGGCTTGTGTAGTTCCTCACACATTTGTGTGAACGGGGAACAGTCCCTATGGTAAAAAGATATTCCTTCTTGCCGGGATCAACTTTAGCACCGTTGACAATAGAATAATTGACCGGCACACCATGAATGTATGCGCCTGCATTGAATCTTATTGTGTATGGCGCGTACCCCGCCACTTCTTTTGTTATATCATCGAGATATATGAATTGGGGCTGTGTCCCTATAGCCATCCAATATCCAAGCGATGTGGGCATTTTGTACTTGGCTTCCTCACCGGTAGTGGCAAAGATATACGAAATCAACCTCCAGTTTCCATCAACGAATTCAAAAACCCCTTCGTTTTGATTCTTGCGGTCAACCACCACAACCTGTGTCAGTTCTTCTATCGAATTCCTGAACGAAACATATTTTTTGGGGACCCAAAGTTCAAGTCCTTCTTCCATTGTCCTGACATTATAATGGGTTTTTGAATCATTTTCACCAAAGACCGTAAGCAACGTTCCGTCTTCAAGATACCTGAAACCGCTTTTGTCATCCAGGTCATAATAGGCAGGTGCAGACTGCGATCTTGCCGTCCCGAATTCATCCTCAACTTTTCCATTGAAGAGCGGAGCTCTGCCATTGATATTCTTGTAATTGGATATATAAGCACTTGTGTTGGCGTCCAATTCCTCTTTAAGCAATTTTACCTTTTCATACATTTTGTCAAACTGATATGTTCGGGCTTCCGCCAATGCGGAAAAAACGAAGCCTTCCCTTATGTTTTCTCCGTCTTTCCATAGAATCCTGTACCACAGATCGGTTTCGTACTTGTCCAAGTACTGACCTTTGACGATGGCTTCAAGATTGACTTTTTCAAAATAGTAAACCTTGTTTATTATATTGTCTTCAATAGCCGGCTCCGCTCTTACGTTTAGGGTGTTCGTCATTATAAGCGCATAACTGTATCCCGAAGGGTATTCATCGTACTTGAGGTCTATGGTCAATCCATCCGGAATTTCCGCTTCAAAGACTTCCACTTCTATTATTTCTTCAGGATTTTCTTCTTGCATCGCAATGTCAGGCTCGGTTTCAAGAGCCTCTTCATAATTAATTGCCTGTTCGAATTCTTCCTGCGAAACCATTACCTGCTGCTCTGTTATTGCTTTTTGGATCGCTCTTTCGGTGATGTCCATGCTATCTTCTATTTCTTCAATAGTTTTTTCTTCGACATTGTTTTCTCCGGATTGGCCGCTGTCGCAATCGTTTTCTTCGATGGGGAAACGTTCATCACTAAAGCCTTCCGAATCACCTGGCCCGCAACCCGGCAATATTGCCGCCAGACATAGAATAATAAAAAGAAGTCCTGCCGATTTCAATGCGGTTTTGCTTGCCATAGAATCCTAACCTTCAAAATAGCCGACAACATAATAGTTGTCCGGCAATTTATAATCTTTATTTCCCCCATCTAAAGTCCAGCTTCCCGACATTCCTTTTTCCGCCATTGCCAATTCCAGATACAGCATTGCTATGCCGGCCTCTATCTTCTCGATTTTTTCGCTTATGCCTTCGCATTCGCTTTGCATAAGAAGAGCAATTCGAGTACCATCGAGTATAAATCTCCAAGGCTGCCGATTTCCCCAGGAAGGCGCCAAACGCATGTAGTAGAAAACCTCATCAACTCCACGCTTTTGCAATTCGTCCATGTCTACTTTTGCGCCCCATTCTCCGACAAATACAATCTCGTCAACAGCAAGTCTTGAACTAACGGGTTCTTTCGAATATTCAGGATCAATTTCAGGATATCCGAGTTCGGTAAGCGGCGACAAGCTGCCTTTAAGCATTGTGTCATATATTTTCGATACTTTTCTCTCCTTTTTGGGATATCCCAGTGTCAAGAGCACCATCAAATCCTTTTCGCTGCCGATTCCCAGAATTTCTTTTATTTCAACGGTATCCTCAGGCACTTCGATTGTGCATGTTCCAAGCCCCATATCTGTTGCAAGCAAATTGAATTGCTCAACCATATATCCTGCATTCATCAATGAACCTTCTTTATTTTCCGACAAAACGGCAAAGTAATGAGGAGCTTCAATCAATTTTCCATAATATCCCACTTGTCCATCGAGCATTCCGTGAATTTGCCCGCCTTCCTTCAAAAAAACAAATTCAATGTCTATGTCTTCGACCAAGCCCGGTTTCATTTTGATTGTCCCGATCAAGTCGTCAATCAGACTCTGATCAACCAATCTTGTTTTGTATTCTCTTACCGATCTTCTTTTTTCAAATAATCTATGCATATATAACCCCCCTTTTTTTCTTATTTGATTTATACTCATAAAGGTCGGTCTGTAAACCAAAAATGCAAATCTTTCCAAACAAGCTTGCCAACAGCCGATTTTTGAAACATAATGGTTATATCAGAAAATATAAAATGAATGGAGTGATTAATTTGAATATCAGCTTTCTAGGAGCCGCAGGAACAGTCACTGGATCCAATTATCTTATCACGACAGAAAAATATAAATTCATATTGGACTGCGGTCAATTTCAGGGCGGCAAAAAAACCGAAGCCATGAACTTTACCGATTTCGCCTACAACCCTGCAGATATAGATTTTATGATTTTAAGCCACGCGCATATAGACCACAGCGGCAGAATCCCCAAGCTCGTCAAGGAAGGTTTCAATGGTCGCATATATTGCACACGCGGAACTTCAGACCTCGCTGACATACTTCTCAAGGACAGCGGATATATACATGAAAAGGAAACAGAATGGGAAAACCGCAAAAGAATAAGAGCGGGTTTGCCCAAAATTGAACCGCTGTACACAGTCGCTGATGCTGAAGTCGCTGTAAAATATCTATATCCCGTACTTTACAACCAGACAATCCTGATAAACGATGAAGTCACGGTAAGGTTCAAGGATGCCGGACACATTTTGGGTTCATCGATTGTCGAAATCTGGGTAAAAGAAAACAGCCACGAGAAAAAACTTGTATTCTCAGGCGACATCGGAATGATGAATAAACCGCTTCTGAGGGATCCCGAATTTATCGACGAAGCGGACTATCTTCTTATTGAATCAACATACGGAAACAGGTTTCACGTACACCCGGAGCAAAGGATAGACAAACTCATCAAAATAATACTGGAAACTACGGACCGCGGTGGAACAGTTGTAATCCCTTCTTTCGCAGTCGGGAGGACACAGGAAATCATCTATGAGTTGAACAAATACTACGACAACAGAGAAGAAGGCAAACGATTCAACAGAATACCGGTGTATATCGACAGTCCTTTGGCAACAAGGGCAACGGAAATTTTCCGCAAGAATGCAGAAGTATTCGACGACGAAACCCGCGAATTCATAATGAACGGAGACAATCCACTGGACTTCAAAAATCTGCATTTCACAAAAACAGTCGAGGAATCTATAGCTCTGAATAAAAATGAAGCTCCCAAAATAGTGATTTCTGCAAGCGGAATGGCAAATGCAGGACGTATCAAACATCATCTCAAACACAACCTTTGGCGTCCGGAATGCAGCGTCATTTTCGTAGGATACCAAGCCGAAGGAACTCTCGGAAGAAGAATCAAAAACGGAGAAAAAATCGTAAAAATTTTCGGAGAACAGATACAAATAAACGCCGAAATTCATTCCATTGAAGGTTTTTCCGGACATGCGGATCAAAACGGACTCCTCGATTGGCTAAAAGGATTCAAAAAATTCCCGGAAAAAATATTCATTGTTCATGGAGAAGACGATTCAAGGGAAGGCTTCAAAAACATCATTGAGTCAACATTCCATGTTAAACCCATTATTCCCAAACTTAACGAAGTTTTCAACTGCAAGATGGAAGTTTCCGAGCCAATGGAAATCGTCGAGGAAATTCTTGCGGCAAGCATCGAAGACGTAGCTGAGTTGTTGACTGACTTGGAGCATTTGCAGGCAATCTACGCTTCAACGCTTAAAAAGACTGAAAATGTGCTCGAAGAAAAAGTAAAAGAAGACGAATTCAATCTGATCAAGAACAAACTCATAGAAATGGAAAGAGATGTAATTAATCTTGGAATGCTTCTTGGAGACAGATACGAGGAAGAAGCGTAAAAGGAGGGATTGCGGTGGAGATTACTCAACCGGATGCCAGCAAAATTTTAATTCGAAAAGCAAAACCCAAAGATATTGAAGGTATTTTTCAGATTGCCAAAGAGGTTGGATCGACGAGAAAAAACATGAACACAGGCTTTCTGATAGATGATTATTCCATTTCGCCTGATAAGCATAAAATCAGATTCAAAGAAAAAATTGCATCGGGAAATCATTTTTATGTGGCTGTCGAAAAAAGAAAGCCAATAGCCTTTCTTATTGCAAACACAGTAGAAGAATGGGAGGCTACCTGCCCAAACTGGAGACAAATGGTCCGCTGGAGACCGGATTTCTATTGGACCGGAATTAAATCCTTCATATATTCTGAAAAAATGGCTGTAGACATAAATTATGCAGGAAAAGGGATTGCAAGCCTTCTATACGATAGAATGATGAGCGAAATGCTTGCAAGCAACATACATGATCTGTTTTCGGAAACTGTTATCAGTCCGGTTCCAAATATGGCTTCACTTGGTTTCCGAAGAAAGCAGGGCTTCACTCTTGCAGGCGTAAGATACCAGGAGTTCCAGAACAATATTGTGACAAATCTTGTTTTTCACAAAAAAATATAGACCCGAATGGAACTCCCTTCGGGTCAGACTGTAGAAAAACACCAATTTCTGCGTTGCCTTTCCACCCACAGGACACAGGCAAAACCCGTTTGGTCGCGTACATCTCAATACGCTCCCGTCACTGATTTTGGCGGCGCCTTGAAATAACAGGTTTTCTACAGCCTGTGAGGTTTAGACTTTTTTTCAATCTCACCCGAAGGGTAATCCCTTCGTTTTTTTTTGTCAACCCTTAAAAACGCCCGTCTTTTTCAACAACCGCAGAATATGCGGCGAAGTTGCCGCTACAACCGTCAGCTTGATAATGTCAGGAAATATAAAAGGCGTAAGACCTGACGCCAAAACTCCCGCAATTCCTATATCTTTTCCCATAACAAAGCTTACGATAAAGTGTAGGTATGGAAGTCCTGCAAGATAAATCAAACCCGTTCCAATCAAAAGAATTCCGGCAGCCTTCATGGTTGTAAGAACTTTGACTTTTTCCCCAAGCCTTCCTATTGCATAGGCTGCAAGCATGAATCCCAACAAATAACCAAACGAAGGAGTCAATACATATCCCGGACCGCCTGCTCCATTCGCAAATACAGGAGCTCCCATAAGTCCCAAAATCACATATACAACCTGCGAGGCCAAAGCTCTCCTTCCGCCCAGCAACAAACCCGAATACATCACGAAAACAGTCTGCAAGGTGAATGCCACAGGCTGCATTGGTATCCTTATAAATGTGCCGACTACGGTAAGAGCCGAAAACAAGGAAACAAGAATCATGTCTTTTGTACTGAATTTCATAATAAAAACCCTCTTTTCATTTAATACATCAATAATAAACGAAAAAAGGGTATATTGTCAACTATATTTATAGTTTTGTTGACAATTATGAAATTGGCTTTTATTTTCCGTCATAAGCAGCTTCGTTTCCTTCTTTTGCATTTTTCCGGCATTTGTAAGTCGTTTTTTTCAGCAAAGACTCATTGAAAGGGCATTCTGCCATGCAGATGCTGCAATCGGTACCCATCCGGCTCCACACCATGTAACACTTTTCAGGAATTATGGCGGGCCATTCCATCTTTCCGTCCACCATTTTCCTGCCGCCTTCCGGTATTGCTTTCGAAGGGCATTTTTCAACGCAACGCATGCATTTCAAGCAGACATCTTCTACACCCATATCGTCTTTTTCATCGGTCAGCAAACGTAAATTTGTCGTTACAGCCCCCAATCGGATCCTTGGGCCGAATCGTCTGGTCAAAACAAGTCCGGACTTTCCTATTTCACCCAGGCCCGCATCAACCGCCATCTTTTGAACCATTGCCAGATAGTTTCCGTCCATATGGGTTCTTGCTTCATATCCAAAGCTTCGTATATAGTATGAAATCCATAATCCTATCATAGCAACGTTTACATAACTCTTTACACCTTCTATGCCCGATTCAACTCCCGGAGCCGTATTTATCATACCCTCGTCCATCTCAACGGCAAATACAATTGCATGTGTTGCATTATAGTCAACAATTTGACCCCATACATCCTGAGGACGCCCCCTGTGAGTATAAAAGTGTTCCGGCTCTATTTTTGTAATGCCAACCATATCCGCACCAAAATAGAGAATCCGTTTTTTTATTTCTTCAGTCATTTTTTTCATGTCCAGTTCTTTGGGAACGACAGCAGATTTTTTTTCTGCCAGATGCTTTATGTCAGATAAAAATTCGAATCCCGCATTGCCAATCGGGCTCCTAATCTCGTCAAACTCCACAGTTCCCGGTTCCCCATAGCCCGGTCTCGACCTGAGCATGTCGTCAATTCCTTTTTTTTCGGGATGTTCACTGTAATATTTCTCGTAAATATCCGAACCTTTTTCATATCCCAATCTTGAAAACATGATGTCCCTTTCATCTACATGTTTCACGAGAAAACCCCTTTCATTCCTTAATGCTTAAATTATACAGCATCTTCTCTCAGATTTGGCATATAAAATCACATTAGCTGATTTTCACCGCTCCCATCGGACAAACCTTCAGGCAAACTCCACATCCTGTACACTTGTCCCTGTCAATTTCAGGGACATCCGCTCTGAAAAAGCCTTTCTTTTTCTGCGTCACGGCTCCCGTGGGACAGACCCTCTTTACCGGACAAAATGGCGACTGATCGCATTTTTTTGTGTTTATAGCTGCTTTTTTAGACATTCCCTACCTCCAAAGACATTTTTATTCTTTTTCTTTCATCCGCAAACTTGATCAATTTCATATAACCCGCCGCAAGCGGAACTTGTACCATATATGCAAGGGCCAACAAAAAAACAGCCAAACTTTCACCGAAAGCCACCATCAGTATTCCGAGTGCAATGGTCAAATTCCTCATTGTTGTTGAGTATACAAGGGCAAGGGAATCCTCTACCGAAAGCAGTTTACTTCCCAAAATATGCGAAATCGCCAAAATCATGACATACAACATTACAACCGGAACAAGAGTTCTAAGCGCCAAAGTCCACTGCCCGATTATTGCCGGGCTTTTCAATGCAACCGCTATGAATACTACAGAAACAACACCTATGCTGCTTGCCCCGCCCAAAGCCGGCTTTAATCCTTTGTACTTGGACTTGCCGTATTTTTTGATTATCAAGCGCCTCGTCGCATCTCCCAATAGAAGCGGTATCAAAACAACCTTAAGCACAGATGTGAAAACCATTCCTGTATCTACAACTGCAACGTCCGAAACAAAAAAGTTCAAATAGAGTGGTAGCAAAAACGCCGCGGCAATCAAATTGACGGACATCATCACAAGCGACAATTTCAAATTTCCCCCGGACAAGCCAGTCCATGAAGCCGTCATTCCACTCGTGGGGAGTATAGCCATCAACATCAGGCCCGTAAAAAGCATGGGTTCATTTGAAAAAAACATTTTACCCAATGCCAAAGCGACTGCAGGAGCAAAAATAAAATTTATTGCAAGGCTCAAACCTATGGCTTTCCAGTCTCTGAAACTTTTTACAACCTCCTCTATGCTGAGCGTAATCATCATCGGATAAATCATCAGAAAAAGAAGATATGCAACTAGCGGTTTCAAGAAACGCATATCATTGTTGTAACCGAAAAACAAACCCCCGACTATTGATAAAACCAGCAAAAGACTGAGTTTGTCCTTTATTCCCGACAAAATTGCTATCAAAACTGCACCTCCTTATTTATACCCTGGCAGGGTATATTTTATCATATGTTTACAAGAGGCGCAACACATTCATTTCGATAAGCAACGATTACTCTAGTGAAATCACTTCATATCCCGCATCTTCAATTGCAAAGCGAAATTCCGAATCTCCGACTTCCCTCGAAATTCTCAATTCTGCTTTTCCCTCATCAAGGTCAACAACCACATTTTCGACCCCATTGATTTCAAGCAACGCCTTTTCAACTCTTTTTTGACAATGCCCGCAAGTCATTCCTTTGATAAAAATAGTCTTTTTCATTTTTATTCCTCCTCGTAATAGATTTCAGCAGGCAGTGGGCAGCAGGCAGTGGGCAGTGGGCAGTGGGCAGCAGGCAGTGGGCAGCAATCAGTTGGCAGTTGGCAGTTGGCAGTTGGCAGTTGGCAGTAAATGCAAAACATTTAAAAATCAAATGCATCAAAATGATTTTTGATTTTGTTTTGTCTTTGCTTTTTTATCTTTTGCCTTTGCATTTTCTTTCCACTTTCTACTTTCCACTTTCTAC
>Ga0102938_10001676_pt1 | contig 16811 bp, 15 predicted proteins | sample SalPonR2_B_D2_MG_FD_84516 | JGI IMG/M metagenome (GOLD analysis project Ga0102938, IMG submission 84516) | Salt pond soil microbial communities from South San Francisco under conditions of wetland restoration - Salt Pond MetaG R2_B_D2_MG | ecosystem: Environmental > Aquatic > Marine >...
CCCCGCGCGGTCGCGATCACGTCCTCCACCAAGATGCCGAAGAACCGGCGCAAGGCCTCGTGCCGGCGCCGCCCGCGCGCCAGGCCGGGATACAAGCGGTCGACCTCCTCGAAACAGGGGCCGACAATCGGCAGGTCCATCAGGTCTTCGGCGCTGAACAGGCGCGCGCGCAGCCCGTCATGGAGATCATGGTGGTTATAGGCGATGTCATCGGCAATGGCGGCCACCTGCGCCTCGGCGCTGGCATGCGTGTGCAGTTCCAGATCATGCGCGTCGCAATATTGCGCCAGCGCCCAGGGGATCGGATCGGGCACGGGGCCGTTGTGTTTTGCAATACCTTCAAGGGTTTCCCAGCTGAGGTTCAAGCCATCGAACCCGGCATAGTGACGTTCCAGATGGGTGACGATGCGGATGGCCTGCGCGTTGTGATCGAACCCGCCATAAGGTGTCATCAACGCCTGCAACGCATCCTCCCCTGTATGGCCGAAGGGGGGATGGCCCAGATCATGGGCCAGCGCCACGGCCTCGGTCAGGTCCTCATCGAGACCCAGTGCCCGGCTGATCGTACGGGCGACCTGCGCCACCTCCAGCGAATGGGTCAGGCGGGTACGAAAATAATCGCCCTCGTGTTCCACGAAGACCTGTGTCTTGTGCTTGAGGCGCCGAAACGCCGAGGAATGGATGATCCGGTCACGATCGCGCTGGAAAGGAGAGCGAAAAACGCTTTCCTCTTCCGGCACGCGGCGACCGCGTGTGGCCAGGGGATCACTTGCATAGGGCGCGCGCATGTGTGTCTCATCCTTGTCGGCGTCGTTGTGGTTCCATATATCCATGGGCAACGAATTGCGACAGGCGCGCGAAAGGCCCTACTGTGATGACGCTGACCCTGACCGTCCCCCCCAAAGTCACCGAGCGGGCATTTGCCCGACTGGCAGAGATCAACGAGGCCTCGGGCGAGGCCAAGGCCCTGCGCGTCGCCGTCGAAGGCGGCGGGTGCTCCGGATTTCAATACGAGATCAAGCTCGACGATCCGTCCACCGATGACCTGGTGCTGGAAGGTGCCGGCCAGAAAGTCGTGGTCGACAGTGTTTCCCTGCCCTTCCTGGCGGACGCGGTGATCGACTTCACCGAGGAACTGATCGGCGCGCGGTTCACCATCGAGAACCCGAACGCGACGTCGTCTTGCGGGTGTGGCACGTCGTTTTCCATGTAATCGGCGCGGGCTTGATCCGTATCAAGTCGTGCAACCGCCTGGATCGGCACACTGCGTGTGGACCAAGACAGGAGCAATCACATGAGCGACCCACGGTTTTCCGCCAAACGCGAGTCTGAGCATCTGCTGGTCATCGAAGGCAGCGGTCGGTTGGATGCCGTCAGCATGGAAGTCGCACTGGATATGCTGGTGCGCGAGATGGACGGGATGCATCACGCCGGCATCCTGATGCGCGATCAGGGGTTCGAATGGCCAACGCTTGCCGCCATCGGGGTCGAGTTGCGCCATTGGGGCCAGATGATGGCCATGGTGCAAAAGATCGACCGCGTGGCGCTGGTGTCGTCCTCGCCTCTGATCCGCGGGGCCGCTTTGGTCGAAAGCGCGCTGATCCCCAATCTGACGATCCGGAATTTCGATCCCGACCAGGAAAAAGCCGCGCGCGCCTGGCTGGCCGAAGGCGTCGCCGGTCGGTCGGGCAATCCCGCCTAGACCCCCTTGGCATCCGCGCCGGGGTCGGCAATGAATGGGGCACAGCCTGTAGGAGCGCGCCCCATGAAGATCGCCACGTTCAATATCAATGGCATCAAGGCCCGGATCGATGCATTGAGCGATTGGTTGACCGAGTTCCAGCCTGACGTGGCATTGCTCCAGGAGATCAAGTCAGTCGATGAAAACTTCCCCCGGGAGGTGTTCGAGGACATGGGGTACCAGGTCGAAACCCATGGCCAGAAAAGCTTCAACGGGGTGGCGATCTTGTCGAAGCTGCCGCTGGAGGATATCAGCCGCGGCCTGCCCGGTGCCGACAGCGACGAACAGGCCCGCTGGATCGAAGCAACGGTGATGGGCGAGACAACGGCGGTGCGCGTCTGCGGCCTTTATCTGCCCAACGGAAACCCGGCGCCGGGCCCGAAATACGACTACAAACTCGCCTGGATGGCCCGGATGGAGGCGCATGCCCGCACCTTGCTGGAGGCAGAGATGCCGCTGATCCTGGCGGGCGACTACAACATCATCCCGCAAGACGAGGATGCCGCCCGCCCCGAGGCATGGCGCGAAGATGCGCTGGCCCGCCCCGACAGCCGCGCCGCGTACCGGCGGATCTTGAATCTCGGGTTCACCGAAGCGATCCGCACCCGCAGCGCGCAAACCGGCCTGTATTCCTTTTGGGATTACCAGGCCGGCGCGTGGAACCGGAATGACGGCATTCGCATCGATCACCTTCTGTTGTCGCCGCAGGCCGCCGATCTGATGCACGATGCCGGCATCGACAGCGTGGTGCGGGGGCGCGAAAAACCGTCCGACCACGTGCCGGTCTGGATCGACCTGGCCGCCTGACGAAACCAAGGGAGATCGAGGATGAGCCAAACCGCGGACGCCATCGTGATCGGGGCCGGCGTGATCGGCGCCGCCGTGGCCTATGAACTGGCCAGGGGCGGGCGCAAGGTGATGTCCATCGATGCCAAGGGGGCGGCAGGCCACGGGTCCACTGCGGGCAGTTGCGCAATCATCCGGGTCCATTATTCCACGCTCGAAGGCTGCGCGATGGCGTGGGAAGGCTACCATGATTGGGCGGACTGGCGGGCCTATCTGGGCGCATCCCCGGACGAGACCCTGGCCGAATTCCGGCAAACCGGATGCCTGGTCATGAAGACGGAAAGCAACAATTTCCTGACGCGCCACATGGAGATGAGCCGCGCGCTGGACTGCCCGTTCGAGCAATGGGACGCGGCCACCATCACCGACCGGTTGCCGATGTACCGCATGGACCGCTTCGCGCCGGCCAAGCGCATGGATGAGGACGGATTTGGCCAGCCCACGGGCGGGGCGCTGACGGGCGGTGTCTACTGGAAGACGGCCGGATATGTGACCGACCCGGCCCTGTCCGCCCAGAACATCGCCGCCGCCGCCCAGCGCCATGGCGCTGTGATCCGGTTCAATTCCAGGGTCGTCGAGATCCTGCAGGCGGGCGGGCGGGTCTCGGGCGTGAAACTGTCCGATGGCGCCGCGATCCACGCCCCCGTCGTGGTCAATGTAGGCGGCCCGTCCAGCGCGCGGCTGAATGCCATGGCGGGCGTGTTGGACGACATGACGATCCGGACCCGTCCGCTCAGACAGGAGGTCGTCCATGTGCCCGCGCCCGAAGGGTTCGATTTCGAGAACGACGGCCTTGTCATCTCGGACAGCGATATATCGTGCTATTGCAGGCCGGAACATGGCAACCACATCCTGATCGGGTCGGAAGACCCGGACTGCGATACGCATCAATGGGTCGATGACAGCGACTGGTCCGCGGACTTCACCGATCAATGGACAACGCAGGCATTGCGCTTTGCACAGCGGATGCCAAGCCTTGGCATCCCCAGCCGGATGCGCGGTGTGGTGGAGCTTTATGACGCCTCCACCGACTGGATCCCGATTTATGACCGATCCGCGCTCGACGGGTTCTACATGGCCTGCGGATCAAGTGGGAACCAGTACAAGAACGCCCCCGTTGCGGGCCGGCTGATGGCGCAACTGATCGAATATTGCGAGGCGGGCGGCGATCATGATGGCGATCCGATGCCGTTCCGGCTGAACCATATCGATCGCGAGATCAACGCCGGGTTCTTTTCGCGCAAACGCAAGATCAACCAGGATTCAAGCTTTAGCGTCCTCGGATAACGGGGCGGTGCGGCGGCACGCGACAACGGTCCCACGGCCAGTCACGCTACAACCCGTTCACCGGCACCTTCAGGACCGGATTGCCGTTATCGTCGCGCGGGATTTCACCGGCGCGCATATTCACCTGCAGGGACGGGATGATCAGTTTCGGCATCGCAAGCTGCGCGTCGCGTTCCGTGCGGAAGGCGATGAACTCGTTGCGCGTCTTGCCTCCTCCGACATGGATATTGTGGGCCTTTTCCTCGGCCACGGTGGTTTCCCAACGGATATCGCGGCCGTTGGGGCCGTAATCATGGCAGATGAACAGCCGCATATCGTCGGGCAGGCTCAACACCTTCTGGATGGAATCATATAGCTCGCCCGCGTCGCCGCCGGGAAAGTCCGCGCGCGCCGATCCTCCATCGGGCATGAACAGGGTATCGCCCACGAAGGCCGCATCCCCCATAACGTGTACCATGCACGCGGGCGTGTGGCCCGGCGTGTAGATGGCAAAGCAGGGCATCTGCCCCACCATGTAGGTATCACCGTCCTTGAACAGCTTGTCGAATTGCGATCCGTCACGCTGAAACTCGGTGCCTTCGTTGAAGATCTTGCCGAAGGTGTCCTGAATGACGGTGATCTTTTCGCCGACCCCGATCTTGCCGCCCAGCTTTTGCTGGATGTAGGGGGCGCCGGACAGGTGGTCGGCATGGACATGCGTCTCGATCAGCCATTCGAGGGTCAGACCCCTGTCCACGATATACGCGATGACCTGATCGGCGTTGTCATAGGTGATGCGCCCGGCGGCGTAGTCGATATCCATGACGCTGTCGATCACCGCACAGGCGCTGCTGTCGGGGTCCTTGACCACGTAGGTCACGGTGTTGGTGGCCGCGTCAAAGAACGCTTTCACCTCGGGCACGATATCCATCTTCACGCGGTCGTCGGTCATGTCGCCGTCCTTCCTGTCGGGCCTCAGTGGAAGGCGCGACCAAATCCTCGCGCCTGCAGGGTCTTTGCGCCCAGAATGCCAACAATCAGCGCGCCCGTGAAGATGAAGACATCGGCAATCCCCGTTCCAAGCGCCGGAAGCGCCCCACCGGGGCAAAATCCCGCCATCCCCCAGCCCACGCCGAACAGGGCCGAACCCGCAACAAGACGGGCGTCGATCTGCGCTGACAAAGGCAGGTGAAACCGCCCCCCAAAGACCGGCTCGCCCCGCCCGAAGACCACGCGGTAGCCCAACCCTGTCACGGCCAGAGCCCCACCCATCACGAAAGCGAGGCTCGGGTCCCACGTGCCCGCGATATCAAAGAAATTCAGGACTTTGGCCGGGTTGGCCATGCCCGAGATGACGATCCCGAGCCCGAAAATCAGTCCGATGCAGAAGATCAAGACCAGACGCATGCCCCTACCCCCCGATCACGTGGCGGATCACGAAGACGGTCGCGATGCAGCTTGCCATGAAGACCAGCGTCGCGACGATCGACCGGGGCGACAGGCGCGCAATGCCGCAGACCCCATGACCGGATGTGCAGCCGCCCCCGAAGGTCACCCCCACGCCCACGACCAATCCCCCCAGAATCAGCATCGGCGTGGACACCGGCACGCTGACCTCGGGCATTCTGCCCGTGATCAAGAGATAGACGAGGGGTGCCGTGAGCATCCCCAAAAGCAACACCAGCCGCCAGGTCGCATCGGCCCGGCTGACCGGTGCCACCAGTCCGGCCAGTACGCCGGTCGCCCCCATGACCCGACCTGATACCAGCATCAGCAAGACCGCAGAGGTTCCGATCAAGAGACCACCCCCAAGGGATTGCCATGGCGTGAATGCCGTCTCGAACATGCCGCGTCTCCTTTGTATCGGTCCTGCTGGCGGCCCCACGGGCGAAGAGGGGCGCCGACGGTTCGTCCCGCAATTGTTCAAACGCCCGATTTCAGAGCGATAACCGGGCCAAGACCCGGATATGGGAACAGAGATCGGGTGGACAAGCCCGAAAACACGGCCATACTCACGCCCGGTTCTATTCATAACGAACAGGGAGTTTAATATGACCATGCGTTTTGCCGCCTTCGGGGCGGCACTTCTGGCGACCACGGCACTGACCGCGGCCGCTGCATCGGCCGAAACCATCCGCTGGGCTCGCGCAGCCGAAGCCTTGACCCTCGATCCCCATTCTCAGAACGAGGGACCGACAACCACGCTGATGCATCAGATCTACGAGCCGCTGATCATCCGGAACATGGAAGGCGCGATGGAGCCTGCGCTTGCGACCTCGTGGGAGCCATCTGCAGAAGATCCCAATGTCTGGGTGTTCCAACTGCGCGAGGGCGTGACCTTTCACGGCGGACAGGCATTCGACGCAGCCGACGTCGTGTTTTCGTTGAACCGCGCGCGGACGGAGGCCTCGAACTTCAAGGAACTCCTGACGGGCGTGACCGAAGTGCGCGCCACGGGCGACTACACTGTCGAGGTTGTCACCGACGGCCCCAACCCGCTGCTTGCCAACAACCTGACCAACATCATGATGCTGGACGAGGGCTGGGCGACGGAGAACGGCACCGAGGCAGTTCAGGATTACGCCGCCGGTGAAGACACCTACGCCGCGCGCAATACCAACGGCACCGGGCCTTTCGTTCTTCAGTCCCGTACCGCCGACGTGGAAACCGTGCTGACCCAGAACCCCGATTACTGGGGCATCGGCACCTTCCCGCTGGACGTGACCGAAATCATCTTTACCCCGATCCAGAACCCCGCGACCCGCGTGGCCGCGCTTTTGGGCGGAAGCGTTGATTTCATCCAGGACGTGCCTGTGCAGGATCTGGCCGGCGTCAGCAATGCCGACGGGATCGGCCTCGCCACCGCCGCGCAGAACCGGGTGATCTTTTTCGGCATGAATGTCGGCGATGATGATCTGACCCTCGACAACATCGAAGGCGCGAACCCCTTCGCCGATGTCCGAGTGCGTCAGGCAATCGACATCGCGATCAACCGCGAAGCGATCCAGCAGGTCGTGATGCGCGGCCAATCGGCGCCTGCCGGTGTGATCGCGCCGCCGCCGGTCAACGGCTGGACAGCCGAACTCGATGCCTATCCTGCCTATGACGTCGCAGCCGCACAGGCCCTGATGGCCGAAGCCGGATATGGCGATGGCTTCTCGATCCAGCTGGACTGCCCGAACGATCGCTACATCAACGACGAAGCGATCTGTCAGGCCGCCGTGGGCATGCTTGCCCAGATCGGCATCGACGTGTCCTTGTCGGCCCTGCCCCGCGCGCAGCACTTCCCGCTGATCGCCAACCTCGAGACGGATTTCTATCTTCTGGGCTGGGGTGTTCCGACCTATGATGCGGAATATGTCTTCAACTTCCTGTACCATGGCCGCACCGATGGCCGTGGATCGTGGAACGGCACGCGTTTCGATGACCCCGAGATGAACGAGATGACCGCCTCGCTGACGTCGAACACAGACCTGGCGGCACGCGATCAGACCATCGCGGACCTGTTCGCCATGGCCGAGGAAGAACTGATCTACATCCCGATCCACAACCAGGTGCTGAACTGGGGGATCTCGGACGCTTGGTCCACCGTGGTGGATGCCGACGATCAGGTGAAGTTCAAGTATTTCACGATGAACTGATCCACGATCCATCGGATCTGATCCATTGCCCGGAGCGCCACGGCGCTCCGGGCTTTTTATTGGGGCAAACGTCCCAACGTCAGCCGCCATCCTGCCACGACCGGAACCGTTCCCGCCGTGATCAGGGTCACCGACATCATGTTGAGTTTGCCGATACCGCCACTCTTCAGGTCAGTAGTCGAAGGCAGGCAATCCATCAGGGAATTCCGCAAGCACGATATCGTGCAATGCATCCCACACCCCCGGCGACGCCCCCATGGCAAGGCCAAGCCGCGCATCGGCCGGATAGGGATGGATCACACCGCCCGCCTCGCGGATCATCAGCAGGCCGGCAAGGCTGTCCCAGGGGTTCATCGCCGGCTCCACGTATCCGGCGAGGCGCCCCGCCGCCACGCAGGCCAGCATGTTGGCACCCGATCCGTTGCGGTAATACATCCCCCCCGCCTCCATCAGGCGCCGGATGATCGCAGCCATCGGACCAGGTTCGCACCGGTCCGACGCGCCAACCGCGACCAGGCCCTGGTCGATCCGCTTTTCGGGATCGAGCCGCAAGGGCACCCCGTCCAGCGTGACGCCGTGGCCCGCACGCGCGGCGAAGTGTTCGCCGGTCACCGGCACGTCGATCACCCCCACAAGCGTCTGGTCGCCCTGGACAAGCGTGATGACAACGCACCAATGCGGCAGCCCCATCAAAAAGGGCACCGTGCCGTCGATCGGGTCGATGACCCACGTCATCCCCGATGCGCCAGCGGTCGCGCCGCCCTCTTCCCCGAGGATCGCGTCGTCCGGAAAGGCGGCCGCGATCTCGCCTCGGATCATGTCCTCCACCGCGCGGTCGGCAATCGACACAAGATCAAGCTCACCGTTCTTGGTCTCGATCTCGAGCGCGGCGCGGTTTCGGTAATACTCGAGCGCGACCTGCCCGGCACGGTGGGCGAGGTCAGAGGCAAGGGCCGCGCGAGCGGCAACGGGATCGGTCATGAGGCAGGCCTTTCAGCGCAAATGGAATTGGTCCGCGTGCATCAGCGCACGAGGATAAGGTCGGCCGGGTCAATCTGGAGGTCGACCCGGTCGCCGGCGGTCAGCCGGGGGTCGGAAATCGGACGCGAGACAAGAAATTCAAGATCTTCATCCTGCACCACATATTCCATGCGGCTTCCCAGGTAGGCGGCCTGCACGATCGTCGCGATCCCACCTGGCGCCAGCCTGATCCGCTCGGGCCGGATCGTCGCGGTGACCACGCCATCCTTGGCCTCGACCGGCATCGACAGGTGCGCAGCCCGGAACATGCCGCCCGCGACCTGCCCCTCGATCAGGTTGGCGTCGCCAATGAAATCCGCGACGAAGGCCGAGGCCGGGCGTTCGTACAACTCTGCCGGGGTGCCGATCTGGGCGATCTGGCCCATCTTCATCACCACGATCCTGTCGGAGACGGCAAGCGCCTCTTCCTGGTCATGGGTGACGTAGACGGCGGTCAGCCCAAAGCGCTGCTGCAGGTCGCGGATCTCGGCCCGGACCTTGCGGCGCAGCTTGGCGTCGACGTTCGAAAGCGGCTCGTCGAACAACAGCACGTCGGGCTGCTGCACGATGGCGCGGGCGACGGCGACGCGCTGCTGCTGCCCGCCCGAAAGCTCGGACGGAAGCCGGGCCTCCAGCCCGGCCAATCCCACCTGATCGAGGATCGCGCGCGCGCGGTCGCGCGCCTCGGCCTTCGCCACGCCGCGGATGGTCGGGCCATAGGCGACATTTTCCAGCACTGTCATATGCGGAAACAGGGCGTAGGACTGGAACACCATGCCGACGTTGCGTTCCGACGCGGGGTCACGGCTGACGTCGCGGCCTGCGATCTTCACCTGCCCCTCGGTCGGCAATTCCAGCCCCGCGATCAGCCGCAACGACGTGGTCTTGCCGCAGCCCGAAGGGCCCAGAAAGGTCACAAGCTCGCCCTTGGCGATGGAAAAGCTGATGCGGTCCACGGCGGTGGCGCTGCCGTAGCGCTTGACCACGTCCAGAAATTCGATCGCCGTTTCGGTCATGCCCTGTCCCTCATTCCGCTGGCTCGGTCGCTGCGCGACCCTGCAATTCCTGTCTGCGCCCCAGCTTGCGCGTGCCGACGATGAACTGGATCACCGCAACACACAGGATCATCACGATCATCAGCACCGCCGAATAGGCAATGGCGAGCGCGTATTCCCCCGCCTCGACCCGGCCCATGATGTAGGCCGTGGCCATGTTGTGCCGTGCCGACACCAGGAAGATCACCGCAGATACGGCCGTCATCGCCGTCACAAAGGAATAGACCAATGCCGTGAAGACCGCGGGGCGGATCAGCGGCAGGACCACGCGGCGAAGCGTCGTGGCGCCGCCAGCGCCCATCGTTTGCGACGCTTCTTCCATGGATTTGTCGATCTGGGCCAGTGCGGCCAGCCCCGCCCGCATGCCCACCGGCATGTTCCGGAATATGAAGCAGATGATCAGGATCGCCGCCGTCCCGGTGATATCCACGGGCGGTATGTTGAAGGCTGCGACGTAGGACACGCCCACCACGGTGCCCGGAATGGCAAAGGACAGCATCGTGCCGAACTCGAACGCGCGCCGGCCTGCGAAATCCTGCCGCGCGACCAGCCACGCGGTCAGGATGCCGACCAGCGTGGTGAGGGGGGCTGCGATGCCCGCCACCCAAAGCGTCGTCAGCATGGAATCCCATGCCGATCCATACAGCTCCAGCCCGGTTTCCGCGATCTCGAAGCGGAACGCGGTGACCAGGTGGCCGAGCGTCGGCGTCAGATCCCACCGGCCGATATCGGTGACAAATCCGCCGGCCGCGATGATGATGTAGACCGCCAGCGTGAACACGACCCAGGGCAGGACCACCGCCAGCACCGCGATCTTCAGGATCGGCGGCAAGGGCGCGGCAAGGCCGGCATCGGATTTGCCCGTGACGGTCACGTAGCTTTTCTTGCCCATCCAGCGCATCTGCAGCCAGAAGGCGATCAGCGTCAGCGCCAGCAGGATCATGGCCAGCGTCGCGGCGTTGCCCAGATCGTAGCGCGCGCCGACGACCGCGAAGAAGATCTTGACCGACAGCACCTCGTAGCCGCCGCCCAGCACGATCGGATTGCCGAAATCCGCAAGGCTTTCGATGAAGGCCAAGAGGAAGGCCGCGGCCAGGCCGGGGCGCAGCAGAGGCCATGTCACCGTGCGGAAGGTGGTCGTGGCCTTGGCACCCAGTGTGCGGGCGGCCTCTTCCAGCGTGGGGTTGATGGCTTCGAGCGTCGACAGCAGGACAAGGAAGGTGACCGGCGCAAAGGCCAGCACCTGGGCAATCAAGATGCCCGGAAGGCCATAGACCCAGCGCGATGGCCGCACCCCCATCAGGTCTGCACCCCAGCCGGTGACAAGACCCGTACGCCCGAACAGCAAGATGATCGCCACCCCGACGACGAAGGGGGGCGTGATAATGGGCAGGATCGAAATGGCCCGCAAAGCGCGCTTGGCGCGGAAATCCGTGCGGTTGACCAGCAGGGCCAGGGCCAGGCCCAGCGCCGTGGCGAGCGAGGCCGAAAGCACCCCCAGGACGACCGTGTTCACCACGACCCCGCAGCGCCCCGCGCCCACAAAGCACCGCATCCCCCACAGATCAGGCGCGCTCAGGCGGGACCAGAAGGTCGCCAGCGCAAGATTGCCGTCGGGGTCGATGAAGGCTGCAACGCCCAGTTTGAGAATGGGAAAGAAAACAAAGACCGTCAGCAGGGCAACGATCGCGGTGATGCAGAAGGCCGCAAAGCGTTCACCCCGGCAAAATCCCCGCGCCGCCACCAGGTCGGACAAAAGGCCAACAAGCGCGATCCCGGCAAGGAACCCGCCCCAGCCAAGGCCCGCCTGCCCGTCGCCCGCAAGGGCAAAGGCCGCGCCCACCCATTCGGCCGACGGCCCCCTGAGGCCCACGGCAAAGCCCTGCCAGATGAACACGACCAGCGCCCCGAGCGTCAATCCTAGTGCCAGCATTGATTGCTGCCAGCGCCGCGTGAGCGACACCATGCCCAGCGCCGCGACGGCCGCGATCAAGGGCCAGAACCAGCCGCGCCCCGACAGCGCCTCGGCCAGGGCCGAGGACGCAGGCCCCGACACGAGCGGAACCCCCTTGTACCAGGGGAACGCCGCCAGCGAGAGCGCAAGAAGACCGAGCCAGGCAACCCCGGCCCGGTCTGATGTCAGGGAAAATCGTGCCACGGGTTACTGCGGCAGCGATCCGATGTCGGCATCCCACCGCTGCAACAGCCGCGAGCGTTCCTCGCTGGAACCGTAGAGCGCGAAGTTGTAGTCGATCAGCGTGATATCCTCCAGCCGCGGAGCAGCTTCGGGCGTGGCCGAGTTCACGTTGGACGGGATCTGGAAGCTGTTGTTGGCAGCTCCGATTTCCTGCGCTTCCGGGGTCAGCGCCCAGTCATAGAAGGTCTGCGCGGCATCGGGGTTCGGCCCGCCCTCGATGATCGACATCGAACCGACCTCGTAGCCGGTGCCTTCGCAGGGGGCCACCGCCACGATCGGGGCGCCCTGCACGGTCTGGGCAACGGCGTCGTGCATGAAGACGATACCGATCGCGGTCTCGCCGGTTGCTGCGGCCCGAATCGGGGCCGACCCGGATTGGGTATACTGGCTGATGTTGTTGTGAAGCTCGGCCAGGTATGCGAACGCCTCGTCCTCACCCATCAACTGAACCATCGTGGCCAGCATGGTGTAGGACGTGCCAGACGAGTTCGGGTTTGCCACCTGCACGTCATCCGCGAACCGCGAATCCAGCAGGTCGGCCCAGCACGCGGGCGGGTTTTCGGTGACAAGCTCGGAATTGTAGCCGAACCCGAGACCGCCGGCATAGATGCCGACCGTGCGGTAACCCGATGTTTCTGCCTGCCGGACCGACCAGTCCTGCATCTGTTCGAGCATGGGCGAGCGATATTCCGCGGTCAGCCCCTCTTGCGCGGCTTGCAGATGCGGGTCGCCGGTGCCACCCCACCAGACGTCGCCACGCGGCTGTTCCGCCTCGGCCGCGATCTGGGCATAGGTCTCGCCCGAAGACCGGCGGGTCATCAGCACGTTGATGCCGGTCTCGCGCTGGAATGCCTCGGACATGGCACGGCACCATTCCTCCTGCACCGAGCAATAAAGGACAAGTTCATCGGCCTGCGCCGTGGCCGGAATGGCCACCGTCAGTCCTGCCGCCGCAAGAACCGCGGCGGAGACGTGTTTGATCGTCATGAGTTCCTCCCTGGAACTGTTTGTAACAGTTTTGTGACAGTCATTAGGCTCAGAAATCCCCGATGAGGCAAGAGTTTTGTCCACCACACCCAAAAGACCCTGCAGCCTGCCCAAGATTTCCCCGATGTTGGGCCGTGGTGGGCGCCTCCCGCGCCCCTTCCCTTTTGCCGCTCCGTCAGCCAACACTCCGTCATGACGTCCGTCACCAACTATCTGCGCCGGATCGCGGCCCGCCTGACCGGCCACGCGCTTGCCTTTGTCGCGCGGTTCATCACCGCCGTGAGGGCTGACTGGCGGGGGATCGAACCCATTGCGCGACAGCGGGTGTATTTCGCCAACCATGTCAGCAACGCCGATATGCCGATGATCTGGACCGTCCTGCCCGGCCATATGCGCCGCCAGACCCGGCCCGTCGCCGCCGCCGACTACTGGCTCAAGACGCCGTTGCGCGCCTTTGTCGGACCCGAGGTCTTCAACTGCGTCCTGATCGACCGACGCCCCGAGGCCCGGCAGGAGGACCCGATGGAAAAGATCTTGCAGGCGCTGGATGAGGGATCGTCGCTGATCATCTTTCCCGAGGGCAATCGCAACATGACCGATGATCCGCTGCTGCCGTTCCGGGCGGGGCTCTACAACATGGGGCGGGCCCGGCCAGAGGTCGATCTGGTGCCCACCTGGATCGCGAACCTGAACGAGATCATGCCCAAGGGTGAGGTCATCCCCCTGCCCCTGATCTGCACCGTGACCTTTGGCGCCCCCATCCACGTGGCGCCGGACGAGGACAAGGACAGTTTCCTGAAACGCGCGGCCGACGCCCTGCTGGCGCTGGCCCCGCCGCCGCCGGGCGGCGCGTCATGACCCCCACGACCCTCGATATCCTGTTCCTTGCGTTTGGCGTTCTGGGCCTGCTGACCGCCCTGACCGTTCTGGGGGAAATCCTGCGGGGCCGTCTGCCCCATGGCCAGACCAACCCGGTCGTCGAAACCTTCGTGACGCGGGTGCATTCGTGGTGGGCGATGGTGATCTTGCTGTCGCTTGCCGTGCTGGGCGGGCAGACCTGGGTGATCTTGCTGTTTGCCTTTGCGTCGTTCGCGGCGCTGCGCGAGTTCCTGACCTTCACGACCAAGTCAAAGGCCGACCACCTGTCGCTGGTTCTAGGGTTTTTCGTGATCTTGCCGTTGCAATATCTGTTCGTGGGCCTGGGGTGGTCGGGGCTCTTTACCGTCTTCATCCCGGTCTACGCCTTCTTGCTGCTGCCCATTGTCAGCGCCTTGAGGGGGGATGCGAAACGGTTCCTGATCCGGGTGGCGGAAACCCAGTGGGGGCTGATGATCTGTGTATTCTGCATGAGCCATGTGCCCGCGCTGATCACATTCGAGATGCCCGACGGCAGCGACCGGTCCATACTTCTGATCGTGTTCTTCGCGATGGTCGTGCAACTTGGGGATTTGTTCGAATATTTCGGAGGCCGCCAGTTCGGCCGCCGCCGCGTGGCGCCGGGCCTGTCGCCAAAGACACTCGAGGGTATGGTGGCAGGCGTCATCGCCGCCGCGCTGATCGGTGCGGCACTTAGCTGGATCACACCGTTCGGTCTTTTGGGGGCGGCAGGGATGGCGGCGCTTGCCTCCCTTACGGGCATGTTCGGCAGCCTTGTTTTCGCAGCGATAAAACGCGACCGGGGGGTCAAGGACTGGTCTCATCTGATCCCCGGCCAGGGGGGCTTGCTGGATCAGCTGGACAGCGTGATCTTTGCGGCCCCGGTCTTTTACCACGTGACCAATCTGATCTGGGGCTAAGCGCGGCATTCACGTCGTTCGAAGGCCCGGACTTGCGCCACCTCACGCAGCCGTGAACCCTTTGCCATTTGCATCCCGTGCCATCCTGCGTCAGGCTGTCGCGGGCGATGCGGGAAACGCGCGCGCACCACCGGACCCGGGACACCTGAAAGGAAACACATGAACCGCCTGCTTATAGCAACCGCGCTGTCGAGCGCCCTTGCCTTGCCTGCCATGGCCGAGACGTTTCGGTGGGCTTCGACCACCGATCCGCAGACCATGGACCCGCACGCCGTTTCATCGGCCCCGGTTCTCGGTTTTCTGAATAATGTCTACGAGGGGCTTGTCCGCCGTGGCCGCGACATGGCGATCGAGCCCTCGCTGGCGGTTTCGTGGGAACCCATCGGCGATGGCGCGGGCTGGCGTTTCAACCTGCGTGAAGGCGTCACCTTCCACGATGGATCCGCCTTTTCCGCCGAAGACGTGCTGTTTTCCTATGAGCGTGCCTCCTCCGAACAATCCGATGTCGCAAGCTGGTTCGCGCCCGTCTCCGACGTGGTGGTGGTCGATGACTACACCGTCGACATCCTGACCACGACACCGCAGCCGATCTTTCCTGACAGCATCGCCAACTGGATGATGATGGACAGCGGATGGGCCGCCGCCAACGACGCCCAGACCCCGGCACGCGACGCCGAGAACCACGCCACGCTGAACGTCAACGGCACCGGCGCCTTCATGCTGGAAAGCCGCCAGCCCGATCTGGAAACCGTGCTGGTGCCCTTTGACGGCTGGTGGGGCGAGGTCGAACACAACATCACCCGTGCCGTCTTTACGCCGGTCCAGAACTCCTCCACCGCGGTGGCGGCGCTGTTGGCAGGCGATATCGACATGATCGACCCGGTTCCGGTGCAAGATGCCGACCGTGTGGATGCCTCGGGGGATGCCATGGTCGTGCGCGGGATCGAAACCCGCGTCATCATGCTGGGGTTTGCCCATGATCACGACACGCTGCGCAACGGAGAGGCGAACCCCTTCGTGGACGTGCGCGTGCGCCAGGCCGTGGCCCATGCGGTCAACGTGCCCGCGATCTTGCAAACCATCATGCGCGGATCGGCCGAGCCCGCAAGCCAGCTGGTGCCACCGTCGGCGCGTGGATTTTCGACCATCCACGACACTCGCCCCGAACTGGATCTCGACGCGGCCCGCGCGCTTCTGGCCGAAGCGGGCTACCCCGACGGGTTCGACTTCACCCTGTCTTGCACCAATGATCGCTACCTGAACGACGAGGCGGTCTGCCAGGCCGTGGTCGCAATGCTGGCGCAGATCGGCCTGACCGTGACGCTGGATGCGATGCCGGTGTCCAACTACTGGCCCGAACTGCGCGCCGACAATTTCGACATGTACCTGCTGGGCTGGTCGCCGGGCACCTTTGATGCCGAGCACCCGCTGCGCTTCCTCGTGCATACCAGTGGCGAGCGTCTGGGCACCTGGAACTTCGGCGGCTATTCGAACCCGCGCATCGATGAGTTGCTGCCATTGATCCAGTCCGAGATCGACCCGGCCGCGCGCCAGGCGATGCTGGATGAGACGGCGGCCACGATCCAGGACGACATGGTATACGTGCCGATGTACGTCAATCCGCTGCTGTGGGGCATCCGCACCGGGGTCGAATTGACGCAACGCCCGGATAACTTCTTTATCCTGCGCTGGGTCAACATTCGCTGATCGATCACGGACCGGCCGCCCTTGGGGATGCGGCCGGTCCGGTCCGAAGGACCGACGGGGGCTGCGCGCATGGGTCTGATGATCGAAGGGGTCTATCACGTCGATGATCCCGGACCTGACACCACCTTGAACGGTGTCTTTCAGCGCGCCAAATCCACGATCCGCAACCGGATCACCGCCGATGGCAGCACGCCTTTCGGGCCCGCAGCGGGGCGGTATCATCTTTACGCCGCATGGAATTGCCCCTGGGCGCACCGCGCGGCCCTTGTGCGGGTCATCAAGGGGCTGGAAGACACGATATCGGTGTCCTACGCCCGGCCACGGCGCACGAGGGAAGGATGGGTGTTCGACCCGCAGGGGCCGTTTTCCGATCCGTACCTGAATGTGACGGCGCTTCATCAGGTCTATGCGCGCATGCCCGCCCCCTATACCGGACGGATCACCGTGCCGCTGCTGTGGGACAAGGCCACCGACAGCGCAGTGTCCAACGAAAGCGCGGATATCGTGCGCATGCTCAACGATGCCTTTCCCGGCCCGGACCTGGCCCCTGTCGCC
>Ga0102938_10001679_pt1 | contig 16806 bp, 17 predicted proteins | sample SalPonR2_B_D2_MG_FD_84516 | JGI IMG/M metagenome (GOLD analysis project Ga0102938, IMG submission 84516) | Salt pond soil microbial communities from South San Francisco under conditions of wetland restoration - Salt Pond MetaG R2_B_D2_MG | ecosystem: Environmental > Aquatic > Marine >...
AAACGGCACAACACCAGTGGCCTCCCTCGGGGATGTTACTTTCGCAGAAGCCCATCAGAAGTTTGGAGCGGAACCTATTCTTAGACCACTCAACGCTAATCGAGAAGCATTCTATCACAGCTTGGCAAATCATCATCACAGGTACGGAAATTGATCGACACAAAGATACTGCCGGAGCTGACATTCAATTCCGATTGCACCGGGTGCTCGGCCTGTGTCGGTATTTGCCCGACCGGCGCACTCGCGGCCCCGGATGTTCGTGGTACCCAGCCGATGGCCAAAAATGACCGTTGTACAACCTGCAATCTTTGTGTAGAATTCTGTCGTCAAGCGGCGATTACCATTACCACACCTTAGGGTGTGCTTTTTTTGGATAAGCGATATGCAAATTTCGCACAACCAACAATTTACGGATCTTGGTGACATCACCGGCGTCATCCTCGCCGGTGGCCGCAGTCGGCGTATGGGACGCGACAAAGCCACCCTGCCCTTGGCCGGACGCACCCTGTTTGAACGCGCCTACGGCGCTTTTGAACCGGTTTTCGAGCAGATCCTGATTGCCGGAGATCGCCCTGACCTCGCCTCAGCGGCTGTGCCTTGTTTTGCGGACGAGTATCCCGGTAGCGCCCTGGGCGGTATCCATGGTGGGTTGAAGGCTGCGCAAACCCCCTGGATTTTTGTGATGCCCTGTGATCTAGCGGCACCCGACCCGAATCTGATTCGCCATTTGACCCCCTATCGCCATGGTCATGATGCCGTGGTTCCGCACACGGCGGCAGGCTTTGAGCCGGTATTTGCCCTGTATCACAAGAACTGCCTGCCGGTCATGGAACAAATGCTGCGTCAGGGCAATTATCGGATCTTTGATTTTTACGACCGTGTCTGGATACGTTTTGTGCATAGCCATGAATTACCCAGGGGCTGGCAACGTGGTCTGGTCAATCTGAATTCACCGCAAGATCTCGAGAAGCTCAGCCAGGAGGCATCATGACGCCCGTTGTTTCTATCGTTGCCAAAAGCGGCACTGGTAAAACCACCCTGCTGGAAAAATTGATTGCCGAAATGAAACATCGCGGTTATCGCGTCGGTGCGATTAAACATGACGCCCATAGTTTCAGCATCGATCACGAAGGGAAGGATTCCTGGCGGCTGACCCAGGCCGGAGCTGATACCATGCTGATTACCTCTCCCGCCAAGGTTGCTATGGTCAAACAGCATCAGCACAGTGAGCCGGTTATTAGCGAAACGATCGCGACCTACTGCCAGGATGTCGATATTGTTCTGACTGAAGGGTTCAAACGCAGCAGCATGCCTAAAATTGAAGTCCATCGGCGCGAGCGCAGCGCTACCCTGCTGTGTCGCGGTGAACAACATGATTCCACCCTGTTCGCGGTGGCATCAGATGAGCCTCTGGAACTGGACGTGCCGGTATTTGACATCAACGATGCCCGAGGCATTGGTGATCTGATCGAAAAGAGGTTTCTGTCATGACCGACATCCGCATCCGCAGCAAGATCTGGCTGGAAGTTAACGGGCAGCCGTTTCTTGGCGGAGGTCGCCTGCGTCTGTTGCGCGCCATTGCTGCAACCGGTTCAATCAATGCCGCCTCACAACAGCTCGGCATCTCCTATCGCAAAGCCTGGAGTCAGGTCCAGGAGATGGAAAAGCACGGCATTTCGCTGGTTGAGTGTGAAAAAGGGGGAAGCGGTGGTGGTCGTTCCATCATTACTCCACAAGCACAGGAACTGCTCAAAAACTTCGATGAGGTCCAGGAAGGGCTGCACCAGATGATCGACGACAAGTTTGACCAGGTTTTTAATTCTTGAAAAAAGAGGAACAAGTACAGAAATCGACACATCCGCTAGTCACGGGGAGCGTTCAACAAGGAGAACGAAGGTGATAGATTACCAGCAAGCCATCAACTGTATATATCAGACCATCAAACCATTAGCAGCGGTGCGCGTCCCCCTTGCTGAGGGTCTGGACAGGGTGCTGGCGGAGGATGTTTTTTCGCTTCTGGAGCTGCCTCCGGCCGACAATTCGGCTATGGATGGTTACGCTTTTAACCACGCCGGGCAGGCTGATGGCCGCCTGAAAACCATCGGTTTTGTGCCCGCCGGAGAAAACTTTTCCGCGCCAGTTAACCGCGGCGAGGCGGTACGTATCATGACCGGGGCACCGCTGCCCAACGGTGTTGATACCGTCGTGCCGATTGAAGATACTGAACAGATCAGCGACAACTGGATCCGCCTGCGCAAGCGACTGGAGCGCGGCGCCAATGTTCGCTACTGCGGTGAAGAGCTCAAGACCGGTGAAAAAATACTGATCCGTGGACAGCACCTTGACCCCGCAGCGATCGGCATGCTGGCATCAGCCGGCATTACCGAAGTTTCCATTTATCCGGCGCCACGGGTAGCAATCCTTTCGACCGGTGATGAGCTGGTCGAGCTGGGTGAGACCCCAGACAACGGTAAAATTATCAACTCCAATGCCCACCTGCTTGCTGCCTGCTTACGTCAGGACGGTTTTACCCCGACCCTGCTTGGCATCGCCAAGGATCAGCCGGGTGAACTCGAAACCTGCCTGCGCAAAGGGCTGGATGCTGACATGCTGATCACCACCGGCGGTGTTTCTGTTGGGGATCGTGATCTGGTACAGCCCACCCTGACCGAGATCGGTTTTAAAAAACTCTTCTGGCAGGTGGCGACCAAGCCTGGCAAACCAACCCTGTTCGGTACCATTAATGGACAACCCGTATTCGGATTACCTGGTAACCCAGCGGCATCTGCCGCCACCTACCAGTTGTACGCACGACCTGCGTTGCGGATGCTTGCCGGGCACTCCCAACCATTTGCACCGACCCTCAAGGTCACTTTGGCCGCACCGCTTAAAGCAGGAGGAAAGCGTTTACATTTTCTCTGGGGCAACCTCATCATTGTCGATGACGAACTGCAATTTGATCCATCACAACGTCAGCTATCGGGTCAAAACCGTAGCGCTGTCGGTGCCCAGGCGTTGTTTCCTCTGCCTATCGACTCCCCTGCTCTGGCGGCTGGAGACAGCATCGACATCATCATGTTAAACCTGCCCTTGGGGCAAAATCCCGCTAACAATTAATTAAAGGAGCACCTATGTTTGGACTGGGAACACAAGAACTGCTGATTATTCTGGTACTGGTCATGGTTATTTTTGGTGCCGGCAAACTTCCCCAGGTCGGAGATGCCCTCGGTAAAGGATTACGCAACTTCAAAAAAGGGGTCAGTGAAGCAGAGGAATTAGACCTTGCTGACCTTGACGGCAAGAACAAACCTGATTCACCCTCAGAACGCCATGAAGGATAGCTTCGGTCGTAATATCAGCTATCTGCGGCTGTCGATAACCGACCGCTGTAACTTGCGCTGTCGCTATTGTATGCCGGCGACAGGCATTGAAACACAGTGTCATGACGATATCCTGAGCTATGACGAAATGCTCCGGATTGTTGCCGCCGCCACCACCCTCGGGATCCGCAAGGTACGAATCACCGGGGGGGAACCCTTGGTACGCAAAGGCGTTATCGGTTTTTTAGAGCAACTTGCCGCCCTTGAGGGGATTGAAGAAATTGCTCTGACGACCAATGGTATCCTGCTGGCTGACTGTGCCGAGCAATTGAGTGCAGCCGGCGTCAAACGGCTCAATATCAGCCTCGACTCACTGAACCCTGACACCTTTAATGAAATCACCCGCGGCGGCGATCTTCAACGGGTATTGTCCGGCATCACCAAGGCCGAGCAGGTCGGCATGAAAATCAAGCTCAACATGGTCGCCATGCACGGAGTCAACGACCATGAACTGCTTGATTTTGCTGCGCTTTCCATCAACAACCCCTGGTCGGTGCGCTTTATTGAGTACATGCCGACCATTCGTGAAGAACAGTGGCAACAAAGGATCATCAGCGGCGCTGATATTATTGCTCTTTTAAACAGCCATTTTCAAATCGAACCCCTTATAACGGATCATTTCTGTGGTCCAGCACGCCCATACCGGATTACCGGAGCCGCCGGCACCATTGGCATTATCACCCCTATGAGTGAACATTTTTGCGGTTCCTGCAATCGCATCAGGGTGACCTCCATGGGACAAGCCAAAAGCTGTCTGCTGACGAATGAGGCGGTGGATCTGCGTCCCCTGCTTGGCATTCGCCAGCAAAGTGAACTGATTGACACCTTGAAAAAGGTCATCTGTGGCAAGCCTGAGCATCACCGACTGGGCACAGATCCCGATTCGAGCACCCCATTTTCCATGGCCAGCATAGGAGGATAGTTCATGATTGGTAAGATTGTTGCGGTGTGCATCAGCGCCGCTAAAGGTGAGCGCAAAACACCTGTTGAGAAGGTTCTGTTGCGGGAAAACCATGGCATTGTTGATGATGCCCATGCCGGTGACTGGCATCGCCAGATCAGTTTGCTGGCGAAAGAAAGTATCGATAAAATGCGAGCCATGGGGCTCGATGTCGATAACGGTGATTTCGCTGAGAATCTCACCACCCTCGGGATAGATCTACCCGCCCTGCCGATCGGAAGTCGGCTGCAGATCGGCGAGGTGCGGTTGGAGATCACCCAGATCGGCAAGGAATGCCATACCCGCTGCGCCATTTATCATCAGGCCGGGGATTGCGTCATGCCCAAGGAAGGCATTTTTGCCAAGGTCTTAACTGGCGGAGAGATTATCCCCGGTTCACAATTGCAGGTGTTAGGCAGCAGCTGATAAAACCCGGGGAGTCCTCTGCCATGCCTATACATTTGTTTGCCATATGCAGGGAGGTCAGGATGCCGTTCGCTAGACCCCATTCCGCATGTCAGTATTCATATTCCAGCCTGATGACCCTTGGACTGTATCTGCTACTGATGATAGTCCTTGCCGGCTGTTCAGCTCACGCATCCCGAACCGAGGAGCTGTTGACAACCGATTTTCAGTCTCTGGATAATGATAGTCTGTTATTGCATTATTATGAGGTTGAGGATCAGATCAGGGTAACGGAGCAGCGCCGTTCGTCCCCGAGGGTCAGTCTCGGTCTCGGATTAGGCAGCTTTGGCGGAAGGAGTTCGGTTGGCGCCGGTGTCGGCGTCAGCACCCCGGTCGGCCAAACTGAGTCGGGCGCCGACCTCCGTGCCCACCGTAACCGGGTGCGCCTTGAGCTGCAAAAGCGTGGGCTCACCCCGTAAATACCCTGCCCCTCGTTTTTAGTAAAGACATAAACCTTATCATCACCCACTCTCTTCGCTCATTTGAGACACAGAGGAAGCCGCTTTCTTAATGATTTTTCTCTGTGCCCCTGTGTCTCAGTGATGGGTGTTGTTCTCAGGCTTTTGTTTAATTCAAACTAACTGCAAACACCACAACGGCAACATCCGGGCGCGCAGGGTGGAGTTAGCCGCTGCTTGGCAGCACGTTGATATTCACGCCACAGATAATCACGCCGCACCCCGGAATCAATGATCTCCCAGGCAAAGGCTTCTTCCTGCCCGCGCTCACGTGTTAACTCAGCGACAAGAGGCCATTTGGCCGCTGAACAAATCTGTTTCAAGCTCCCCCCCTTAGCCAGTTCCGGCAGCATGGCAGCAATGCGACGATCGCCACGGGACAAAAAGGCCTGGAGAATTGCCAGGCGCACCGACTCCATCATAAAGCGGGTGTTAGGAATCCGGCTGCACGCTGATTGTAGAAAGCGTCCCTTTTTCTTCAACGACTTTTCCCCTTCCATCCCGGCCCACTGAAAAGGGGTAAAGGGCTTGGGTATAAAGGGGTTAACACTGACCGTCAGATTACCGAGATGACCCCGGACTTTGCCACTGGCCAAGCGCAAGGCCGCGATCTTTTGTACCAGCACAATGATCGCTTCGACATCGGCCACTTCTTCAAATGGCAAACCAATCAAAAAGTACAACTTTAGATTCCTGATGCCACCATCCGCCAGCACCTCGACAGCTGACAGAATCTGATCTTCACTCAACCCCTTATTAATGACATCGCGTAACTGTTGACTGCCGGCTTCCGGGGCAATCGCAACGCTGTTGTGGCCGGCTTGAGTAAGCAGGGCAACGGCGTCAGCATCGATCGCATCCAGGCGCAAACTGGACACTGAAATATCGCCACCACGTGCGATGATCCCCTGCTGCAGCGGCACAACCTGTGAATAGTCAGCAACCGCTGCCGCAACCAGACCAATCCGGTTACGCTGACACAACCCTGCGTCAGCCTGCTCCAGCAGATTATCCAGACTGCGCTCACGCGGTGGCAGATAGACGAACCCTGCAGCACAAAAACGACAGCCACGCGAGCAGCCGCGTGAGACCTCAACCAGCGCCATATGACCAAATTCAGCAGCTTCAGATTGAATGAAGGTGCGACTGGCCGAATGGTCCAGATCATCGAGATATTGACGCTTGATCGTTTTCGGTATCGCCGCACTGCGGTGATAAATGATGCCGCCTGGCGTATAGGAGGGCTGATAAAACCGCGGCACATAAACCCCCGGTAGTTGTGCCAGCCCAAGCAACAGTTCATTGCGCGGCAAAGAAGAGGATTGTTGCAGGCCAGTCAGAAGCGAAGGTAAAATCGGTTCTGCTTCGCCGACAGCAATCAAGTCGGCAACCTCAGCCACCGGTTCGGGATTAATAAAAGCACACACACCGCCGATCAGAACCAGCGGATGATTAAGTTCACGTTGACTGGCAAGCAGGGGAATATTGCCGGCAGCAAAAAGGGTCGGCAAGTGCAGGTAGTCATTTTCGAAGGAAATGGACAGGGCAATCAGATCAAAATCCCCTAAAGGACGATCAGACTCCAAGGAAAGCAGAGGCGTACCATGGTGTGTGGTTGTTGACACGTCCGGCAGAAAAAAACGTTCACACAGGCAGTCATCGCGCTGATTGATAAGATGATACACCGTCTGAAAACCGAGATTACCCATCCCCTGCTGATAGCCATTGGGGTAAATCAGGGCAATCCGATAACGGCCCTCTTTCCAGGAATGATAGCAGGTTCCGGATTCCTCATTGCGGCGCTGGTAATTTGAGGAAAAGATATGATTAGCCATAACAGCAGTTATACACGAGAAATGACCGGCACAAAGAAAAAAAGGGCCATACAAGATGGCCCTGGACGAGGGAGTCGTCGGGATAGATACATAACAAAGTACAGAAACGCTGTACATTCGCCGGGCGGAGAACCGGCATACATCACATCGATAGCTACGACAGGTGTGTACTCGGCAAGCGAGCGCAACAATAATAGTTACATGTAAATCTTTAGCGCCGGATTGATTCACCAATCATGCGGACGCAAATATCCGTCAATAATCACCACCATCAGTTGGGGATCAGCATCAAGCGCCTTAAGGTGAAGGATTAATCAACCCGGCGGCGCAGAAACGTCGGGATATCGAACTGCTCATCATCAACGAACAGATCGCGATTCTGGTTCGGCAATTCACGACGGCGACCATAAAGTTCGCTCTGCCCATTGCGGATGTGGGTCGGAATATCCAGATCGCGCTTGTTCCGGGCCACCGGCGGCACGTAAGGAGCGCGCTGGACCTCCTTAGTCTCAGCAGCCTTGTCCTTCGCCTCAAACTGCTCACCAAAACCGGTCGCGATGGCAGTGATTTTGATTTTCTCACCCAGACTCTCATCAATAACTAGGCCGACAATAATATTGGCGTCTTCATGAACCTTTTCATGGATGATGGTCGATGCCTCTTCAAACTCTTCCATGGTCATACTCGATGAACCGGAAATATTGACCAGCACCCCCATCGCCCCGGAAATATCGACCTCTTCCAGCAGTGGGCTGCTGATGGCACTGTAAGCAGCTTCGGCAGCACGGCGCTCACCTTCTGCGATACCGATACCCATCATTGCCATGCCACGATTACTCATAACCGTACGCACATCGGCAAAGTCGACGTTGATCATCCCCTCGGTGATAATCAAATCGGAGATCCCTTGCACTGCCTGGCGCAATACATCGTCAGCCGGCTTGAAGGCATCAAGGATGCTCATATTTTTACCGGCCAAACCCAACAAACGATCGTTCGGCACGACGACCAGTGAATCAACAACTTCACGCAGCGCGGTAATACCGGCATCGGCTCTGGCCATGCGCTGTTTTCCCTCACGGGTAAATGGTTTGGTTACCACACCAACGGTCAGTGCTCCGGCTTCTTTTGCTGCCTTGGCAATAATGGGTGCAGCACCGGTACCGGTACCACCGCCCATACCCGCAGCAATAAAAATCATATCCGCACCGGTGAAGAGTTCGACCAGGCGCTTGACATCTTCTTCAGCGGCCTGACGACCGATTTCGGGATTGGCGCCGGCACCAAGACCTTTAGTCAGGCTTCCGCCGAGCTGAATTTTCATTGATGCTTCACTGCGGCGCAGAGCCTGGGCGTCGGTATTGGCTACCAGAAAATCGACACCTTCGACATGATTGCGGATCATAGTATTGATGGCGTTACCACCACCGCCACCAACACCGATCACCTTGATTTTAGCTGCCTGATCCAGATTTTCCTCAAACTGAAACATGACTCCCTCTTGCATTGACATAACTGCCTCCCTAATGTTGCGCTCCCGTTCACTCCGCGATCACGGAAACTGGTTGCATACTTTTATATAAGTTACCAAAATATAGATTCTTTTACAAGTAATTATTATATAATTATTGATCAAAAGAAATCACTGAACATCTCTTTCATACGTTTTGACACCCGCTCAAACATATTGTCTTCTCCGACCTTGAACTTCTGCGCCTGGCTGTTCATGCTACCGTATTTCACCAGCCCTACCCCGGATGCGTAAATCGGCGAATTGACAACATCAGCCAGACCGCCGATATCGACAGGCGTCCCACGCCGTACCGGTAGATTGAAAATCTGTTCAGCTAACTCCGGCATTCCCGGCAAAATGGCTGTACCACCGGTAATGACCACGCCGGATGCGATCAACTCGTCATAACCACTTTTGATGATCTCTCGATTAATCAAAGAAAACATCTCTTCAACCCGCGGCTCGAGAATTTCAGCGAGCAGTTGCCGCGATAGTATCCGCGGTTCGCGGCCGCCCACTGATGGCACCTCGATGGTTTCATCCTTGCCGACCATGGAGGTAAGACAGCAACCGTAGGCCTGTTTGATTTTTTCTGCCTCGGCCATCGGAGTACGCAAGCCAACCGCAATATCGTTGGTCAGGTGGTCGCCGCCAATCGACAGCACTGATGTGTGCTTGATCGCACCATCTGAATAGATCGCGATGTCAGCGGTACCACCGCCAATATCCACCAGGGCAACACCCAGCTCTTTTTCATCCGCCGAAAGCACCGCTTCACTGCTGGCGAGCTGCTCAAGGACGATATCGGCAACATCGACGCCGGCACGGTTACAGCTTTTGATGATATTCTGGGCGCTGGCAACAGCACCCGTCACAATATGCACCTTGGCTTCGAGACGCACACCACTCATCCCCAACGGCTCACGAATACCGTCCTGATCATCGATAATAAATTCCTGTGGCAGGATGTGCAGTACTTCGCGATCCATGGGGATGGCGATTGCCTTGGCGGCATCAATGACCCGCTGCAGATCTTCACTGGTGACCTCGCGATTTTTAATCGCGATAACCCCTTGTGAATTCATGCCGCGAATGTGGCCACCGGCAATGCCGGTAAACACCGACTTGATTTCACAACCAGCCATCAATTCCGCTTCGCGAATAGCTTTACGGATAGCGGCAACGGTGGATTCTATATTGATCACCACCCCTTTGCGCATTCCGCGTGAGGGACTGGTTCCTATCCCGACAACCTCCAGTCCATCCTCTGCCATATGGCCGACAATACAACAGATTTTTGTGGTTCCAATATCCAGACCAACAATCAAATTATCTTTTGCTTTACTCATGACACCCCCTTGGTATCAGCTTTTGGCCGCGTTATCCGACCGTTCAATTCTTACGATAACCTTCTCATCAACATTTAAATCGATATAATCGAGCATCTTCATTTTGGGTTTCAGCAGCGCGTAAATGCGCTCCAGACGATCCAGCTTTTGATGATACTTGTCAGTCCCCAGCCGGATCCTCACGCCATCAGCCAGGGTAAAAACAGACAAACCGCCACTGGCCTCTTTATGGATTTCCGAAACGTTATCCACTCCGAACCGGGAGCGCGATTTAAGTTCATCAATCAGACCTATCACCCGGAGCAATTGCACACGATCTTTATCCAGCCCCAACTCAAGCTGGGCCGCACTGAAACCGGTAATCACTGGATAATCAAGACGATCGCTGCCATCAAGGAGCTTGAATATTGCCCCGTTCGCATCCAGATAATAGAGATAGCCGAGATTGATAATCGCTACCGGTTCACGCTCTACAATGCGGATACTGATTTGACGTGGAAAAATCCGCTGAATGCGTGCCTCCTTGACCCAGGGATTCTCAGCAACTTTACGTCCGATCAAATCAAGATCGAGGCTGAATGTTGACACTCCTGACTTGACATCAGAGAGGGCCACCAGGGTTTGCTCAGACAAGCGCTGATTGCCTTCCACACGAATCGTATCGATGCGAAACTGGTCTGATGCAAGGAGCAACTGCACCAGAAAAAAACTCCCGGCGACGACCAACGTTACGCTGAAAATTCCAACGCCAACGCGCAAACAGCGGTGCAGCAGATAACGCAGATCAAGCGGCTTTCTCTGTTTTTTCCGGCGATTACTACGCACCTTGTTGCTGACATTTTGTTTTTTCATGTCGCGCATGGTTGTTTTATTTCACCAGATCCGCATCAAACAGGATCATTTCAACCAGCTCTTCAAAACCGATACCGGCAGCGGCTGCCGCCTTGGGTAACAGGCTGGTTGCTGTCATCCCCGGAATCGTATTAACTTCGATACAATAAAAACTGTCATTGGCCATCATGAAATCAACCCGTGCGGCACCTCGGCAGCCTAACGCACGACAGGCCCGCAGGGCGACATCCTGAACCTGACTGGTTATTTCAGGGTCCAGGGGTGCCGGCACCAGATAGCGCGTAGTGGTACTGGCGTATTTGGCCTGATAGTCGTAAAAACCTCCCTGCGGAACAATCTGGATAATCGGCAGCACCTGATCATTCACCACCGACACGGTCAGTTCGGCGCCAGCGATGAAGTCCTCCACCATCAAGGTGCCATTGAGCTTGGCTGCTATTTCCAGGCCAGTCTCCAACTCTTGCCGGGTTCGCGCGACACAGATGCCGACGGTTGATCCCTCCTGGGAGGGCTTGACCACAATCGGCAGCCGCTGACAGCGAGCGGCCAGATCAGCTGGCGACTCCCCCGCCCTGACATAATCAAACCCGGGTGTCGCCAACCCATGATAAACAAGCAGCTGTTTGGTGATAATCTTGTCCATGGCGATACTTGAAGCCAACACCCCACTACCGCTGTAGGGTATCCGCATCACTTCAAGCAAGCCTTGTACAATGCCGTCTTCGCCACCTTGGCCGTGCAGAGCAATAAAAGCCACATCGATATCTGCTTCCAGCAGTTGTTGCGGCAACTGCTGCCCAGGATCGATCTGTACGGCATGATAGCCGCGTGAAATCAGAGCCTTCAGCGCTGCCTGACCGGTACGCAAGGAAATCTCGCGTTCCACTGACCAACCGCCGGCGAGCACCCCGATCTTCTTGTTCTGCAACTGTTCACGCGTCCAGCGCTCCATCATTCGGCCCCAGAAGAAAGAATTCGAGTGGCCAACAGATCGCAGATCTGATTGACGTTGCCGGCGCCCAGAGTAATCACCATATCGTCAGGCTGAACCAGGCCGGCAACCTGATCAGCAGCTGCTTCAAGGGTTTCACTGTATTCAACCGCCTTGTGCCCATGATCAACAATTCCGGCCACCAGCGCCTGACTGCAGGCCCCTGCGCGGGGCAGTTCACCGGCGGCGTAGACGTCAGTCACAATCAGGATATCGGCATCATAAAAGGCCGTGAGAAAATCCTCAAACAGCGCTTCAGTGCGGCTATAACGATGAGGCTGAAAAACCGCAATGACGCGCTTGCCCCAGCCATTTTTGGCCGCCGCCAGGGTTGCCTTGATCTCTTCGGGATGATGGCCATAATCATCGATGATCATGATGTCACCAATCTGATGGCGCACCTCAAAACGGCGTTGCAGCCCCCCAAAATGCCGAAATCCACCAACAACGGCACTGAACGGAATCTCCAGTTCGTGGGCTACCGCCACCACCGCCAAAGCATTAAGAACATTGTGACGACCCGGCATGGCAAAAGAGATCTGGCCGAGTTCCTGTCCCTGATAAAACGCGACAAAAGTGGTTCGCCCCTGGCGATGTTTGATATCCTGGGCGTAAAAATCAGCTTGACTGTTGAATCCGTAGGTCGAAAAGCGTTTCTTTACTTCTGGCAAAATGGCCTGGATATTACGATCTTCCAGACACAGAATAGCGCGCCCGTAAAAGGGAACTTTATTGATAAAATCAACAAATATCTGTTTGATTTCCTCAATGCCGGAATAATAATCAAGATGATCGAGATCGATATTGGTAACGACTGCGATCGTCGGTGTCAGCAGCATAAAAGAGCCATCTGACTCATCAGCCTCAGCAACCAGAAACTTGCCTCGCCCCAGCTTTGCGTTGGAGCCAAAAGCATCAAGTTTGCCGCCAATGACCGCGGTTGGATCGATACCGGCATGATGCAGCACCACCGATGTCATGCTGGTGGTGGTAGTCTTACCATGGGTACCGGCGATGGCGATGCCGTACTTCATCCGCATCAGCTCTGCCAACATTTCAGCTCGCGGAATGACGGCGATATGGCGGCGGTGGGCCTCGACAACTTCCGGGTTGTCACCTTGAACTGCCGTTGAAGTGACAACCACATCGACCTCGATCAGATTTTCGGCGCGGTGACCGATAACGATCTCACCCCCCAGACTCTCAAGGCGTCGGGTTGTATCGCTGTCACGAAGATCCGACCCAGACACCCGGTACCCCAGGTTGAGCAACAATTCGGCGATGCCACTCATGCCGATACCGCCGATGCCAACAAAGTGTATTTTACGGATCCGTCCGTACATCAAACCACCTCCGCCGGTGATGAAAAGGGAACAAGGTTACGGCACTCGACCAAAATCTTCCGGGCGGCATCCGGGCGTGCCAGAGAACGCGCACGCATCGCCATCAGTTGCAACTCCTCACGGTCAGCGAGCAGAATCCGCAATTCGGTTGCCAAGCGCAGTGCTGTCAGGTCCCGCTGTTGCAGCACAACCGCCGCTCCAGCTTGTTCCAATGCCCGGGCATTGGCGTTCTGGTGATCGCCAGTCGCGTGAGGAAAGGGAATCAGAATCGCCGGTCGCCCACAGACTGTCAGTTCCGCCAGGGTTGTTGCACCGGCGCGACAGATCACCAGCGCCGAACCGGAGTAGGCACCTGCCATATCATCAATAAAGGGGACAATGGTCGCTGCGGGATAACCGGCAGCTGCATAGGCCGCCTGAACCATATCAAAATCATCCTCACCGGTTTGATGAAGGATTTGCGGTGGCCCCGCCCAGCGCAGCAGTTCCGGCAGGCAGGCAACCAGTGCCTCATTGATGGCCCGTGCCCCACGGCTGCCACCAAAGACCAATACCTGTCCCGGCACCGGCAACGTTTCCGGGATCTGATCAAAACCCTGGCGCAAAGGGTTACCGGTCAGTGTTGCTTTGCTACGCGGAAAACAGGTCAGGGTATCGGGATAGGAGACACAGATTCGCGCAGCCCCCTTGGCAAGGAACTTGTTGCTCACACCCGGAATCGCGTTCTGCTCATGAATCAGATACGGAATGTGTAGAAACTTTGCCGCCAGCAACACCGGCACCGACGCATAACCACCAAAGCCGACCACCAGGTCCGGCTGGAATTTACGCAAGATACCCTGGGCCTGAATCAGGCTGCGCGTCAATTTGGGGACCAGCTCCAGCTTGCCGCGCCAGCCACGTCCGACCACTCCGACCATATCAACCAATGCCAGCGGCAACTGCAGTTGCGGCAATAAACGGTATTCAATGCCACGTTTCGTCCCAACGAAGAGAATCTGTGCGCCCACCACTTCCTTGAGCAGCAGCTGTCCCAGAGCCACTGCCGGAAACAGATGTCCGCCGGTGCCGCCACCGGCCAACAGCACTCTCATAATGACCTCCGCTGGTGGCTGGAAATATTCAGCAGGATCCCCACAGCGAGCAGACTGGTAAGCAGACTGGTCCCCCCGTAAGAGATAAAGGGCAAGGTCAATCCCTTGGTCGGCAGCAAGCCCATACATACGGCCATATTGACGAACGCTTCTAGCCCGAGCAACAGACTCAAGCCGAACGCCAGATTTCTACCAAAGGGTTCCTGACATTGCAGGGCGATGCGGATACCACTGAGCACCATAAGCAGAAACAGGGCGGCAACCACCAGCACGCCGATCATCCCCAATTCCTCCCCGATCACCGAAAAAATAAAATCGGTATGCGCCTCAGGCAGATAAAAGAGCTTCTGCTGTCCAACCCCGAGCCCTTCACCGGTCACCCCACCCTTACCAAAGGCGACCAGACTCTGAATAATCTGGAAGCCACTATCATAAGGATCTGTCCAGGGATCCAGAAACGCCATGATCCGCCGGCGCCGATAATCGGAATTCATCACCAGATAGTAAAGCACCGGCAACGACATGAGGATCGTCGGCAGAATGTACAACCAGCGCACACCGGCAACAATGAGCATGACCAGGGCCACCCCGGCAACAATCATTGAACTGCCCAGATCTGGCTGTTTGAGTAATAAAAACAGCAGTACCCCGAGTACTATCATGTAGGGCAGATACCCCTTGGTCAGAGATCTGACCTGCTCTTTTTTGCGCGTCAGGGAATGGGCGAGATAAAGCACCATTGTCAGCTTGACCAGCTCCGCCGGCTGCAGGGTTATCCCCGGCAAACGGATCCAGCGCACTGCTCCACCAACCTTGACGCCGATACCGGGAATCAGCAATAAGGCAAGCAACCCCATACTGACCAGCAGGCTGATAACCGCCAGCTTGCGCCAATTTTCATAGTTGAAATAGGTGGCGAGACCCAGCACAAAAAACCCGACTAGAGTGTAGAGAGCCTGGCGTTTCAGGAAATAGAAACCATCACCAAAGCGCTCCGCTGCCATGATCGCCGACGATGAATAGACCATGACGACGCCGATACAGGTCAATGCCACAGTCATCAACAGCATGCTGGTGTCTATATTGCGCTGCAGGGTCATCGGGCGCCCTCCCCAGAATCGGAAAGGGCTTGTACCAGTTCGGCAAAAACGGCTCCACGCTGTTCGTAATCAGCAAACATATCAAAACTCGAACAGGCCGGTGATAACAACACCGTCCCTCCGCCAGGGGTCAATCGCTGAGCGTTATCAACTGCCGCGGACAAACTTTCAACACAGTGAATATCACAGCATCCAGCCAGCTGGGCACTCATCTTCCGGCGTGCTTCTCCGATCAGAATCAGATGCTTGACCTTTTCCTCAAGCAACGGCCGTAAGGGTGAATAGTCACCCCCCTTGTCCTTACCTCCGGCAATCAGGGTTACCGGAGAATCAAGTCCGGCCAGACTTTTAAGCACACTACCAACGTTGGTACCCTTAGAGTCGTTGTACCATTTCACGCCCGCCAGGGTACGCACCAGCTGCATGCGGTGGGGCAGACCGCTAAAGCGACAGATTGCCTTCCATGCCAGGTCACCGGGGCAACCGTACAGCCGCGCAGCCGTCAGTGCGGCCATGGCATTTTCGATATTGTGCTCACCGGACAGCTGCAGCGCCGACAGATCAAAAGTTTCCTGCGCCCCCTGCCAGCACCACTGCATTTGCTGTCCTTGCCTGGTCAGTCCGGCAACCTGTTTGCCGGCGGCAGAGAACCACGCCTTGGTCGCCTGAATATCAGCACAGAGCGCGACAACCTCCGGGTCATCGGCATTAAGCACCGCCAGATCCGTTGCGGTCATGTTACTGAAGATCTTGTTTTTGGCAGCATAGTAGCTGCGCAGGTCAGGGTAGCGATCGAGATGATCGGCACTCAAATTCAACAGCAAGGCGATATGCGGATGAAAGGTGTCGATCGTTTCGAGCTGAAATGACGATAGCTCGATAACCGCGACATCTTGCTCATACGGGGCTGCATCAATAAATGGTGTTCCTAAATTACCGCCAACAAAGACATCTTTACCCCAGGCCTGCATTACTTCACCGATCAGACTGGTCGTGGTTGACTTACCATTGGTGCCGGTCACGGCAATGATTGGTGCGCTCATCTCACGGGCAGCAATCTCAATTTCCCCCCATACCGGCACTCCACAACTGATGGCCTGCTGTAGCGCTTCATTTGTCAATGGCACTCCAGGGCTGACCGCGATCAGGTCAGCATTGGCAAACAGAGTCAGATCATGCCCCCCCAGATCATAATGCAGTGGTAATCCTTCCAGCGCCGTCAAGCCTCCCAACTGCTCCAATGAGCGCTGATCAGAAAGAACAACATCGGCACCGCGAGCGACAAAAAAACGCACCAGCGCCTGACCACTCAGGCCGGCGCCGACGACAATCACTCGCTGTTGCAGATCGTTTATTTTCATCGTAATTTCAATGTCGATAAGGCAATCAATGCCAGAATGATGCTGATGATCCAGAAACGCACAATGATCTTGGGTTCCGGCCAGCCTTTCAATTCAAAATGGTGGTGAATCGGTGCCATCCGGAA
>Ga0102938_10001681_pt1 | contig 16784 bp, 15 predicted proteins | sample SalPonR2_B_D2_MG_FD_84516 | JGI IMG/M metagenome (GOLD analysis project Ga0102938, IMG submission 84516) | Salt pond soil microbial communities from South San Francisco under conditions of wetland restoration - Salt Pond MetaG R2_B_D2_MG | ecosystem: Environmental > Aquatic > Marine >...
CTGGTACCGCGATCGCGTCGTCGTCGACGTCGGCTGATTCCGCTGCTCCGCACCATGCTGCCCGTTGCTGTCGACGCCATGGGCGGAGACGACGCCCCCGGGCCGATCCTCACCGGAGCTCATCGTGCCGCCGCTGCCGGCATCCCGGTGGTGCTGGTCGGCCCCGCTGATCTCCGAGGTCGCACCGGTGCCGACGGCACCGTGCTCGACCTGATCGAGGCCACCGAGGTCATCGGCATGCACGACGATCCTGCCCAAGGGGTGCGTCGCAAGAAGGACTCGACGCTGGTGCGGGCCGCCGAAGCCGTCCGCGACGGGCGTGCCAGCGCGATGATCTCCGCCGGCAACACCGGCGCCACGATGGCGTCGGCGTTGCTGCGCATGGGCCGCATCTCCGGGGTCAAACGCCCTGCGATCGCCACCCCCATCCCGGTGCCCGGTGCCACCCCGACCGTGCTGCTCGACGCCGGCGCCAACTCCGAGGTGCAGGCGGAATGGCTCGTGCAGTTCGCCCTGATGGGCTCGGTCTACGCCAAACACCGTTTCGGTATCCAGTCGCCTCGCGTCGGGTTGCTGTCGATCGGAGAGGAGCCCGGCAAAGGCGACACGCTGCGCAAGGAGGCCTACGAGCTACTGGGTGCCGCGTCGCACCTCGAGTTCGTCGGCAACGTCGAAGGCCGCGACGTGATGAGCGCCGACCTCGATGTGTGCGTCACCGACGGCTTCACCGGCAACGTCGTGCTCAAGACGCTCGAAGGCGGCATGAAGGTGGTCATCAAGGCGCTGCTCGACGCCTTCGCCGCAGAGGACCACTACAAGCCGCACGCCGATGCGCTCATGCCGGCGCTGCTTCCGCTGTACGAGGCGCTGAGCCCCGACACCTACGGCGGTGCGGTGCTGCTCGGCGTCGACGGGGTCTGCATCATCTCGCACGGCTCTTCCGGCGACACGGCGATCGCCAACGGGATCGGCGTGGCCCGCGACATGGTCGAACACGACATGGTCGGCGAGATCCGCTCCGCGATCGCGAGCAACGCCGGCTGAACCGTCGCCGAACTACACTCGGCGCCCGTGCCAGCAGATTCCGCCCCACTCGAACGCGACGAGATCTTCGAGATCGTCCGTGACCGACTCGCCGACATCCTCGAGATCGAGCCGGCCACGATCACCGAGGGGCAGTCGTTCGTCGACGACCTCGACGCCGACTCGTTGGCGCTGATCGAACTGGTCGAGGCGCTCGAGGAGCAGCTCGGCGATCGGATTCCCGATTTCCGGATCGAGGACGAGGACCTCGAGGACCTCAAGACGGTGCGCGACGCCATCGACTACGTCCACGAACGGGCCACGGCGAGTTGAACGACCGGTGACCGCGCGGTGCTGCAGTTCGGGGACCGTTCGACCATGACCGACTCGGCGTCGCAACCTGCGACCGGACTCCTCGAACTCGCCGACGGGATCGGGCATCGCTTCACCGATTGGAGCCTCCTGGAGCGGGCGCTCGCGCATCGGTCGTGGTGTGCCGAGACACCCGGGACGGTCAGCAACGAGCGCCTCGAGTTCCTCGGCGACGCTGTACTCGGGTGGGCCGTCGCCGACATCGCGTATCACCGCTACCCGGTCGCCGAAGGTCAACTCACCGACCTGCGCAAGAGCGTCGTGAACGCCATCGCCCTGGCCGAGGTCGCACAGGGGATCGGTCTCGGGAGCCATGTGCTCCTCGGTCGTGGAGAGGCAGCCGCCGGGGGCGCTGACAAGCCGTCGATCCTGTCGGACGCGCTGGAGGCGGTGCTCGGTGCGGTGTACCTCGATGGTGGCGCCGACGCCGCGTATGCGATGGTCGAACGGCTCGTGGCACCGCGGATGCCCGACACGGCCGACGCAATGGGACAGTTCGACCAGAAGACCCAGCTCCAGGAGCTCAGCGCCCGTCTCGGTCGGGGTGCCCCGACGTACGAGGTCTCGTCTCGGGGTCCCGACCATGCCAAGACGTTCCATGCCCGCGTGCTCGTGGATGGCGACGTTCTGGGTATCGGCACCGGCCGGTCGAAGAAGGCCGCCGAGCAGCTCGCGGCGGGCGAAGCCTGCATCGCGCTGTCATGACCGAACCGGCGTGACGGTTCATGCCTGAGCTGCCCGAGGTCGAGACCGTCCGGCGGGGGCTCGAGCGCCACCTCGTCGGACGCCGGATCGAACGGGTGGAGGTCGGTCGCGAGCGAACGGTGCGGAGGACCTCGAGCGAAGCGGTGATCGCCGGGCTCACCGACACCGTCGTCGTGGCAGCCGATCGACGGGGCAAGTACCTGCTGCTGCCGCTCGACTCGGGTGACACGGTCATGATCCATCTCCGCATGAGCGGTCAGGTGCTGCTCGCCCCTGGGGGTGCGGTCCGCCCGCTGCACACCCACGTCGTGCTGCATCTCGACGACGGCCACGAGATGTGGTTCGTCGATCCGCGCACGTTCGGTGAGGTGGTGGTGTTCGATCCCGACCGGGTAGCTGCGGAGGTTCCCGCACTCGCCGCACTCGGTGTCGACCCGATCGCCGAGCCGTTCGACACTCGGGCGTTGCGCCGCGCTTTCGGCACCTCCTCGCGGGCGCTCAAACCCCTGCTGCTCGACCAGCACGTGGTCGCCGGCATCGGCAACATCTACGCCGACGAGATCCTCCATCGCGCCCGGCTCCGCCCCGATCGGCCGGCATCGAGTCTCGACGGTCGTCGACGGCGGATCCTGCGTCAGTCGATCGTCGACGTCCTGGCCGCAGCGATCGAGGCCGGCGGCTCGACACTCGGCGACGCCCAGTACGTCGACCTCATGGGGGCGAGTGGGTCGTATCAGGACGAACACCGCGTGTACGGGCGCGGCGGGGAACGTTGCCTCACGTGCAGGCGCGGATGGGTGCGTCGCAGCGTCACCGGGGGCCGCGGCACCCACTGGTGCCCGGTGTGCCAGCGATGACCACGGTTCGTTCGCGCCAGCGCCGATCTAGGCTCTCGGATGTCCGTGAGGTTGGAACACACCGGTGAGGGGAGAGCCATGGAGATGCGGGTCAGCGAGCAGTCGCTTCCCGGTGTCGGGATGCGTTACGAGACCGAGGTCGGCGACGGCCGTCACGTCTACGTGATCGCCCATCGCGACGGTCGCCGCGAGATCGGCCTGATCGGGGTCGGCGACGAGCCCGAGATGCACGTCGAGCTCGATCAACAGGCGGCGGTCATGCTCTCGGCGCTGCTGCTCGGTGCGCGGTTCACCGTCGACACGCGAAACGAGGCCTGGGTCAGCTCCGACGAGGTCGTCGTCGACGTGGTCGAGTTGAGCGAGGAGTCCGCCGCCGTCGGCAAGTCACAGCTCGAACTCGATGTCGAGGATCCCGACGCCGTCGTCCTGGCGATCATGTCCGACGCCACACCCGAGCTGATCGAGTCGGAACTGGACCATCGCTGCCAAGCCGGTGATCGGGTCGTGGTGGCCGCTCGAGGCGCCCGCATCGAAGGCGTTGCCGCTGCACTTCGAGATCCGAGCGGCACGCGCTAGGCATTCCGCAGGCTCGCACGGTCGCTGCGCCGCGCGACGTCGCGTCGTCGACGAAAGATGTCCGAGCGTTGATGCGATGTTGACGGCCAGGGATGCTGCAGCCCAAACTCGTCCGTCAGCGTCTGGAGAGTGGCCCAGGGTCGTGCAGCACAGCGATGGAGCATTCGTGTCGACCCGCTCGATGCGCGACACCGCCGGCACTGGGAAGCGTTGACCACCCTCACCGACGGACGCTTCGGGACACGGGGTTTGTCGGAGCGTTCGGGTTCGCCGAGTTGGCCCAGCACGCTGGCTGCCGGCGTGTACGACAGCGACACCGATCCGAGCCTGTTGCAGGGTCCGATCTGGACCTCGCTCGACCTGGAACCCGACGACGGGTGGGTCGAGTCGATCGAACTGGATCTGCGTCGCGGTGCCGTCACCACCACCATGGAGCACCCACGTACGGGCGACATCGTCACGGTCGACCGGTTCGCGTCGATCGTCCGGCCCGGGGTGTGTGCGTTGCGGATCACCGGTCCGGCACGGGCAGTGCTCCCTTCGGCGCCGTTCGTCCGTCCTTCCACGCCGCCCGGAGCCACCGTCGACACGAACGATGCAGCCACGGCGATGGTCGTGCGGGGCCCGGTCGGCACGATCGCTGGGGTCGCCCACACCGACAGCGTCGATCGAGGCCCCGATCCCACCGACCGCCGGGTCATCACTCGCATCGTGGCACTCGGTGCCCGTACGTCCACGGCCGAGGTGGACATGCGCGGGCTGGCGGTGCAGGCGCAGGGGGCGTACTCGGTCGGCTTCGACGCGCTCGAGGAGGAACACCGTCGGCGGTGGGGTCGGCGATGGCAAGCGGTCGGGACCCGGATCGAAGGAGATACTGGCCTCGATGTGGCCGTGCGGTTCGCGACGTCCGCACTCCTCGGTGCGGGAGCCCCCGAACGCGAGTTGGCGATCGGTGCTCGGGGGCTGACCGGATTCGGCTACCGGGGCCACGTGTTCTGGGACACCGATGTGTTCGTGACACCTGCGCTGTGCGGCCTGGAACCTCGCGCAGCTCGGGCCACACTCGGCTACCGATGGGCACGGCTCGGCGCGGCCCGGGTCCGCGCCAGCTCGGAAGGCTTCGATGGCGCACGCTTCCCGTGGGAGTCGGCGCGTACCGGCGGTGAGGTGACCCCGAGCGAGGCACGTGACCTGCACGGCGCCACGATCCCGATCCTCACCGGAGAGCTCGAAGAGCACATCGTGGCCGACGTCGCCTGGTCGGTCATGCACTACTTCCGGTGGACGGACGACCGGGAGTTCATGCGTTCGATGGGCAACGAGCTGCTCCTCGAGACCGCCCGGTACTGGGCGTCGCGCATCGAGCTGGACTCGGACGGTTCCGGCCACATCCGCAACGTGATCGGCCCAGACGAGTACCACGAGGGGATCGATGACGATGCGTTCACCAATGCCATGGCTCGCCGCAACTTGTGCGCCGGAGCCACGACCTGCCGGGCGGCCGGCACCATCGATCATGCCGAGTACCGGTGCTGGATGCACTTGGCCGAGGTGCTGGTGGACGGGTTCGACCCCGACATCGGCACCTACGAGCAGTTCGCCGGCTACCACGACCTCGAACCGTTGAACGTCGCAGATCTTGGATCGCCGCCGATCGCTGCCGACGCGATCCTGGGCCAGGAGCGCACGCAGCGCACCCAGATCATCAAACAGCCCGACGTCTTGATGATGTACCTGCTCATCGGCGACGACCTCGTGCCCGGGACCCTCGACGCTGCACTCGACCACTACCTCCCACGCACCGCGCACGGCAGTTCGCTGTCGCCGGCCACCTGTGCAGCCCTGCTCGCGCGCGCCGGCAGGACCGACGAAGCAGTGCACTGGTTCCGTTGGGCGGCCCGTCTCGACCTCGATGACCTGACGGGGACCACGGCCGGCGGTCTGCATCTCGCGACGATGGGTGGGCTGTGGCAGGCGATGACCTGGGGATTTCTCGGAATCGGCGAACACCGGGGAGGCTTGACGATCGACCCGCTCGTGCCCGAGCCGTGGGGACCGATCGAACACCGCTTCAGGTTCTGCGGCGCGAACGTGAGCGTCAGGGTCGACGGCGACGAGGCCCGTGTCGACTCCTCGAAAGCGATCGACGTCAGGGCTGCCGACGGGGCGCGCCATCGGAACCACCACGCATTCCGTCGGACACCGCAGGGGTGGGAGCAGCGATGAGCCGGGTGCTCGCCATGCTCGACGAGTCGCCGGTGGCAGCTCGGGTGCTGACCACCGCGACCACGATCGCCGAGCTGATCGGCGCGTCCGTCGACCCACTGACGGTGGTCGACGACGACCACGCCGCAACCTCCACGAACGGGGCCCGGCTGGTGGTGGGTGATCCCGTTGACGTACTTGCTGGCGAGCTGTCGGCAGACGACGTCGAGTTCGGGGTGCTCGGATCGCGAGCGCTGCGTGACACGCCCGGGCCGGTCGGCCATGTCGCCGATGCGCTCCTCGCCCGCTCCGATGTGCCGCTCGTGGTGGTGGCACCCGAGGGCCCGGCGCTCGAAGGCGACGACCTGCTGTTCCTGCTGCCACTGGACGGGGTCGTGGCGTCGACCTCTGCCATCTTGCCCGTGGCGCGTCAGCTCGTCGAGGCCGGCCAACGAACGGTCACCCTCCACGTCTTCGACCCGGAGTCCGCGCCGCCGCTCGCGACATCGCCCTACGATCTCGACGTGGTCGCCCAGGAGTTCCTCGCCAGACACACCAGTGAGTGTTGTGACCGGGTCGAGCTGCGCCTCGGCGAACCAGCGGTCGAAATCCTGGATGTCGCCGAGGTCGAGCAGGCGGATGCCATCGTCGTGTCGTGGGACGGTGATCTCGGTCCCGGGCATGCCGAGGTGATCAGGCACCTTCTGCGAAACACCACGGTGCCCGTCGTGCTCCGCAGAGCCGGAGCGTCGGAGGCGTCGAGGTGACAGCTGTGTCGACGTCGCAGGTCCTGACGGTCACGTTCAACCCGGCTCTCGACGTGTCGATCTCGCTCGATCGGTTGGTTCCCGATCGCAAGCTACGCGCCGAGCTGGCGCGACGCGAGCCCGGCGGTGGCGGCGTGAACGTGTCGAGGGTGCTGCACCGCCTGGGGGTGGCGACGTCGGCGTTCGTGGTCGTCGGGGGCCCTGTCGGTGACGAGCTGGTCGGCTTGCTGCGCGCCGACGGTGTACGCGTCGACGACTTCGTGATCGACGGCAACACCCGCGAGTCGCTGGCGGTCTCGGAGATCAGCACCAACTCGCAGTACCGGATCTCGCTGCCGGGACCGAGCATCGGCCGGCTCGACGAGCTCCGCAACGCGGTCGCCGCCGCCGGCAGCGACGTACCGATCGCGGTGTTCTCCGGAAGCCTGCCACCGGGGATGCCGCCGGAGATCTTCGCATCGCTCGTCGAGGGGGTGTCGAACGAGACCGTCACGATCGTCGACACCTCCGGACCGGCGCTGGAACTGGTTGCCCGTCGCTGCCCGGTGATCGTCAAACCGTCACAACGCGAACTCGCGCAGCTCGTCGGCTGGGAGCCGTCGACCACCGAGCAGATCGAGCAGGCCGTGGCCGAGGTGATCGGGTGGGGGGCGGTTCGGGCCGTGGTGGCCTCACGGGGTCCGTCAGGGGTGTTGTTGATGTCATCGGATGGAGCGACGCGCTGGTTCCGGCCGCCGCCGGTGCGTCCGGTGAGCACGGTGGGAGCCGGTGATTCGATGATCGCGGGCATCGCCGCCTCGCTCCTGCAGCACCGTCAACTCGACGACGCCGTCGTCTTCGGCGTCGCAGCGGGCACTGCGGCGGTCCTGACCGCGGGAAGCGAACTCTGTGACCCCGCCGACGTCGACCGTCTTGTCGGCCGGGTCACCTCCGGCTGACGTTCGGCCGGCTCGCCCGGGCGGCAGCCGCGGCTCGAACCGATGCGTACAGCTCGAGGTGATCGGCGACCATCCGCTCGGTGCTGAACCGGTCGGCGACGCTCTGGCGGCACGCACCCCGGTCGATTCGGTCGATCTGCGTCAGGCGTGCGGTCATGTCGCTGTTGTCGTGGCATAGGAACCCGGTCCGCCCGTGGTCGACGATCTCAGGGGCAGCGCCTTCGGGAAACGAGAGCACCGGCGTACCGCAGGCCAGTGCTTCGATCATCACCAACCCGAACGGCTCGGGCCAGCGGATGGGGTTGACGAGTGCGGCTGCGCGTCCGAGCAGGTCGAGCTTGTCGGGGCCGCCGACGGCGCCCAGGAAGATCGCGTCGTCGCCCAGGAGCGGTTCGACCTGCTCGGCGAAGTACCGGTGCTCGCACGGTTCCCACATCTTTGCTGCCAGCAAGATCTTCCGGCCGGCTGCACGGGCGATCTCGATCGCGCGATGCGCTCCCTTGTCGGGGCTCATCCGCCCGAGGAACAGCACGTAGCCGCCGTCTCCTCCACCGAACGGGAAGGCCCCGAGGTCGAGACCGTGGTGGATCACTCGATTGATGCGGACGCCGACGGCGCTGCGGCGCTGCGACTCCGAGATGGCAACGATCTCGACCCGATCGTCGATGGTCCGGAATTGCTCGATCAGGTCGGGTGTGAACCGGCCGTGCATCGTGGTGACCACGGGCCCGGGGTGGCCGTGCGCCCGCGCCCAGATCGGACCCAGCAGCGTGTGGTCGTGCACGATGTCGACGTTGCTCATGACCTCGTACGCATGGCGAACATGGGCGAGCTCGGCGTCGAGGTCCGCGATGGTGCTGAGCGCATGCGAATAGTGCCAACGCCGCTGCACCGGGCAGGTCGAATCACCCGCGGTGAAGAGCGTGACGTCGCAGCCGCGAGCTGTGAGACCGCGCGCCAGTTGGTCGACGACGATCTCGGTGCCGCCGTACAGGCCGGGCGGCACGGTTACCCACGGCGGTGCGATCAGGCCCACGCTGAGCGGGCGTCGAGCGACGGTGGCGGTGTGGTGTGGCGGCACTGCGATCACGGTCGACCCGGTTCGGAGGGTGTTCGCAGTGAGCGCCTCCATGGTCATCTCATCCGACTGGCGCCGTCAGTACTGCTCGGGGTGAATGCGATCGCCACGGTGGGTCGAACGTTGAGGAGTTCGAGGGAGCCACCGGCATCGGTGAGACACAGGGCAACGTCCGTCATGCATGCCGCAGCCGAGGGGTGGATCTCCTCGACCGACCCGAGGTCGATACTGATGTGACGGACTCCGGCGCCGATCAGTGTTCTCAGGCGATGCGAGATCGCCTCGTTGTCGCGGGGTGCGACGACCGCCACGAGCGTGACGTGATCGCCGTCGATGACATCGATCACCAGACCAGCGTCGACCGTCCTCGCGAACACAGGGGCGCTGCCTGCCAGGGCGGAGCCGCGCGAGGCGTCGTCCTCGCCGATCGTCGGGTGCAGATGCGATTCGAAGGTGCCGGCCGAGGTGCTCATGGTTCCTACGATCGCGCCCGAGATTCGGTGGGAGGTCGCCTGATCGTCAACAGAGCACCAACCGCGATTGGGACACGAGCCCGGGGGTACCGGAGCGATACCCCGCGGCGTTCCCTCGTGGCTCGCCCAGACGAAAGAAGGATGACATGACACTTGTTCGGCGTCTGCCGTACCGCACCCATTTCGGCCTGGAGCGACAGCTCCTCGACATGCAGCGACTGATGAGTTCGTTGCTGGCTCACGACGAGAGTTGGCGTTCCCCCGGCGAGGGTGAACGCCAGGACGGCTGGGATTTCGATCCCGCTGCCGATGTGTACAGAGACGATGGCGACCTCGTGGTGGAGCTGGAGCTGCCCGGCATCGACGTCGACAACGATGTCGACATCGAGATCCACGATGGTGTGCTCGTCATCGGGGGCCGCAGGAGTTCGGAACGCAGCGAAGAGAACGAAGGGGTGTACCTCACCGAGCGGCGCACCGGACGGTTTCGTCGCACCATGTCGCTGCCCGACGGCGTCGACGTCGACGCCGTGACGGCGACGTACGACGACGGTGTGATGAAGGTCCGTGTCCCGTTGCCCGAAGGCAACTCGACCGAGAACTCCAAACGAGTCGAGATCGACGGTGGGACATCCGGTGCGAAGGAGGCCACAGTCTCCACCGAGGAGTCGAAGAAGCCCACCGCGAAGTCGAAGAAGCCCACCGCGGAGTCGAAGAAGTCCGCCAAGAAGTCGGGCAAGTCGGCGGCGAAGTCCAAGAAGTCCGCCGCGACGTCGAAGAAGTAGTTGCCGGTCGGCTGTGCGCTGCACCTCCACTGCTTCGATCGCACGGCGTCGCGCTCCGTCAACTGACGATCAACTTCTCGCTGCGGCGTCTCGGAGGCGAGGAGCGATGAGCTTGAATGGTGAGCGGAGTACACGATGAGCACGTCCCCATGGACCTTCGGCGGCGAGAGCGCCAGGACCTCGACCCCTGCGACCGTGACGCTGGTGGACGGTGCGACGTTCATGTTGTCCGACCGGGCCGGCGACATCGACGGCGACGCAGCGCAGGGCTTGTTCATGCTCGACACGAGGGTGCTGTCGGTCTGGCGGCTGTTCGTCGGCGGGCGCCCCGTACAGTCGTTGTCCGTGACGCCGGACGGGCCGTTCTCGGCGACGTTCGTGGGACGGCGCGAGGCCGAGGGTGTCGTCGACGCCACGACGGTGGTCGTGCAACGCCGTGCCCTCGGCGACGGCATGCGTGAGGACATCGAGATCCGCAACCACGCGATGGAGGCCATCGATCTCGATGTCTCGTTGCAGGTGGATGCCGACTTCCGATCGCTGTTCGACGTGAAGGCCGGTCACCCGGCACTGGGTGGTTCTTCGATGACGTCGATCGACGGTGGCGTGATGATCGTGCCCGATGCCGGCGTGGAGATGGCGACCCAGGTCGACCGCGTCGCGGTCACGTCGTCACGGCCCCCCGAACCGGTCACATCGGGTGGCGTGCTGCGATGGCGGTGCCATCTCGAACCAGGCGAGGTGTGGTCGAGCTGTCTGCAACTGCGGATCAGTGCGGCGGGGCAACCCCTGGTGCCGAATCAGCAGTGCGGCACCCCGCTGAACCTCTCCGCCCCCGCGAGCAGGCTGCGCACGTGGCACGAGACGACCACCGACTTCGACACGAGTCATGCCGTGCTGCTCCGGTCACTCCACCAGGCGGTCGACGACCTGGGTGCGCTGCGGATCTTCGACCCGGCCCATCCGGAGCGTCCCGTGATCGCTGCGGGGGCTCCTTGGTTCATGACGCTGTTCGGCCGCGACTCGCTGCTCGCGAGTTGGATGGCGTTGCCGGTCGATCAGCAGCTCGCTGCGGGCGTGCTGAGTGAGCTGGCCGACACCCAGGGCCGCCGCGTCGACGACCGCAACGAGGAGCAGCCGGGGCGCATCCTCCACGAAGTTCGTTTCGACAAGCTGAGCACGCAGATGCTGGGTGGAGCAGGCCGGTACTACGGCACGGCCGACGCCACCGCGCTGTTCGTGATGGCGGTGGCCGAACTGGCGAGATGGACCGGCGCGACCGAGCACGTCCGTTCGTTGTTGCCGGCGGTGGACCGGGCAGTGCAGTGGATCGAGCAGTACGGCGATCGTGACGGTGACGGCTTCGTCGAGTACGAACGCCCCGGCGACAGCGGTCTGGAGAACCAGGGGTGGAAGGACTCGTGGGACGGGATCCGAGACGGCGACGGCAGTGTGATCCGCGCACCGATCGCTCTCTGCGAGGTGCAGGGCTACAGCTACGCGGCGTACCGGGGCCGTGCCGAACTGGCCCGGGCGATCGACGGTGACAACGCGGCGGCGAACAGGTGGGACGAGCGTGCTGATGCACTCCGGGAGCATTTCGACGAGGCGTTCTGGATCGACGACCTCGGGTGGTATGCGGTCGGGCTCGGCCCGGACAAGGCCAAGATCCGCTCGTTGACGTCGAACATCGGCCATCTGCTCTGGACCGGCATCGTGCCGGAGCATCGCAGCAGCCGTCTGGCCGAGTTGTTGACGTCGCCGGAGATGTTCAGCGGATGGGGCCTGCGCACGCTGGCCAGCAGCGCGCCCGGCTACAACCCGCTGTCGTACCACTGTGGCTCGGTGTGGCCGCACGACACCGCGATCGCGGTCGCCGGGCTCGCACGGGCGCGGTGCGACTCGGCCGCCCAACAACTCGCCATGGGTCTCATCGATTCCTCCGCCTGGAGCGGCGGTCGGCTTCCGGAGTTGTTCGCCGGGTTCGCCCGCAGCGACCTTCCGGCGCCTGTTCCGTACCCGGCCTCGTGTTCGCCGCAGGCATGGGCCGCGGCATCGCCGTTGCTGATCGTTCGAGCACTGCTCGGACTCGAACCCGATCTGCCGGCCGGCTGTGTGCGGCTGCGCCCCCGACTTCCGGTCGCGGTCCACCATCTCCGACTGGAGAACGTCCCCCTCGGTTCGCATCGCTTGAGCGTCGAGATCGCCGACGGGGTCGTCGACGCCACCATCAGCAACCCCGACATCGCCGTGCTCGTGGAATGACGGGCGACCGCTGCGCCGGCGAGAATGTGAACGTGTACCCGGAAATCGACTCCAGCACCGACGACCCGGTTCGGTTCCACCTCGCCGACGGTCGACGGATGACCGTCCGCCCGACGACGTCGGCCGACGGTGAACGGATCCTGACGCTGTACCGGGATCTGAGCGACAGTGACCGTCATCGTCGGTTCTTCGGTGCGTTCCGGCCGCGCGAGGACTGGTGTCGGCAATGGGCCTCCGTCGGCGAGCGAGGTGGATACGGACTGATCGCGATCGTCGAGGAGAACGACGGTGGTGAAACGGTCGCCGGTGAGGCCGGCTATGCGCTGCGCAGCGACGGTGACGGTGACCTCGCAGTGACGGTCGCGGCACCCTGGCGGGGGTGGTTGGGGCCCGTGCTCCTCGACATGCTCTCGGATCGTGCTGCCGCGCAGGGTATTGCCAACCTGCAAGCGGATGTCCTGCTCGAGAACGGGCCGATGCTCGCACTGCTGCGTCGCCGTGATCCGGTGGCGTTGGGGCACGATCGAGGCGTCGTACGCCTCAGCATCGGCACCGGTGGGCAACCTCCGAGCTGGCCCCCGGGCGACGACCGACCGCGCGTGCTGGTGGGTGTCGCAGGGCGTCGTTGGTCCGGTGAAGCAGCGGCCGAGCGGGCGGGTCTGGTCGTGGCGACGTGCGCCGGTCCCCACGGACGACGCAGTGGTTGCCCTGTGCTCGCCGGTGGCAGGTGCCCGTTGGCCGACGGGGCGGACGCCATTCTGATGCTGTTGGACTCCGACGACGAACGCGATCGTCTCGTCGACGCGCATCGGCGTGCCGAGCCCGATCGTCCCGTGCTGGTCCGTCGATCGTCGACCCCGGTTGCTTCGTGTGCCGACTCCGTCGGGCATGGACACGACATCGCCGCCGACGACCCCGACGTCGTCGATCAGCTCCTGGCGCTGCTCGGGCAGAGCACTTCGGCCGTCGCCAGCGCCGAGTCGGAGAGGTAGGTTCGAAGAGTAGCGACGCCGCGAGGGAAGGAGACGCAGATGACCGCCCAGCCGACAGGCAACCAGCGGGACGAAGCGTCCACCTTGTCCGGTGCCGAGCTCGCTCCGCTCGCACCGACGTCCCATCTCCTCGAACCGATCATCGAGCGGGCGCGTCGCGATCCGAACGCGGTGGTTGCGGCGTTCCGAGACGGGCCGGGGTTCATCGAGGTGACGGCGGACGAGTTCGCTCGGCGCGTGAGGGGCATTGCCAAGGGCCTGATCGCCTCCGGTGTCTCGCCAGGTGACCGTGTCGCCCTCATGTCGCACAGCCGGATCGAGTGGATGCTGTTCGACTACGCGGTCGTCGCCGCGGGAGCGGTGACGGTTCCGATCTACGAGACATCCGCCGCCCAGCAGGTCGGCTGGATCGTCGCTGACAGCGGAGCAGCCATGGCAGTGGTCGAGACGAACGCGCTGCGTGAGCTGGTCGTCGATGCCGAGCAGGGTGTCGGCGAGGTGCTCGTGATCGACGAGGGCGCTGTCGACGAACTCGTCCAGCGAGGTGAGGCCGTGTCCGACGCCGTGCTGGACGAACGCATCGATGCCATCGACCTCGATGACGTGGCCACCATCGTGTACACCTCGGGTACCACCGGGAACCCGAAGGGCTGTGTGCTGACCCATCGCAACCTGCGGTCGAACACGATTCAGAGTCTCGGTGCCGTGCGGGCGCTGCTCGGCGACGACGAACGAACCCTGTTGTTCCTCCCGCTCGCCCACTCGTTCGCGAAGATCATCGCGCTGGCCGGATTCGAGTTCGGCATCGCCGTGTACTTCGCGACGGACCTGTCGAGCCTCCCCGACGAACTGGGCCTGGCGCAACCGACGATGATCGTGGCGGTGCCGCGGGTCTTCGAGAAGTTCTTCAACGCCGCGCGCCAGTCGAGTCGTGAACGGCACCTGGGCAGGATCTTCGATCGGGCCGCACAGGTGGCGATACGTTTCGCCCGCGAACGCGCCGAGGGGCGGCTGCGGGCCTTCACCCGGCTCGAGCATGCCATCTACGAGCGTGTTGTCTATCGACGAATTCGCGCAGCGTTCGGAGGGTCGATGCGCTTCGCGTTCAGTGGCGGCAGCGCGCTCGGCGAACGCCTGGCGCTCTTCTTCGACGGGATCGGAATTCGGATCTTCGAGGGTTACGGGCTGACGGAGACCAGTCCCACGCTCACGGTGAATCGTGCAGATGCATGGCGACCCGGAGCGGTCGGCCCCGCCCTGGCAGGCACGACGCTGCGAATCGCTTCCGACGGCGAGGTGCTGGCCATGGGGCCACAGGTCTTCTCGGGCTACTGGCACGACGAGCATGCGACGAGCGACGTCTTCACGAGCGATGGCTGGTTCCGAACCGGCGACGTCGGCCACATCGAGGACGGCTTCCTCTGGATCACCGGCCGGAAGAAGGACCTGATCGTCACCGCCGGAGGAAAGAACGTCGCGCCGACACCGATCGAGGACCGGTTGCGCGCCCACCCGTTGATCAGCCAGGCCATGGTCCTCGGCGACAACCGACCGTTCGTCGGTGCGCTCATCACGATCGATGACGACGCGCTCGCCCTCTGGCGTCGCGAGCACCAGTCCCACGACACCGACACTTCGGCGGACCACGACGAACTGCTTCGCTCGGAGATCCAACGGTGTGTCGACGACGTGAACAGCGCCTTGTCGAGAGCGGAGTCGATCCGGGAGTTCGACGTGCTGACGGCGGACTTCAGTATCGCCAACGGTGAGTTGACCCCCACGCTCAAGCCCCGCCGGGCCGTCATCGCCCGGCGGCACGCGGACAGCATCGAAGCGCTGTACTCACGCAGGATCGGCGATGCGACACCGCGCTGAGCCACGGCGCGGTTCGGACGACTCCGCTGCGGGTACCCCGCCAGGTGCACGGTGTCAGTGCCCCCGGCAGACCGCCGAGAGCAGAGCACCGGTGACGACGACATGAGCGCAACCGAACCATCGACTCGGCCGGGACAAGATCCCCCCGACGGCTGTGTGGCTGCGGTGCGCGGCAGCGTCGTGGACGTGACGGTCGACGGCCGGTTGCCCCAGATCGGGCGGCTCTTGCGCAGCGAAGCCGTTGGCTCAGACGAGGAGTTACGCGGTGGTCGTCCGGGTGTGGCCGTCGAGGTGGTCAGCCACCTCGACGACCGCACGGTGCGCACCGTCGCACTCACCGCGACCCAAGGCCTGTGTCGAGGTGACCGACTGACCGATACCGGATCGACCATCGAAGTGCCGGTCGGCAACGCGACCCTCGGCCGCGTCTTCGACGTGTTCGGTGAGACGATCGATGGGCTCGACGACGCCGAGCTCGAGGACCTTCCCCGACGTTCGATCGACCAACCGTCGGTACCGCTGGCGCGTCGGCCGGCAACATCGGAGACGTTCGAGACCGGCATCAAGGTGATCGACGTGCTGGCGCCGCTCGAACGCGGCGGGAAAGCCGGTCTGTTCGGGGGAGCCGGCGTCGGCAAGACCGTGCTGATCATGGAGCTGGTCAACAACGTCGCCGGCGCCCACGAGGGCACCAGTGTGTTCTGCGGAATCGGTGAACGAAATCGGGAAGCGGAGGAACTGCACCGCGAACTCTCCGAGAGTGGCGTGCTCGACAAGGCAGTCCTCGTGTTCGGCCAGATGGACGAGCAGCCCGGTGCGCGACTCCGGGTGGGGCACACCGCGTTGACGATGGCCGAGTGGTTCCGTGACGATCAGCACCAGGACGTGCTCCTGTTGATCGACAACATCTTCCGATTCGTCCAGGCCGGCACCGAGGTGTCGGCGTTGCTCGGCCAGGTTCCCTCCCGACTCGGCTACCAGCCCGACCTGGCATCGATGTTGGCGGGCCTGGAGGAGCGCATCGCCACCACCGACACCGGAGCGATCACCTCGGTGCAGGCGGTGTACGTGCCCGCCGACGACTTCACCGATCCGTCGGCGGTACATGTCTTCGGTCATCTGTCGGCCTCGATCGTGCTGTCGCGTGACCGGGCGGCGCAGGGCCTCTACCCTGCTGTCGACCCGTTGCGGTCGACGTCGAAGCTGCTGACCCCCGCCGTGGTCGGTCAGCGGCACTACACGATCGCCCGTCAGGTCCGAGAGACCCTGGCGGGTTACGACGAGCTGTCCGATGTCATCTCGATGCTCGGCGTGGAGGAGTTGTCGAAGCAGGACCAGCGGGTGGTCGACCGTGCCCGCAAGCTCGAGCGATTCCTGACCCAACCGTTCTCGGTGACCGAACAGTTCACTGGTTCCGCCGGGCGTCTGGTGTCGCTCGACGACGCCCTGGACGGGTGCGCGCGGATTCTCGCCGACGAGTTCGCCGATCGCAGCGAGAGCGAGCTCTTCATGATCGGTTCGCTCGACGACCTCGACGAAGCTCCAGATGACTCGGACGGGGACGAGAACTCGGACGGCGACGAGAACTCGGACGGCGACGACGCCGATGGGGCCGAGCCGTGAGATTCCGCGTGGTGACCCCCGGTTCGGTCGTGGTCGACCGTGAGGTCGAGCAGGTGTCGGCCGAGTCGACCGTCGGTTGGTTCACCATGCTGCCGCGACACCTCGACGCGGTCGTCGACCTCGCCCAGGGACTCGTGGTGTTCATCGCCGACGGAAACGAGTCGTACCTGGCGGTCGATGGTGGAACGCTGGTGAAGGCCGGTTCGACCGTCGACATCGCAACCGGCGAGGCCTTCACCGGATCGTCGAC
>Ga0102938_10001683_pt1 | contig 16776 bp, 15 predicted proteins | sample SalPonR2_B_D2_MG_FD_84516 | JGI IMG/M metagenome (GOLD analysis project Ga0102938, IMG submission 84516) | Salt pond soil microbial communities from South San Francisco under conditions of wetland restoration - Salt Pond MetaG R2_B_D2_MG | ecosystem: Environmental > Aquatic > Marine >...
CCTTTAAATGCAAATCTTTTTTTGGAGTGTGTATTTCCAAGGGTTTTAGCCCTTTTTCTCTTTTTCTTTTAAGCTCTTTTGATTTTTATATCAATTATGTTTTGTTCAGTTTTTTAGCATTTATAGGACCCGATCCCCCAGGCCTTGCAATTGCAACAGTTTGGTTGGTGTGCTCAAAATTTTAGCACCGCTCAGTTTTTGAGCACTTGTTTATTGATTTATTGCTATACTGTATTTTTCAATTTTGTTGTATAGAGTGTTTCTGCTGACGTCCAAAGCTCTTGATGTCTTGGAAATGTTTCCCCCGAAATGATTGAGCGATTTTTCAATCATGATTCTTTCCATAGCGCCAAGAGTCATTATGTCTCTGCCTTCAACCGTATCCTCAACTTTTTCATCGGCTTTGACTTTATAGACATCCGGCAAATACTCAACAGTTATTTTTTCACCCTTGCAGATATTTATCGCCCTCTCCAAAAGATTTTCAAGCTCTCTCACATTGCCCTTCCATTCATTTGCTTCAAGGATGGACAAAACCTCGTCTGTTACACCATCGACATTAGTACCCAGGCGTTTGTTTATTTTTTCAATCAGATGATTTGTGATGCCTTTTATATCTGAAACTCTTTCTCTCAATGGCGGTATATTTATAGTCAATACATTTAGCCTGTAGTATATGTCCCATCTGAAATTATTAACTTTGCATTCCTCAGCCAAGTTCTTGTTGGTGGCGGAGATTATTCTCACATCAACATCGAAAACCGTATCACCGCCTACCCTTACCACTTTTCTGTCTTGAAGAACCCGAAGTAGCTTTGCCTGGGTTCCTATGGGCATATCTCCTATTTCGTCAAGAAAAATAGTTCCGCCGTCTGCAAGCTCGAACTTTCCCGGACGGCCTCCCTTGACACCTCCCGTAAATGCCCCTGCCGAATATCCGAAGAGTTCGCTTTCAATCAATTCTTTTGGAATCGCCGCGCAGTTTATTGCAATAAAGGGACCTTCATTTCTATTGCTCTCATTGTGTATTGAATGGGCGAAAAGCTCCTTGCCTGTTCCGCTCTCTCCCTCAATCAATATGCTCGAAGAACTTTTTGCCGCTATTTTCGCTATCCTTTTGCATTCGTTTAGATTCTCATCATCGCCAATCAAATCATCAAAGGTAAAATTCGCCTTGGCTCCGACCATTTTATTTACTATCTTCGTCACATATTTAATTTCCTTAAAAATATCTATTACTCCTATAATGTTTCCTTCTTCGTCCCTGATTGGAGTAGCTGTTTTTAAAAGATGCATCTTCTGTCCTGCAACATTCTCTAAAATATACTCCTTGTCCTTGTATCCCTTTCCAGTCTTGAAAACATTCATTACAACCGGCTCGAACGGAACCAGATCTTTTATGTGTCTTCCAACGCTCTTCTGCCTGTCTATGCAAAGTATTCGAGCGCCTCTTTCGTTTATATAAGTAACAATACCTTCCCTGTCGAGAGTAATGAAACCCTCGTTTATGCTTTCAACTATTACATTCTGATATTTGCTCTGTTCGTTTATCAGGCGTGTTTTTCGTTGGTTTTTTATCTGATTTTCAATACCCCTTGCTGAAGCCAGGACCATTCCCAGAAGAGCTTCCCTCATTTCCGGGTTATACTCCGTTATGCATATTACCCCTAAAGTTTCCCCCTCGAACTTTATCGGAGCCGCATAACAGGACAGATGCCTATGAGTCGGATTTTCATGCTCATCCCCGCAAATCTGAACAGGTTCGCCTTTTTTTATGGCCATTGTAATTGCTGTATTGCCAACGCAGTCTTCGGATAAAATTGCATTCTTGACAAAGTTCAATTCTTTTTTCGATTTTTTTACAACATATTCTCCACCGACGATTTCTGCAACTCTTGCATGCCTGTCCGTCAAAACAATTACATAATCTTTGCTGTCGACAAAAGACATAAGGTATTCAAAAAATATCTTGCTGTTTTCAAGCAATTCCCTGTTGTTTTCTATCGCATCGTTGTTGTTCTTCGAAAATATGGCAACAGCGCTTTCAGCCATATAAACTACGCCTCCTTTTAATAATTACTGAAATAGTTAATTGCAAATTTAATATATAGAAAATATTATATCAAATTTATGATGATTTGCAACGATTACTGCCCAATCAGTCAAAAATATGTTCATATTATGCACATTCTTAGTCTGTTCTGCATGATTTGGTTTTCCATATTTCACTTATTTTTGCATAAAAAGACAGGCGGGAAGCTTCAACGCTTCCCGCCTGTCCATATGAAAAGGACTATTTAATAGATCTCTTGTTGCCTGATTTATTTTTCTCCTGTAGTCACGTATTTGATGATTTGCTCGGCGTCCATGCCCTCGATTCCAATAGCACCTGCGTTTCTGCCGTTTTTGCGAAATTCCTCGTCCATCATGAACTCTCCAAGGTCGATTATGGTTTCAACCATGTCCAGTCTTACTCCTGCGGCTTTTCCAAGCTCTGCAAGAGGAACAAGGCTCATTGGGACGTCTTCAAGAATGTATCTTGTCCTCATTGTCTTCTGCCCAGCTATTCCGGCATAGGCCTTGCACTCTTTGACAGCTTCGCTGAGTGTGTCGCCTTTTGCCGAATAAAGCTTTTCGTACCACTTGAGCATTGAAGTAAGCTTGAGCCCGTACTTCTTGCCAAGCTCAATTCTGCTTGCATCCATTTTCTCTACATAAGCTCCAATTGTAGGAGTTATTCCATCATAGTAGTACAGCCAGTCTCTGCCGGACTCTATCTGGGCCGCATTGAGAAGAGAAGGAGTCGGGTGCATCATGCAGTTAAGGTTTTCGAAACTCGTTTCAAGCACATTTTTTCCTGCAAACATCTGCGGGAAAGCCTCGTTTAATATTGCAAGCAATTCATCCGTTTTGTTTGAAGGCATGGCTGCAACCATCAGTCCTTCTTTTATTCCTTTGATTGAGGCAGTCCCGAACTTGGGGCTTCTGCAAGCGTACAGAAGAGACATTGCTTCGGATATTACTACATCTGCCTTGCACCCTTCATCGTCAAGAACCTTTCTTACTTCAAGAGAACCGCATGTGGCCCCCGGATGTATGAACACAAACTGTCCGTCCGAAAGGAAAGGAGCCATGTTCTTTGCTATCGCACCGTGATAAAGAGCAGGAGCTACTATTACCACTATGTCGGCTCCCGTAACAGCCTTTTCCATGTCCATTGTGGCGAATTCGACTTTCCCGAAACCTTCAACAACTCCACCTTCGAATTGAATTCCGCCTTGCTCGTTTATGACATTCACATTTTCCTCGTTTATGTCATAAAGTCTGACTGAAAATCCCATTGTACCGAGATGGCCGGCCATTGATTGTCCGCCGTTTCCGCCACCTATTATGCTCCAAACCGTTTTTTTCATTTAAAATCCCCCTTATTATGTACTATTGTCCTACATTGATTCACAAAATTTTTTTGAATGCTTGGCATCCGCACGTCATTGATTGTTTATTTGTCCTACATTTAATTATATACGGTTCAAGTCCGCTTTACAATCCTTAAATCATGTATTATTCAATAAACAATAAAGACGCCGAAGCAAAAGCCGCTTCTGCGCCTTTATTTATGAAAAGGACCAGTTTTAAATTTTCTAAGTTCCTGACTAATTCTTTTTGCCTGTTGTAACATACTGAAGCAGTTCTTCTACATTCATGCCTTCTATTCCAAGGGCTGCAGCGTTTCTGCCATTCTTTCTGAATTCCTCTCCCATCAGAAATTCGCCCAAGTCGATCATTGTCTCAACCATGTCTTGTCTCACACCGGCAACCTTGCCAAGCTCGGCAAGCGGTACAAGGCTCATTGGGACATCTTCAAGAATATAGCGGGTTCTGAGCGTCTTCTGCCCGGAAATATCGGCATATGCTTTTGTATTGTTTACTGCCTCTGTCAGGGTTTGGCCTTTTGCCGAATAAAGCTTTACATACCAATCAAGGATGTTTGTAAGCTTCAAATTATATTTCTTGCCCAGTTCAACCCTGGCGGCATCCATTTTCTCAACGTAGGCTCCTATTGAAGGAGTTATTCCATCATAATAGTATTTCCAATCCCTACCCGACTCTATTTGCGCCACATTCAGAAGCGAAGGACCGGGGTGTACCATGCAATTGAGATTCTCGAAGCTTGTTTCAAGCACATTCTCTCCTGCATACATTTGCGGGAAAGCCTGGTTCAGTATTTCAAGCATCTCTTTCGTTTTGTTCGACGGCATTGCAGCTACCATGAGTTCCTCTTTTATTCCTAAAATTGAAGCTACGCCAAATCTTGGGCTCCTTGCAGCATAGAGCAGCGACATTGCTTCCCCGATAACTATATCAGCCTTGCATCCCTCGTCGTCAAGTACTTTTCGAACCTCAAGGGATCCGCATGTCGCACCGGGATGGATGAATACAAATTGGCCGTCAACAAGGTGGGAAGCCATTTTAGTGGCTATGTCCTTGTGGTAAAGAGCCGGAGCAACTATTACTACAATGTCAGCGCCAACAACAGCTTTTCCCATGTCCATTGTGGCAACCTCAACTTTTCCGAAGCCATCTACAACCCCGTCTTCGAACTCTATTCCTCCCTGCTTGTTTATAACTTCAACGTTTTCTTTCTTGACATCGTATATTCTCACTTGAAAACCCATTGTTCCCAAATGCGCGGCCATGGCTTGTCCCCCGTTGCCTCCGCCTATTACCGCCCAAACCGGTTTTTTCATATTTCTTATCCTCCTTGTATGTACTATTGTCCTACATGGCAGCCTTAAAAAAATATTTCGTTCGTTTGTATTCAGTTCAGGTATCGGTACATCTATTTTTGCTCATCGTTCTTTTAGAAACAGAGCTTTTTAATCAAGTTTTATGTAAAAACATTATTTTCTATTTGCATTCCTTCAGAATCCTCATGGCCCTCATGATATGCATCTGCATCACTTTTTTTGCTTCTTCGGGTTTTCTCTCTTTTATGAACTTTATCATTGATATATGCTCTTTCAGTTCAAGCATCAATTCATCGTTGCTCTTGTGGGCCAATATAAGCTGGCCTCTTTGAGCAGTCAACTCATCTGAAATGGAACGCAGGAACTTTTGCATTATATGGTTCTTTGAGCATTCAGCAACTTTCATGTGAAACTTTAGGCCGTTCTTAACTTTATAGGAGCCCTTTTTAATCCATTCTTCAGTTTCTTTTTCTATAATTGATAAATCCTCAATATCCTTTTTTGTAGCTCTTTGCGCAGCAAGATATGCTATATCCCCTTCAATCATAACCCTTGATTCCAAAAGGTCGATTGTATAATTTTCATTCTTCATCATTCTAATCAGGCGCATCAGTTCAATTCCGGTCAAGGCATCCCCGCTAATAAAAGACCCTTTGCCGTTTATTGTGTGAACAACCCCTATAAGCTCCAGAGACTTTAGAGCTTCCCTGACTATGTTTCGGCTGACTTCAAACTGCCGTGCAAGCTCAGCCTCGCCATCAATTCGATTTCCGGTTTTCAACCTTCCACTGGTTATTCCATCCATTATTTGATTGACTATTTCCTCATGCAATGTCTTTCGTACAAGAGGCTTTATCATATCAGCACTTCCTTGGTCTTTCCTTTGTCATCACATAACGGAAGCGGCGGCGTTAAAGCCGCCGCTTCTGTTTGTGAATGAGGAGTTGTCACTTAAAACAAATATTTCTATTTGGCACCTGTGATTTCATCAAACAATTCAGCACCATACTCGTCCTTGATTTCAGGCCATACTTCAGCTCTGACTTTGTCAGCGAAGCCTGCAAGCTCTTCGTCTGTAAATTCATATATTGTTGTTCCGCTCTCAGCGAGTCCTTGCTCAAATTCAGCAGTTTCGGCCTCTGCAACGGCCCATCTGTCTGTTTCCATTTTTTCAGCTGAGGCCATTAATGCTTCCTGCTCTTCAGCTGACAGTTCGTTCCATACATCCATGCTCATTTGCAGCCACCAGATTTCAAAGTGGTCGTTTACAGGGAGGTAGTATTTTGTAAGGTCTCTGAAGCTTGCGTAATATCCTTCTGCTCCTGATCCGATTACGCCGTCAACGATTCCTGTTTGCATTGATGTGAAGGCCTCTGAGTATGCTATAGGTGTAGCTATGAATCCGAGAGACCCTGCTGTAAGCTCGTAAGATTTTATTGCAGGAACGCGAATTTTGATTCCCTTGTCTACGGTTGCATCTCCAGGTGAATCAGGCTCTACAGCCAATGCGATTCCACCGAAATATTTGGGGTATCCTGCCAAAAGCTTGATTCCCTGCTCGGCAAACATTTCTTCGGTTGCGTTTGTAAGCTTGCTTCCTTTTTTGTACATCTCTCTTGCTTCATCCCATGTTGCGCAAAGGTAAGGAGCGCTTGAGAGTCCCATTGCCTTGTCAACACTTGTTCCTGCCGGAGCCAATTGCATTTCGATGTCTCCCATTCCAACTCTTTCCTGAACCACTGTGTAGTTTCCGAGTTGGCTGGCAGGATAAACTTCAACAGTCAAATTTCCTTCAGTAGCTTCGTTTAGGTCATCGACGAAAGCTATTACGTCATCGTCAGTAGAAGTTCCTTGAGGTCTTACGTGTCCAATCTTCCAACTTCTTTCAGCAAATGCAGGCGCATCCGGAGCCGCAGCCTCTTCGCCGCCTCCACCGCAAGCCGCCAAACTGAATACCAGTGAAAATACCAAAGCTAGAACCATAAATAATTTTGCAAATCTTTTCATTAATTACTCCTCCTCTTTTTTTTATGCTAATCCCATTAAAGTTGGCAAGTACAACGAGAGCGCCGGCCAGAATGTAGTAAGGAATACAATCGGCACATATCCCAAAATCAGGAATACCATAGTCGGCTTAAGTATCTCGTGGAACTCGCATTTTCCAATCCTCATACCCAAGTAAAGAATACTGGCATAAGGAGGTGTCACACCACCCATTGCAAGATTTACTCCCATGATTGCGGCGAAGTGAACAGGACTGATTCCCAATTGAAGGACAAGCGGCAATAGTAATGGCGCTACAAGAATCATTCCGGTTACATCGTTTACAATCATTCCTACCAAGAACAGGAATATGTTTATGATAATCAGAAGTATGGTCTTGTTCTGAGTAATGTTGAACAACAATTCGATTATTGCCTGTGGAACTCTAAGTAAAACATAGGTTTGACTAAGCATAAGAGTGAATATGATCATAGTCATTATGGCTCCGACAGATGTTGCCGAATCCGATACCATTTCCTTGAAATTGTCCACTTTAAGCTCTTTGTATATCCAAAGGCCTATCGGGATTGATATTACAGCAGCAACCGCTGCGGCTTCGGTAGGTGTGAATACTCCGCCGTAGATTCCTCCGAGTATTATAAAAGGCATGGCCAATGCAGGTATTGCTATCCAAGTTCTCTTCAGGCTTCGCTTCATGCGTTCGCCCTTTGCCATCTTTTCCTCGAGGATTAAATCCGGGAATTTCCTTGCCCATACCATATTTATTATTGAGAATGAAACTACAATTGCAATTCCGGGCCCTACTGTTGAAAGGAAGCATGCCAGAATTGAAGTATCCGTTACCCAACCGTAGAAGATCATGATGACGGAAGGCGGTATCAACAGTCCCAAGACCGATGAAACCGTTACCAGAGCCGTGGAATAGCCTCTTGGATATCCCTGCTCAACCATTCTTGGAATAAGTATTGGTCCTGTGGCGGCAACGCCTGTGAAACCGCTGCCGGATATTGCCCCGATTATGGCGCAAGTCGTTACTGCAACAACTCCGATTCCACCTTTTACTCTTCCTACGAAGATGTCGGCAAAATCAAGCAGGTTCGTTGCAATACCCGTGCCGCCCATAAGGGTACCCGCCAATATGAATAGCGGACTTGCGAGCAGTATCGGGCTTATCATCTGGTTGAAACCCCAAAGCATAAGACTTTTCATTGATATATCGCCGAAAATGGCCATGAACATCAATGCACCGCCGAAGCAGTAAGGCAAGGGAATGCTGAGCATCAACAGAAATACTAGCAAAATGACATCGATTAGTACAATAGTGAGCATTATTTTTCTCCCTCCCCTGAAAGTTTTCTTCCTTTAATCAAAATTTTGCTGTCCCTAAACAGGTCGGAAGCCGCATACAAGGTCATAAGGAGCAAGCCTATGAATAGCGCGCTTTCCCCCAAAAACATCGGAATTCCAACAAGATCGCTATGCTTCCAAGTTTTAAAGGAGTACATGAAATACCAAAATGCCCAATAAGTAAGCCATATGCTTACTGCAAATGAAACAATACATTTAACAACATTAAAAATTTGCATGCTCAGATCTTTCTTTATGTACAGGGTCAATATACCGCAAGAAATGTGATTTCTCTTTTGCGACGCCATTGCTCCCCCGAGCATGTACAACCAAATTGTGGGAAAAAGCATTATTTCCTCAATCCCCATAAGCGGTGCCTGGAATACGTACCTCAACAAAACCTGAAAAACTACCATAAGTGGAATGACAGACATAAGAACGATTGAAACCAGGTTTTGTAAAGAGATTAGGCGATCCAAGACTTTCTTGGTCGTGTTCATAAAAACAATTCCTCCTCTTCCGTTTTGCTTTTATACTGCTTTGATTGTCCTACATTAATACTATACAACATTGGTACAGTACTTGTAAAGAATATTTGAGCAAATTTATTTTGTAATTTTCAGACAACATTCAGTCGGCTTAATCTTCAAACGGGTCGTTGTCTTTCGGCCAGGATCCCAGAGAATTGCTGCGATTTTCATTTGCTTTCCTTCTGTTCTCAATCATTTACTAACAAGTGGGATCTGTTTATTTTCATTTTTCGGCATCTGTTTTGGCTTTAACCTCTTTTTGACAAATGACAATCGTTTTTCTTCCTATTGTTTTTTTCTACCCACTGCACACTTTCTTAATTGATTTTTTTAATTTTTTTCGACATATATGTTTACCAACCTTTGACAGCACTTTTCTCTTTCCACTGTTTATTTTTCCTTGTTCTTTAATTTTTTTAACACCAGTTTTTATTTTTTATTCCTTTTTTCCTGACATCTTTTTTGTCACAAAATAAAAAGGACCCATCCGCCTTCATGCGCGAATAGACCCCTCTTTCACAAACTCATATATGCTGTCAATATCGGTTGCCAGTTGGCAGTCGTCAGCTTTCAGCAAATAGAAAATTTTGGTGTTTTACTTTTGCTTTTATCCTTTGTCTCTCACTGCAAGCCGCCAGCTGTTCTTCCTTTCCACGTTCCACGTTCCACTTGCTACTCCCTACGCGTTTTTACTTTTTTTTTCTCCTTTTACAATAAGACCCAAAGACTTGGATATGTGCTCATACATGTAATTCTTGATAAGGTCGGCTTCGCCGTCCTTTATATATTCGAACATCTGCATATGCTCGTTCCATTCAACGTTTATCACATAGTCATCCAGGTATTTAAGCATCGCAGTCGCCCTTTGCGCCATGAGGTGCTCGCTTATGGATTTCATGAAATTGCCGAGTATCCTGTTTTTTGACGCTTCGCGGATGAGTGTGTGGAATTCCATTCCCATCTCTATTGTATATTCATGGTCGGCTAAAGCCTTTTTGCTGATTCGTATTGATTCTTCCAGCTTTTCGATGTCTTCCTTCGTAGCCCTTTTCGCGGCAAGATATGCCAGCTCGGGTTCTATCATAAGGCGGGTTTCCATTAGTTCAATAATGGAGCTCTCGTCTTCTATAAGGCTTGCAAGCTCCCTGTTCCTTATATTTCTCACGGCCCTTTCGGAAACAAAAGTTCCCTTGCCGGCCTTTGAACTTAATATTCCTGTAAGTTCAAGCGCTTTAAGCGATTCCCTGATGGAATTCCTGCTAACTTGGAAACTCTCAGACAAAACCATTTCACCCGGTATTTTATCTCCCGGATTCCATTCTCCAATTTTAATCAATTCTATTATTTGCTCTGAAACTTCTTCGAAAAGATTTTTCTTTACGGCCGGTTTAATCATTTTAAGCGCCTCCTGGTTATTGTATACAGTATCCTTTTGTTTAACTATACTACATTTGCACACATCTGTATATAGTATTTAGGCTGTTTTGTGTTTTTTTTGATATTTTTTTAACATTCCGCTTGCAATAGGCCATACAGAAGCTGTAAACGCCCCCGTCCATATCAAAACAAATCCAATCAGCCTTGTGACGTCAAAATCCTCCTTGAACACAAATACTCCCAGTATAAAGCTTATGGTGGGGGCGTAATATTGTATGTAACCCATGCTTGCAAGCCGCACATTCTTTACTCCGTAAGCAAACAAAACCATAGGCACCGCCGTGAATATACCTGTTGAAAAAAGCAAAACGCTGTTCTTTAACGAAAATATTGTATCCCACTGGTCCACTTTGTTAAAAATTACCCAAATGGCAATGGGTGTCAAAAATATCATTTCAGTCGAAAAACCCTTAATCGAGTCCGAGACCATTTGTTTGGTCAAGATTGTATAAGCCAGGAACGAGAGGACAATAAGCAAGGCAACCATGGGTACTCTTCCTTGCGATGCGATTATATATGCTCCGCCCATTATCACAAAAGCAAGACCGATTTTTTCATGAGGCGACATGCTTTCCTTGAAAAACAAAAGCCCTGCGAAAATAGTCATGACAGGTGTTATGAAATGACCAAGGCTGGCCTCTATTACACGGCCGGTGTTGGCTGCATATATGTTGAGTATCCAGTTGCCGCCAAGCATGAACGCAGCAATGAAAAGAATTGTCTTTTCTTTAGTTCCCATTTTGACCTTTGATCTCATTCCTCTGTCCCTTATAGACAATACAATTCCGCATAGAACAAGAGACCATATTATTCTCGCCGCCATTACCACTTCTATGTCGAGGTGGGACAACATTTTCCAGTAGAGAGGTTGAAGACCCCATACTGTATAGGTTATGAAGATACTTATTAGTCCTTTTGTCGTTTTATTCATTTTATTCTCCGGATTCCTTTTTTATATGGAGGAGAAAACGGTTTTCTCCTCCATATTTATAAATTCCCTGCTGCGGATAGATGCTCCGCAAAACGCAACCCCCACAGTGCGTTTGGGAATTTGTCAGAAAGTTGAAAGTGGAAAGTAGAAAGTGGAAAACAAATGCAAAGTGCAAAGTGCAAAGGCAAAGGATTAAGCAGATATCAGATGTCAGATGTCAGATATCAGATGTCAGATATCAGATGTCAGATGTCAGATGTCTGTTCTTTACGCTTTTCCGTCTTTCCTTTCATCTTTCCACTTTCTACTTTCCTCTGTTCTTCCTGCTTACTGCTTTTTTCCAGTCTCCACATAGCTTAAAATTTCTTCTCTGCTCATGCCGTCCAAGCCAAGTTTTGCAAGTGTTCTTCCCGACTCGTCAAATTTCCGCTCCAGCATATATCCGCCCAGCTTGATTATCATTGCCATTCGATCAGTCTTTACTCCGAGCAAGTCTCCCAATTCTTTCATTGGAACAAGTCCCATGGGAATGTCCTCAAGAATGTATCTTGTCTCTATTTGCTTTTGTCCCTCTATTTCCGCATATGCGGGATTGCTTCTGCAAATCTCGGTTAAATTTTTTCCTTTGGCTCCATAAAGCACATCATACCACTCAACTATGGATTTCAGTTCCAGACCCAGCGCTTTACCCACAGCTTGCCGCTCCCTGTCCAATTCCTCGACAAAGGTCCCAATGCTGGGAGTTATTCCGTCATAATAATATTTCCATGACCTCTCCGACTCTATGTTTGCAGTATTTAGAATTGTCGGTCCCGGGTGCATTACTGAATTGAGATTCTCAAGGCTAGTCTGAAGGACGTTCTTTCCTGCGTACATTTGCGGAAAAGCATACTTGAGCTTTGTAACAATTTCATCTGTTCTGTCAGCCGGAAAAGCCGCCACCATAAGGCTTTTTTTGATTCCCTTGATTGAAGCCGTTCCTATTTTAGAACTTCTGCAGGCATAGATTAGAGACATGGCCTCCGATATGGACACATCTGCAGTGCATCCGTTTTCTCTGAAAATTTTCGCAAATTCCAAAGCCCCGCCTGTAGCACCGGGATGAATGAATACAATCTGGCCGTCTTCAAGCACGCCTGAAAGATTTCGCGCAATTGTCGCATGTGCAAGAGCCGGCGCAACCACAGCAACTATGTCGGCCCCTTTTACAGCTTTTGCAATGTCTCCGGTGGCAAAAGCAACTTTCCCGAAGCCTTCAACAAGACCTTCGGTCAAAAATACTCCGCCCTGTCGATTTATGATGTCTACAGTTTCTTGCATAATGTCATACAGCCTGACTTCATAACCCATGAGTCCAAGGTGTCCCGCAAGAGACTGACCTCCGTTGCCGCCCCCCACGATAGTCCAAACGTTCTTTTTAGCGTTCAAGCAAATCCCTCCCAAGTATGTAACCTGACCACTTGTCCTACATTTATACTACTACTTTGAGCAAGAAAAAACAAGCTTCTATAATAAAAGCTTGTCTCGTCTCTTCATTAATTTATATTGGCGCTTTCGCCGGAATAAATGTATATTATTCTTTCGCATATGTTTGTAATATGGTCGGCTATTCTTTCGAGGTATCTGCCAATGAAAAGCAGCTTGGTTCCCTGGTTTATATATCGTCCGTCCTCATGTATCATGATCAGTATTTCGCTGTATATATCCTTGTAAAGATTGTCGATGATGTCGTCTTCCTCGCCGACTTCATAAGCAATGCTTATGTTTCCGTCAATGAAGCTCCGCTTTGAGTTCCTTAGCATTCCGCTTATTATCCTTTGCATTTTAGGAATGTCCACAAGCGGTTTTATAAGGGGCTCTTCTCCGATCTTCATTGTCTCCTTTGCTATGTTGACAGAGAAATCTCCCACCCTCTCAAGATCCGTTATTATTTTCGCTATTGAAAATATGGTTCTCAGGTCTATCGCCATGGGCTGCTGGAGGGCTATCAGCTCAAGTGAAGCCTCCTCTATCCTTTCCATCTGCCTGTCTATCCTGTCGTCCATCCTAATGACGCTTCGAGCCTTTTCAAGGTCCTGGGCAACAAGTGAATCCACAGCGGCATTAAAAATTTCCTCGACATTTTCCATCATCGAGACCACATCGCTTTTCAAATTGCCGAGTGCCTCGTCATATTGTTCTCTTCCCATTGTTAAATCCTCCCTTATCCGAACCTTCCGGTAATGTAGTCCTCTGTGCGCTTGTCCCTGGGATTTGTGAAAATCTTGTTGGTCTCGTCGAACTCCGCCATGACTCCCATTATGAAGAAGGCCGTATTGTCCGATATCCTCGCCGCCTGCTGCATTGAGTGCGTAACTATTACTATTGTGTAGCGCTTTTTCAGCTCTTCCATCAATGACTCTATCTTTGAAGTCGCAATGGGGTCTAGGGCCGAGGTGGGCTCGTCCATCAAGATTACTTCAGGTTCCACCGCCAAGGCTCTTGCAATGCAAAGCCTCTGCTGCTGACCCCCGGAAAGGCCCAGGGCGCTTTTTTTCATTCTGTCCTTGACTTCGTCCCATAGGGCCGCCTGAACAAGACTCTTCTCCACAATTTCATCAAGATCGGATTTCTTCTTCATTCCATGTGCTCTTGGGCCGTAGGCCACATTGTCGTATATGCTCATGGGAAAGGGATTGGGCTTCTGGAAAACCATTCCCACTCTCTTTCTGAGTTTTATTACGTCTATATTCTTGTATATGTCGTCGCCGTCGAGCTTTACGCTCCCTTTGATTGTAACTCCCTCTATAAGATCGTTCATTCTGTTTAGGGTCCTGAGGAATGTCGACTTTCCGCATCCCGAAGGCCCTATGAATGCCGTAACCTTGTTTTCTTCTATATTCATCGAAACATCCTTGATTGCCTGAAAATCCCCATAATACAAATCCAGATTCTTTATTTCGAATTTTGCTCCCAATGTTCAACCTCCTCTCATCTATTCCTGTTCAGTGCACTGGCTGTCTTGTTGGCAATGAAATTGAGAAAAGCCACTATTATTATGAGAACCGCCGCAGTTGCGTAAGCTTTTTCAAATGATATCCCCTCTTTCGCAAGCAGATACAGATGAACAGACAAAGTCCTGCCCGACTCCATAAACCCTTTCGGTATATAGGGAGCCATTCCAACTGTCATGTATATTGCAGCGGTCTCGCCGATTATCCTGCCAACACTGAGAATCACAGCCGCCAATATTCCCGGAACCGCAGACGGCAGTACCACATTCATAATTGTGCTGAGTTTGGATGCCCCAAGTCCCAGACTGCCTTCCCTGTAGCTTTGGGGAACAGCCTTCAAGGATTCTTCCGTTGTCCTCACTATGGTTGGAAGAACCATTATGCTGAGAGTCAAGGCGCCGGACAGGATTGAAAAACTGAAATGGAGAACCGTTACAAAGAACAGAAATCCGAATAGACCAAAAATGATTGAAGGTATGCCTGCAAGCGACTCTGTCGCAAAGCGTATGGTCCTGACCAATTTCCCCGGTTTTGCATATTCCACAAGATATATTGCCGCACATATTCCTATAGGCGTGGCCATTGCAATCGATATGGCTATTACATAAAAGGTGGTGACAATCATGGGCAGTATGCCGCCCTCTCCGTCTCCCCGGGCCATTTCAGTCAAAAACGCCCAGCTCAGCGAACCCATTCCCTTTATTAAAACGTAAGTAAGAATCCAAACCAGTATCCCTATCGTCACAAATGCTGAAAGCCAAACGAGTCCCCTCATAATTTTGTCTTTCACTGAATTGTCCCTCATATCAGTCACCCGCCTTGCTTGTAAGAAGATTCAGCAATATGTTAAGCCCCATTATGAATATAAACAGTACGACTCCCGTCGCAAAGAGCGCATCCTGGTGCATGCCAAATGCGTATCCCATTTCTATAGCTATGTTTGCCGTCATTGTCCTTGCCCTGTCGAGTATCGATTCCGGTATGAGCGCTGTATTTCCTCCCACCAGTATTACTGCCATTGTTTCGCCTATGGCTCTTCCTATTCCAAGAACCACAGCAGCCATTATGCCCGATTTCGCCGCAGGAATCACGACCTTGAATATGGTCTGAATCTGGCTTGCACCCATTGCCAGGGACCCTTCCCTGTATTCCCTCGGCACCGCTCTAAGCGCGGCTTCCGATATGCTTACCACTGTCGGAAGAATCATCACGGCAAGTATGATGATGATTGCCAAAAGGCTGTTGCCGCCTCCTCCGAACCACTTGTCGATAAGCGGGACTATTACAACAAGCCCGAAAAAACCGTAAACCACAGAGGGTATCCCGGCTAAAAGATCTACAGCCGGTCTTGTGATGTCTGCAATTTTGGCAGGCGCTATTTCAGAAAGAAAAACGGCTGTCATGATTCCTATTGGAACTCCTACGAGTATTGCCCCTAAAGTTCCTGCAATGGATGCGATTATCATGGGAAGAATGCCGAAAACATCGCCAAGTGGCTGCCACTGCCTCCCAAGAATGAATTTTCCTATTCCGTATTCTAATATGAAAGGTCCCCCGCGCGCAAATACAAAAAAGGTTATTACCGCAACGCTTAAAACAGCCATGAAAGCGCAAAACAGAAAAACTGCCTCGACCATTTTTTCGAATCTTTTTCTGGCTTTGTTCTCCTCCATTTTATACGATTTTTCTTCTACTGCCTCTCCCTCATACATTCTTGTGTCATCCATCGGTTCACCCCTAATCACTCAATTCGCGGATTGTTCAATTTTCCCTTTCATGGCTTAAGGCTTCGCTTTAAAAGCGAAGCCTTTGCCCATGTGGCTTTATTCAAACGCCCAGTCAATCAAGCGTTTATTTTACCGGTATTGCCTTTTCTGCGACTATTTCCTGTCCCTCTGCGCTGAATACGAAATCAAGGTATGCCTGAGCCACATCCGTCAGCTGACCTTTGCTGAGCATGAGGAAAGGTCTCGATACAGTGTAGGACTCGCTTACGATGTTTTCAACCGTAGGCTCGACTCCGTCTATGCTTACAGGCTGAACGGACTCGTCAATGTAAGAGAGCGAGATGTATCCTATTGCGTAAGTCTTGGAAGCCACATTGGCTTTTACTGCCCCGTTTCCTTCTGCTATGAGAGCATCAGCCTTTACAGCCGAAACTTTTTTGCCTTCTGCGTTCTTCTCTTCGAGGTCCATTATACCCTCGAATGCTCCTCTTGTTCCCGAGCCTGCCTCTCTGGATACTACAAGAATCTCTTTGTCGACTCCGCCGAGTTCTTTCCAGTTTGTGATTTCTCCCTTGAATATTGCTGTAACGGTTTCAGTATCCATTTCGGAAACGCCGTTTTCCGGATTGACAACTACGGAAATTCCGTCGTAAGCAATCACATGCTCGTCAAGTCCCCATTCCTTTTCGGCCGTCTTGAGGTTCCTTGAAGCCATTCCGATATCCGCGGCGCCCTCACTGGCGGCCTTTACTCCCGCACTCGATCCAACACCTTGGACATCTATTTTAGTGTCGGGGTTTTGTGCCATGAATGCGTCTGCAAGCTTTTGCGCGTGAGGCTGTACGGATGTCGAGCCGACTACTGATACAGTTCCCGAGAGACTTGCCTCCGCCTCTGTCTCTGTCTCCGGCGCCGCCGGTGCCGCCTCAGGCTCTTCCTTTGCGCATCCTGCAAAAATACCCAATGCCAAAACTGCTGTGATTCCCAATGCAATCAATTTTCTTTTATTCATTTCAAACTCCCTTCAATTCCATAATTTTATTGTTTGTGTTTCCTTCA
>Ga0102938_10001685_pt1 | contig 16767 bp, 15 predicted proteins | sample SalPonR2_B_D2_MG_FD_84516 | JGI IMG/M metagenome (GOLD analysis project Ga0102938, IMG submission 84516) | Salt pond soil microbial communities from South San Francisco under conditions of wetland restoration - Salt Pond MetaG R2_B_D2_MG | ecosystem: Environmental > Aquatic > Marine >...
ATATGAAGGTTTTAAGTTTTTTGGAAAAAAACATTTTACAACCAAAAACTCTGGAACCCAGGGAGGTGTTAAGGAAAAAACTGGCCAAATGGATTGAAAATGGAGTGGAAATGGAGTTTATTACCGGAATCAGCAAGTTTTTAGATCTCAAGAAAGCCAATGAGTCTTTGAAAAAAATGGATGTTGATTCGCCTGTGGTTCATTCCAAGCAAAATGATAAAGATTTTATTGATTTAGTAAAAAAAATCAGTCCGGATGTATTAATTGAAAATGTTGACAGTTTGGATAGCGAACAAACTGTTTGTTCAAAATTGGAAAATTCAGATGATATTGATACTTTTGGTATGCTAATTAGCGATCCCAAGGAGATTTTGGATATGCCCGATACTCCGGACAAGTTGAAGGCGGTTTTGCCCAAGGAACAAAAAAATTAAAATAAGTTTTAATAGCCTATATTTATGAAAATGGTTTTAACAAAGGTGGCCGAGGAGCTGGAAAAGGCTTTGGATAAGAAAATTGATCAGAGTTTTTTTTCAATTCCACCAAAGCCGGAAATGGGTAATATTTGTTATCCTTTTTTTGAATTGGCTCAAAAAGCGGGTACAAATCCGGCTGAATTGGCTGAAAAAACCGCTCAAAGAATAAAGGCGGGCAAGGTTATAGAAAAAGTAAAACCGGTCGGTCCTTATCTTAATTTTTTTATAAATCCCGAGTTTTTAGCGGAAAATTATTTGATGAACAAACAAAATATAAGAAACAACACTGAAAAGAAAAAGATTATGATTGAATTTGCTCATCCCAACACGCATAAAGCTTTTCACATTGGTCATTTGCGAAATATTATTACCGGTGAAAGTCTTTGTCGCATTTTGGATTATTTGGGTCATGAGGTTATCAGAGTCAATTATCAGGGGGATATAGGAATGCATATTGCCAAATGCTTGTGGGGGGTTCAGCGCAAAAAAGCCGAATATGAAAGTATTAAAAAAGAAAACTTGGACAAAAAAATTGAATTTTTAAGCGGTTGTTATGCTTTTGGAGCGCAATCCTTTGAAAAAGAAGAAAAAACAAAAAAGGAAATAAAAAATATTAACCAACAGGTTTATGAGCAGTCTGAGGAAATAAAAGAAATATATCAAGAAACCAAAAAATGGAGTTTGGATTATTTTGATCGTGTTTACAAAAGACTGGGAACTCATTTTGACCGTTTTTATTTTGAATCTGAGGTTTTTGAAAAAGGCAGAAAAATGGTTTTTGATTTTCTGGATAAAGGAGTTTTTAAGGAAAGTGAAGGCGCGGTTATTTTTGAGGGAGAAAAATATGGTTTGCATAATCGTGTTTTTGTAAACAGTGCCGGTCAGCCTACATATGAAGGAAAGGAAGTGGCTTTGGCTGATTTGCAAATGAACGAATATAATCCCGATAAAATAATTCATGTGGTGGGCAAAGAACAGACTGAATATTTTAAGGTGATTTTTCAAGCCTTGGAAGAGATTGTTCCGGGGATCAGGCAAAAGGAGGAACATTTGGCTTATGGTTGGGTTGGCCTAAAATCCGGAAAAATGAGTTCACGCACGGGAAAGGTTGTTTTGGCTGAATGGCTTTTGTCAGAGGTTAAAAAACAAATTGCTCAAATAATGGAAGAAAGCGAGCAAAAAAACTCAGAAGAAATAAAGGAGAAGGTGACGCTCGGGGCGGTTAAGTACGCCATGTTGAGATTGGGAGTGGATATTGACATGAGTTTTGATATTAAAGAATCAATCAGCTTATCGGGAAATAGCGGACCGTATTTAATGTATATTTTGGCTCGAGTAAACAGTATTTTAAAAAAACACGGTAAAGTGGAGAAATTGCAAGAGGTCCCCGAGGAGATAACTGACGAGGAAAAACAACTTTTGTTAAAAATAGCGGATTTTGATTCAGCTTGTCTACGGGCGGGAGATAATCTGGATCCTTCGGAATTAGCTAAATATTTATTCGGATTGGCCAAGGTCTTTAATGAATTTTATGATCGTTGTCCTATTTTGAGAGCCAAGGGCGAAATAAAAGTTTTTCGACTAAATTTGATAAAAGAGGTTAGAGAAATCATGAAAAAAGGATTGTTGCTTTTGGGAATTGATATTGTGGAAAAAATGTAGCTCTTGTTGACGGGTTGATAGGGATTTATTAAGATATTAAAAAGGAGGAATTAATAAATAAACAGCAAAATTATGTTTAAAAACAATGAAGATCAAGAGTATACCGCTTATGAACAGAGCGGAGATGATACTATGATCGGTCATTCCATAAAAATTGAAGGTGATTTGGTTAGTAGTGGTAGTGTGGTGGTGGAAGGTGAAGTTGTCGGTACCGTAAAAACCGAGCAAACACTAAAAGTGGGGGAAAAAGCCAAGATTTCCGCAGATGTGGACGCCAAAGAAGCCAGAGTGGCCGGCCGAGTTGATGGAAATATTACGGTTCAAGACAGTTTGGAACTGGATAGCACGGCGGAAGTTAACGGAGATATTCAAGCCGGTAGGTTGACTATCGCCTCCGGAGCTGTTTTCAACGGTCGTTGTTCAATGAGTGAAAACGCTTCTTCGGCCGGGTCCGAGAAAAAGAAAAATGAGCGTGCTGAATCCGAAGAAAGTGATAAAGACACGTCTGAGGAGATCGACTAATTTTTACTCCGTTATGTATTATTACATTTACGATACTTTTTTGAATGATAAAAAATACGAAAAAGTAATTGATAGAATAAAAACCAGACTTTTGGATTTTGAAATTCAAGGTAAGCATGAACAGCTTACGCTTTTAAAGAATATTGACGAATTAATTGGAGATGAAGTTAAAAAAGGAGCCAATACGGTTATTGTGGTTGGAGACGATCAAACATTCTTGAAAGTTATAGATGTTGTGGCTGATAATGATGTTAGTTTGGGAATTATTCCGGTTGGACCGAATAATAGAATTGCTGAAGCTTTCGGTGTGCCCATGGAAGAAGCCGCTTGCGAGATCATAGCCGCCAGGAAGATTGTTAAGCTGGATTTAGGCTTAGCCAATCAGAAATATTTTTTTACCGATTTAAAAATAAGTAAAAACTTGGATCGTCTTCAAGTGGAAAAGGATCGATTTCAAGTGGTTCCCAAAAAAACTTGTCAAGAAGTGGAGATAATTAATTTTTATATGCCCGATCCAAAAATCGGTTTTGAAAAAAAATTAAAAAAGATTTCAGCTCAAGACGGTTATTTGGACATGGTGGTACGGGCTAAAAATAATAATCATAAATGGTTAAAGAAAAATAAAATGGCGGGAAAGATTGATACGGTTATGACAAGTGACAAGTTCAAAGTAAAGAGTTTTGAATATTTGCCTTTGGAATTGGATGGTTATAAAATAATAAAGACCCCGGCGGAGATTCAGATAAAAAGAGATAAATTAAAAGTAATAGCCGGGAAAAACAGAAGAAAAGATATTAAATAAAAAATAATTCTCAATCTATGACTCCCAAAGTGGATCAAGAAAAGTGCATTGGTTGTGGAGCCTGTGCTTCAATAGCTGCCGATGTTTTTAAAATCAATGAAAACGGTAAGGCCGAGGTGTTGTCCGGTGATCATTCGGACAAAGAAGAAGCCGTTAAACAAGCTAAAGACGCTTGTCCGGTAGCGGCCATTACCATTGAGTAATTCATTAAACAAAAGCAGCCGTTTTTTAAGGGCTGTTTTTTGGATGAAGCTGAACTGGGTTTATTTTCCGAAAAAAGTCAAACTTTGTATACAAGAGACAAATCATGCGGGGGTGTCGGAATTGGTAGACGAGCAAGGTTGAGGGCCTTGTGGGTTTACGCCCGTGGGAGTTCAAATCTCCTCTCCCGCACCATGATTTTAATTTTTTGACAGATCGTTCCTCCGGGGAATGGTTTTTTTATATCAACAAAAATGATTTATTTTAAACCTTTTTTGTGTTATAATCAAGACACAAGTAATATTTTTAATTTTATGCTCGGAAGAATTATAATAGGAATTTTAATCTGCGCTTTTGGTTTTCTTATAGTCAAAAAATCAGATTGGGCTTTAGACATTTTCGGCGGTTCCAGTTTTGGTGAAAAGGTTTTCACCGGAGGCTCCAGATCTTTTTACAAGATGCTCGGAGTCATCCTTATTTTAGTGGGTTTTTTGGTTATTACCAATTTACACTATACCTTTTTGGAAGGTTTGGGCGATTTTTTGTTCGGTTAAACAAAAATGAGTAAATATAATAAAAAATTAGGTCGGTGGGGAGAGGAATTGGCTGAAAAATATTATCAGGGAAAAGGTTATAAGTTTTTAACAAAAAATTGGAGTACCAGAGAAGGAGAAATTGATTTGATATTTTGTAAAAATAAAGATTTAATTTTTGTGGAAGTAAAGACCAGAACCACCACGATTTTCGGCTATGGAGAGCAGGCGGTAAATGACCGAAAAAAGGAAAAAATAAAAAAAGCCATTAAAGAATATCGGTTGAAAAATGAAAAATTTGATGATTATTTTCCGCGTTTTGATATTTTGGTGGTGGAATTAAACAATCTTGCACCTAAATTTATTTGTTATGAAAATGTTATATTATAAAAAAAAGTCAAAAAAGTTTTTTTGACATAATTAATTAAAAATATGGAGAACAAAAAACCAAAAAACAGTGCTCAAGACGCTGAGGAAAATAAAATTTTAGCGGCCATAAGCTATCTGGGAATTCTTTGTTTGATTCCGATTTTATTGAAAAAAGACAGTAAGTTTGTAATGTTTCACGCCAAACAAGGTTTGGTTTTGTTTATTGCCGAAGTGGCCATATCTTTTATTAATATAATCCCGATTTTAGGTCAGATGATTTGGTTGGCGGCCGCTTTGATTTTTATTGTGGTTTCCGTGATGGGAATAATAAAAGCTTATCAAGGTGTTTGGTGGAAAATTCCAATTGTTTCAGAATATGCAAAAAAAATAAAATTGTAAATTTTTTATGAAAAAAACCAAAATAGTTTGTACATTGGGTCCGGCCAGCGATAAAAAGAAAATATTAAAACAATTGGTGGAAAACGGCATGAATGTGGCGCGTTTGAATTTTTCGCACAATACCCACGCTTATCATGAGCGAGTGATGAAAAGAGTTTGTTCGGTGGCTACGGAGCTTAATGAACCGGTGGCGATTTTGCAGGATTTGCAAGGTCCGCGGATCAGGTTGGGTAATTTGCCGGAAAAAGGAATAATGTTAAAAAAAGGACAGGAAAGAATTTTAACTTCCGGAAGAGAAACAAAGGAAAAAATTCCGGTGGACTATAAAGAAATGCCCAAAGATGTTAAGCCCGGAGACAGAATCTTGATTGCCGACGGTTTAATTGGTTTGGAGGTTTTAAAAACCAATCACAATGACATTAAGGTAAAGGTTATTACCGGTGGACGGATTTTTTCCCACAAAGGTATAAATCTTCCTGATAGTGATGTTAGTGTTCCCGTTTTGTCGGAAAAAGATAAAAAAGATCTTTTTTTCGGAGTGAAGAACGGAGTTGACTTTGTGGCTTTATCCTTTGTTCGCAGTGCCAAAGATGTTTACGATTTAAAATATTTGATCAAAAAATACACCAAAGAATTAAAAACAAAAGAACCGCCAATAAAAATAGTGGTAAAAGTTGAAAGAAGAGAGGCGGTTGATAATATTGACGAAATCATTGAAGCTACCGATGGAGTAATGGTGGCCAGAGGTGATTTGGGCATTGAATTGCCGGCTGAAGATGTGCCGTTAATGCAAAAAATGATTATTGATAAATGTTTGCAGGCGGCTAAGCCGGTTATTGTGGCTACGCAAATGCTTGATTCCATGATTAAAAATCCAAGACCGACCAGAGCCGAGGTCAGTGATGTGGCCAATGCGGTTATTGATCACACTGACGCGGTGATGTTATCAGGAGAAACAGCAGCCGGAAAATATCCGGTTGAAACCGTGGATACCATGAGAAAAATAATAAAAAAAACAGAGGATTCCGCATATGATGATTTGGTAGTAAAGGATAAGATTAAACATATTGTGCCAACCAATGAAGCAATTAGTAGTGTAGCCAAAATGCTTTCCGGCGCCTTAAAAACCAAATTGATTTTGGTAGCCACTTTATCAGGTTATTCGGCCAAGGTGGTTAGTCGTTATAGGCCTCAGTTGCCGGTTTTTGCAGTTTGCGATACGGAAAAAGTCAGGCGTCAGTTATCTTTAACCTGGGGGGTCAGGGCTTTTTCTTTATCCACCTGCGAATCTTTTGAAGAATTACTTGACCGTTCAATTGGCTATTTGAAAAAAGTAAAACAATTAAAAATCGAAGATAAGATTATAATCATCGCCGGCCAGCCGGTGGGACGCAGCGGTAATGTTAATTTGGTGGAAATAAAAACCATTGAATAGTCTTTTATTATGCTTAAAAAAGACAAATACATTTTATTTTTTTCAGAGATTTCTCAAAAAGACTTGGATCTTGTGGGCGGAAAAAATGCGGCTTTGGGACAAATGGTTAAAAGTTTAAGCAAAAAAAGGATTAGAGTCCCCAAGGGGTTTGCGGTGACTTCTAAAACATACTATGATTTTATTGAACAAGGAGGGATAAAAAAACAAATTAGTGATATTTTAAAAAAACTGGATACTTCAGATACCGCGGACTTGCAAAAAAGGGGTCGTCAGGTCAGATCATTGATTATGAAAACCGAGTTCTCCGAAAAATTGCAAAATGAAATAACTGTTGCTTATAAAAAACTGGCTAAAAAATATCAAAGCAAAAATCTTTCGGTCGCTGTGCGCAGTTCAGCCACGGCCGAGGATTTGCCCATGGCTTCTTTTGCCGGACAATTGGAGTCTTTTTTAAATATCAAGGGACGAGAAGAATTGCTTAAAACCGTGAAAAAATGTTTTGCTTCTTTATTTACCGATCGGGCTATTTCTTATCGCCAGGACAAAGGGTTTTCTCTTTGGCAGGTGGCCATTTCCGTGGGAGTACAAAAAATGGTTAGAAGCGATAAAGCCGGAGCCGGAGTAATGTTTACTTTGGAGCCTGAATCGGGGTTTCCCGATTTGGTGGTTATAAATGCCGGTTGGGGACTTGGAGAAAATTTAGTCAAAGGAAATATTTCGCCGGATGAATTCTATGTTTACAAAAATAAGCTAAAAAACTTCAAGCCTATCATCAAAAAATCTCTGGGTGGCAAAGAACTTACCATGATTTACGATTCTTTGAACAATAAAGCGACAAAAAACATAAAAACATCGCTTAAGAAAAAAAACAGCTTTACGCTTTCCGACAAAGAAATATTGGATTTGGCAAAATGGGGAGTTGAAATAGAAAAACATTTTAAAAAACCAATGGATATTGAATGGGCCAAGGACGGTAAAGATGGGAAATTGTATATTGTTCAAGCTCGGCCGGAAACAGTACACAGTCCCAAAAAAAGAAAAACAATTAACAAGTATTATTTGGCTGAAAAATCCGAAATTATTTTAACCGGAACAGCAGTGGGATCCAAAGTGTCCGCGGGAAAAGTTAAGATAATAAAATCAGTCAATCAGATAAAAAAATTCAAAAAAGGTGAAATTTTGGTAGCCGAAATGACTGATCCGTCATGGGAGCCGATTATGAAAAAAGCGGCCGGAATAATTACCGAGAAAGGGGGGAGGACTTGTCATGCGGCTATTGTTAGTCGCGAGTTGGGTGTTCCTTGCTTGGTGGGCACGGAAAAAGCCATGGAAGTTTTAAAAAACAATCAAAAAATAACTATTGATTGTTCTCAGGGCGCCAAAGGATCGGTTTATCAAGGTGCATTGAATATAAAAAAAAGTAAAATTGATTTAAAAAAAATAAAATTACCCAAAAGTCCGGATATAATGATGAATATGGGTAATCCGGAAGTGGCTTTTAAATACTCGGTTATGCCCAATCGGGGAGTGGGGTTGGCCCGTCAAGAATTTATTATCAGCAATTATATTGGTATTCATCCTTTGGCTTTGATTGAATACAAAAAATTGGCCACTAAAACTCAAAAAAAGATAGATAAAAAAACAAGCGGTTATAAGTTAAAGAGTGATTTTTACATTGATAAACTGGCCGAAGGTATTGGTCAAATTGCCGCCGCCTTTTATCCCAAACCGGTTATTGTCAGATTCTCGGATTTCAAAACCGGTGAATATAAAAATTTAATTGCCGGAAAAATATACGAACCGGAAGAAAGCAATCCCATGATCGGTTGGCGTGGGGCCTCCAGATATTATGATGATAAGTTTAAGCCGGCTTTTACTTTGGAACTGGAAGCCATTAAAAAAGTTAAAAAAAATTTTGGTTTGGACAATCTGCAGGTAATGATCCCTTTTTGTCGTAGTGTTGAGGAGGCGAGAAAAGTTTTAAAAATAATAAAACAAAACGGATTAAAGCGTTCTAAAAAATTTAAAATATATCTAATGTGTGAATTGCCGGTCAATGTTTGGCAAGCTGAAGAGTTTTTAAAATTAGTGGACGGATACAGCATTGGCAGTAATGATTTGACTCAGTTGACGCTCGGAGTTGATCGCGATTCCGAACTGGTCAGTCATATTTATGATGAATTTAATTCGGCGGTCAAGAAAAGCATTGCCAAGGTTATCCAGATCGCCAAAAAAATGAATAAAAAGGTGGGTTTTTGCGGGCAAGCGCCTTCTGACTTTCCGGAATTTGCTGAATTTTTGGCTAAAAAAAACATTTCGGGTATTTCAGTTACTCCGGACAGTGTTATTTCAGTTATTAAGCATTTGCAAAATAATAAGTAGAAGATTTTATGAAATGGCAAGCAAGATATTTATTGCTTTTAATTTTCATAATGCTGGTTTTAACGGCGATGTTTTTTATTTATTCCAATGTTAAAACAGAAGAAAGGTATCTTTATTATCAGGGAGAACCGACAAAAATGCAGCGTTTAACTTGCTTTTTGAAAGGAGGAGTAATTGAAAGACAGTCGGGTTTAAAAGAACAAGAAGATTTAAAAACAGAATTTTATTTTTGCCATTTTCATTAATAATTTGTTAAAGGTAAGTTTAAAAAAATAAACAAAGAGTAAAAAAACAATTATTGCAGTTTCATTGATTGGTGTGGCTGTTTTTTTCGGAGTAACTGCGTACTTGGTAATAATGAACAATAAAATCCGGTGGAAAAAATCAGTCTGATTATTCTGCTTCGCCGGCAGGAAAAGAAAGAACCGATAAAAAAGAATATTCTGCCGTAAAAGAACGTGGTATTGAATTTCCGGTAGATTCAGATCTTACCGATCAGTTGAGATCTGAGATTAAGAGAAATATTGAGCCCTACAAAAGGGAGATTGCAAAATTTTCTTCCAAAGAGCTGAAAGATTTTTGCCAGAGCTCCATTAATGTTCATGATAGGGGTTATGAGACCTCTTATAAGACCTGAGTTGTCGTATTATCATTGACAAAGTTTTTTGGAAAACCGGTTTACGGTAATTTTCCCAGTTTGGAAACAACAAAAGAGTTTGATGATTTTTACATTCGTCCCTCTTTTGGGTTGGGCGTGCCATTCGGTTTTAATGATCATGACTACCAGGAGAAGAAGACCATGTATTTTGAATTGAATAAGCCTATTTGAAAATAAATCTATTCAAGCGTTAAGTCAATTAGACTAATTAATTAAATTCCCAAGACGGGGGTAAAGAATTTTCAATTTATCGCTTAAGCAAATGGATTAACTCCCGGAGATTTATTTTTCAAATGAGGCGAATTTTTTTGCTCCAATTTTATTGCCATTCTAAAAATAATTTATGAGAAAAAAAACAGATAAAATGGCTTTTTGGCAGGCAGTGGCCACTATGATCGGCACGATAATCGGAGCCGGTGTTTTGGGCGTGCCTTATGTTATTGCTCAGGCCGGTGCGGGCATTGGAATTTTTTCTTTAATTTTTTTGGGTTTGGCGGCTTTGCTTTTGAATTTGATGTTTTCCGAAGTTATTTTAAGAACCAATTTTCGTCATCAAGTGGCCGGATATGCCAAAAAATACCTTGGAAAATTTTTTTTCCGTATGGAGACCGCTTCTCTTTTGATCGGCGGTTACGGCGGCTTGCTTGCCTATATTATCGGAGAAGGAGAGGTTATCAGTGCTTTGTTTGGCGGTAAGGCCGTTGTGGGCAGTTTGATATTTTTTGCCATTGCCGCAATTATCTTGTTTGTAGGTATTGATACGATAAAGGTTTTTGAGTTTTGGATGGTTGGTGCTTTTATCATAATTATTTTAGCTATTTGTTTCTTTGCTTTGCCCGGGATTCAGGTGGAGAATTGGTATTATCTGGATTGGAGTAAGGCCATGTTGCCATATGGTGTGATTTTGTTTGCTTATGGTGGCGCCGCTGCGGTTGTTCCCATGAGAGAGATTTTACGAAAACAAGAAAAAAAATTAAAATCAGCCGTGACCGTGGCCACGCTTATTCCGGTGATTATTTACATATTGTTTTCTTTGGTTGTGGTTGGGGTGACCGGACTTAATACCACGGATGTGGCTACGCTCGGGTTGGGGGAGGAATTGGGAAAATCATTTTTGTTGTTTGGTAATGTTTTTGCTCTTTTAGCCATGGCTACCAGTTTTTTGAGTATTGCCTTGACCATTAAAGAATATTTTAGTTTTGATCTGAGGTTATCAAATTTTTTTTCCAGCTTTTTGACCTTGGTTGTCCCTTTGGCGGTTTTTCTTTTGGGTAATAGAAATTTTGTGGAAACTATGGGAGTAGCCGGAAGTATGGCTTTTGGTTTGACCGGAATAGTCTTGGTTTTTTTGTTTTGGAAAGCCAAAAAGTTTGGTGACAGAAGACCAGAGTTTACTTTACCCGGATTTAAGATTACCGGTTGGGGATTGATAACGGTTTTATTAGGAGGTATAATTTATACAATAATAGGTTTAATATAGGTTTGTTTATTCTAATTTTAGGTAATTTTCGTCTTGGGCGGATTTTTGTCTTCACTTGATTTTTCAGGTTTTATATGATAAGGTGAAACAAAATTATGAAGAGTGAAAATAAAGTAAAAAATCGTATTTTAGAAATAATCCCCGGCTTGTTGGTCTGGCTAACTTTTATTTTGGCTGTGATTTTTTCTTTTGTTAAACCCATTTGGGTCATTGGTTTTATTATTGCTTTTGATTTGTTTTGGTTGGTTAGAATAATTTATTTTGTTGTGTTGGTGGCATCTTCTTACAAAAGTTATCAACGCGCCGTTAAGATTGATTGGCTGGAAAAAGTAAAAGAAATAAAAAAATGGCAAGATTATTATCATATTGTTTATTTACCGACATACGGGGAGTCTTTAAAAGTGTTGCGTTCAACCTTGGAGAGTCTTTTGAAAAGTAATTATCCCAGCGAAAAAATGATTGTTATTTTGGGAGGAGAGGGCAGAATAAAGGAGGATTTTTTGCCAAAAGCCGAAGTAATAGAAAAAGAATATCAAGATAAATTTTTTAAATTAAAAATAACTTTACATCCGGACGGTCTGGAAGGGGAAATGAAGGGAAAAGGAGCCAATGCTCATTGGATGGGACAGAGATCCAGGGAAATGATTGATAAACTGGGTTTTGATTATGAAAAATTAATTGTTTCTTATTTTGATAGCGATACCTGTGTCCATCCGGAATATTTTTCTCATTTGGCTTATAAGTATCTAACTCATCCGGCTCCGACCAAGGTTTCTTATCAACCGGCTGTGAATTACAATAATAATATCTGGGATGCCCCGGCCGCTATGAGAGTGACCGCTTTTGGTACGGTTTTTTGGCTTCTTATGGAATTGGTTCGGCCGGAAAGATTGGTGACTTTCAGTTCACACAGTATGAGCTTTAAGGCGTTGGTGGACGTGGGATATTGGCAAAAAGATATTGTTACCGATGATTCGCGAATATTTTTTCAATGTTTTTTTCGATATAAAGGTGATTATTCGGTTGAGCCGATGTATATTCCGGTTTCTATGGATACGGTTATGGATGATAATTATTGGGTCGGCTTTAAAAATTTATATAAACAGCAAAGACGTTGGGCCTGGGGAGTGGAGCATTTTCCTTATATGATGAAAAAGTTTAAAAAAGTAAAGGATATTTCTCCGGGTAAAAAAATAAAACTTTTGTGGCATCAAATGGAAGGCATGTATACTTGGGCCACCGCGCCTATTTTGTTGTTTGTTTTGGGGTATTTACCCTTGTTTGTGGCCGGGAGAAGCGGTGATATTTCCAAGTCGGTTATTGTGCAAAATGCTCCTTATGTTTTGCAAACATTGATGACTTTAGCCATGGTCGGTATGGTTTTTTCAGCCATTTTAAGCATGTTTATTCTTCCGCCACGACCAAAACAACATCCAAAATGGAAGTATTTGATAATGCTTTTTCAATGGATTTTGTTGCCCGTTACTTTTATTATTTTTGGGGCGATTCCGGCGGTTGATGCCCAAACCCGGCTTATGCTTGGGAAAAAATATCATTTGGGCTTTTTTGTTACCCCAAAAGCCAGAAAAAAATAATAAATTGATTTTATATGGCAAAAATTTCAATAAATTTGGTAACCTGGAACGGAGAAAATTATGTAGAAGAGTGTTTGCGTTCGGTTATGAATCAAAGCTTTAAAGATTTTTCCGTGGTGGTTATTGATAATGGTTCCACCGATAATACAGTGGAAGTGATAAGGGAAAAATATCCGCATTTAAAAATAGTTGAACATAAAAACAATCAGGGCTTTGCCAAAGCTCACAACCAGGCTGTTCATTGGACGAATTCTCAATATGTCCTGATGTTAAATCAGGATGTTGCTTTGCATGAAGATTTTCTTAAAGAAACGGTTAGATTCTTAGACAATAATTCAAATGTTGGAGCGGTGTCGGGTAGAATATACAAAATGAAAGAAGGGGAAAAAACAAATTATATTGATTCTTTGGGATTAAGAATTTATAAAAATTTTAAAGTTTTAGATCTGGGATCCGGAGAAGTGGGATTGGAGAGAGAAAAACAAAACAAAGAAGTTTTTGGTGTTAGTGGAGCGGCTCCGGTTTTTCGTCGTAAAGCCTTGGAAGAGGTTGTTTATCAAAAAGAATATTTTGATGAGAGTTTTTTTAGTTATAAAGAAGATGTTGATCTGAGTTTTCGTTTGCGTTTAGCCGGTTGGGAAAGTTGGTGTGTGGTCGGAGCCGTGGCTCATCATGTTCGTTCCGTTTCCGGTTCAGGAGAAAAAGACGGGAATAAAAAAATATTCAAGAACAGAAGGAGTAAATCAAGATTTGCCAATTATTATTCTTACAGAAATCATTTGTATTTTTTGAAAAAATGCTTGCCAAAAATGACTTTTGCGGTGTTTTTTTATGAATTTTCCAAGTTTTTATATCTGCTTTTGTTTGAGGTAAGGACTTTGAAAGCCTGGAAAGACTTTATGGCCAATAAAAAAGAACTAAAAGCCAAGCGTCGAGTTATTCTAAAAAATCGGAAAGTTGAAACATCCGAGCTCAATAAATGGTTAAAATAAAAATATGGATTTAACGGTAGTTATATTGAATTACAAACAAAAGGGATTGGTGAAGAATTGTTTAAAGTCTGTTTTTGAAAAGAAAATAAAAGCTGAATACGAAGTGATTGTGGTGGACAATAAATCTGAAGACGGATGTGAGAGAATGCTTAAAAAGTATTTTCCCGGCGTCAAATTCATCCAAGCCGGAAGGAATTTAGGCATGGGAGCGGGTAATAATTTGGGAATAAAATCCGCTCGCGGTCGTTATGTTTTGGTTATGAACCCCGATATTTTTGTATTTGATGATTCCATAAATAAACTGCTTGATTATATAAAAAAAAGGAGTGATGTCGGCGTGGTGGCTCCGAGGTTATTAAATGCCGATAAGAGTTTGCAATATACCTGCTATCGTTGGCATAATTTTTGGACTCCGGCTTACCGACGAACCTTTTTGGGGAATTTGCCATGGGCTAAACAAGAATTAGAGCGTTTTTTAATGACGGAATGGGATCGTAGTACAACCAGAGAAGTTGATTGGATACAGGGATCTTTTCTTTTGTTTTCCAAAAAGGCTTTGGATGAAGCGGGATATTTTGATGATCGTTTTTTTATGTATTTTGAAGATACCGATCTTTGCAGACGAATAAAATCAATCGGATACCGGAATATATATTTTTCCGAGGCGGAAGTTATACATCTGCACAGGCGTCAATCTGCGGAAGGTGGCATGATGAAGGTTTTTTTAAATAAATTAACTAGGGTTCATATCAGCAGTTGGTTAAAGTATATGTGGAAATGGAGAAAGCGGGAATTGAAAAATATTTCCCAATAAGCAAAATTTTAAAACAGCTGTTATAAGCTGTTTTTTTTATTAAAAAATGCTATAATAAACTTGATATGATGGAGTACCAACAAAATTTTTTGCCACCGAAAAAAAAAGACTATAAAAACAAAGCCATGGGCTTGGGGCGTTTTTTTTTGATTGTTTTTCGTGTACTTCCTTACTTTGTTTTGGTTGTCTTGACCGGCGTAATTTTTTTGGCTGTGTTTGCCGGTATTTCCTTGGCTCCGTATTCATCATCCATCAGTTCTGTTTACCAAGAAGGACGAGAAGCCAAAATCAACTTGGAAAGAGCGGCCGGTTTTATTCAAAAAAAGGATTTTAATTCGGCTCTTAATTATTTACAAAAGGCGCAAGATAATTTTCAGGTTGCTGAAAAAGGATTGAAAAATATGGAAGAGGCGGCCGTTTTTAATAATGCTTATGCCGAAGATCAATTAACAGTGGCCAAAGAAATTGTCTTTATCGGCAATCGTTTATCGGATTCCTTGACTGATTTAACCTCAATAGCACAAGAGATAAATAATATTTTGACTCGGGAAGAGAGTAATTGGGAACAGATCAGTGATGAAAAAAAAGAAAAGATTTTAGGTATTTTATATAATTCTTCAGAGGATTTTAAACAAGTCCAAATCGATTTTGTCGAAGTGGGACAACATTTACAAGAAGTTGAGCGTCATAGACCTTTGTTTGTTTTTGATCGGGTCATTGATCCTTTGCATAGATATATTCCTCAACTGAAAAGAGCCTTTGACAGTGTTATTGTGATGTCCAAACTTTTACCGGCTTTTGCCGGTTATCCGGAAGAAAAAACTTACTTGTTTATAATGGAAAATAATCGGGAAATGCGACCGGCCGGCGGATTTATAGGGACTTACGGTTTAGTCAAGATAAAAAATGCTCAACTGCGAGAGTTTTTTACAGATAACAGTTATAATTTGGATAAAAAGGCCGAGCCTTATTTGGATATTGAGCCTCCGGAGCCGATAGCTAAATACATGGATCAACCCAAATGGTTTTTTCGTGACAGCAACTGGTGGCCGGACTGGCCGACTTCGGCCGAGCAGATTAAGTGGTTTTACCAAAAAGAAGGAGGGAAAAACGGGATTGACGGTGTGATTGCCATTACTCCGGATGTAATTTCCGATATTTTGGGATTAATGGGATCTTTTGAAGTGAGTGGATTAACTTTTAGTCAGGATAATTTTTGGGAACAATTGGAATATCATGTGGAGTACGGTTATGTTGAACATGGTACGTCGGTTGAGGAAAGAAAAAGCATTATTGGTGATTTGGGTAAGAAAATGATTGATCGTTTATATGAATTACCTATGAGTAAATGGCCGGGATTGATTGACATTGTCAGTAATAATGTTTTGGAAAAACATATTTTATTATATTTTGAAGATTCGGAAATGCAGGCTTTGGCTGAAGAAAACAATTGGGCCGGAAGAGTAAAAAATTTTAACGGAGATTATTTAATGTTAGTGGATGCTAATTTGGCCGCATTGAAAACCGACGAGGTTATGGAAAGAACTATGAATTATAATTTATCCGAAAAAGATCAGGGGTTTGTTTCCACTGTTCGGGTTAATTATCAAAATATGGGAAATTTCAGTTGGAAAACCACGCGTTATAGAACTTACACGAGATTATATGTCCCTCTAAACAGTGAACTTTTGAGCATAAAGGTCGGTGAAGAAAAAGTTAAGGATCAAGATATTGACTTGTATCGGGAGTTTGATAAAACTGCCTTTGGTCTGTTTTTTCAAGTGGAGCCGCAACAGTCGGTGACGGTGGAATGGAAATATCGTTTACCTGAAAGTTTATCCAAAAGTATCTTAGAGGAATATAACTTAATGGTGCAAAAACAACCGGGAATTCCGAAAATGAATTTGCAGTTGGATTTGAATTTTCAAAAATCTATTTTGGGCGGGCCGGAGTTTTCCAAGGACAGCGGTAAAAATCAAGTCAAACATGTGGAAGTGCTTAAAAAAGATCAGCAATTTTCGGTTTGGTTAAAATAAGTGATTTTTTAGAATATTTAACCTTAAAATAAAAAAGGCCACCGGACAGCCTTGTTCAAGGCTGTCCGAGCGCGGAGATGTCCGCGCTCGGTTGCGGGAAGAATGCCCAAGCTTTTCATTTGAACTACTCGGTTTTCGCATCCGGTGGCGGCCAAACCTTTATATCGTGATATCACAGCGATCTTTGGTCGATAAATCGCTCAGGTTTTTTATCTTAAAATATTTTAGTATTAAAGCAAGCCTGGATTAAGACTTGTTTTTATTTTAAAAGTGGACAGGCCTGTTTTTGTGGTAAAAATATAATTGTGATAAAATAATTCATAGAAAAGCCATAAGCGATTTAACAAAGCAACCAAGGAGGGTCCTTTGTTTTTTATTTTTATTAAATCAAAAAAATTATTGTTAAAAAAT
>Ga0102938_10001687_pt1 | contig 16758 bp, 16 predicted proteins | sample SalPonR2_B_D2_MG_FD_84516 | JGI IMG/M metagenome (GOLD analysis project Ga0102938, IMG submission 84516) | Salt pond soil microbial communities from South San Francisco under conditions of wetland restoration - Salt Pond MetaG R2_B_D2_MG | ecosystem: Environmental > Aquatic > Marine >...
GCCCGCCTGACGGCGAGGCAGGTCTAATGGCCCGTTTAAAACGAATTCAATAAAAAGCCGAGAATAATGTTCAAAATTGTTACATGTTATATGTTACATGATACATGAAATATTCGGGGATCGTCTAATGGTAGGACACCTGGTTTTGGTCCAGGCAATCGGGGTTCGAATCCCTGTCCCCGAGCTAATAAAAAAATAAGGCCCTTTTTTGGTCTTATTTTTTTATATTTTCCGGAGAAAGGGATGAGAAGTTTATGCCCCGAAGCCCCAGTTGCTTGCAACTGGAAAAAGGCGAAGGGGTAAATCCCTGTCCCCGAGCCAAGAGAGACGAAGCGAGGCGATAGCCTCGCTTTTTGTGTACATTAAAAGTGTTCTTTTCCCGAATTGTGTGTTGGAGGTTACGTTGAAAGAAAACAGCATTTAGGAATCAGACAAAAAATGTTAAAATATATAAAAGGCGATAATTTATTATTTTTCTGGTTATGGGAAGTAATAAAAAAAATTTTTCTCTTGAGAGTGCGGAAAGGATAGCTACAAAAAAAGTTCCGACTATTTTTTCTTCCTCTACCATCGGAGAGCTTGTTTCTTATTTGGAAAACAAAGTTAGTTCTTTTGATTCCATTGATTACATTTATGTTTTAAATCGAAAGAGGGAGCTTGTCGGAGTGTTATCTATTAAAGAAACCCTAAGACAGCCCCGGAAGAGCTTGGTTTCTTCAATAATGAAGAAAGATATTGTTAAGGCGGCCCCTTTTACCGATCAAGAAAAGATTTCTTATTTGTCTTTAAAAAATAATATTAAAGCTGTGCCGGTGGTGGATAAAAATCATAAATTTTTAGGCGCGGTTTTGTCTGATACCATTTTAAAGGTTTTGTATGGAGAAATGCGCGAGGATATAGCTCATTTGGCCGGCGCTCCTGACAGCCCGGAGCAGAGCGCGGTGGATATGTCTGTGGGTAAAATAATTAAACATCGTCTTCCTTGGCTTTTCTTGGGCCTTGTGGGCGGAATTTTGGCAGCCGAGATCGTGGGAATTTTTGAGCATACTTTATCAGAGAATATAATTTTGGCTTCTTTTATGCCCTTGATTATGTATATGGGCGGAGCCACACTTTCCCAAACCCAAGCTTTTTTTATCCGGGACCTCGCTTTTAGAGATGATTTGCCGTTTTTAAAATATGTTTTAAAACAATTAGCCGCAATCTTGGTTATAGCCCTGGTTTTGAGCGGAGTTATTTATTTAATCAGTTTTTTTCGTTTCGGTTTTTCTGAAGTGGGAACGGTTTTGGCTGTGGCTTTATTTGCGGTTTTGTGCACCACGGTTATAACCGGTCTGTTTATTCCCCTTTTCTTTTTAAAAATAAAAAAGGATCCGGCTGACGGTAGCGGACCTTTGTCCACCATAATTCAAGATATTTTAGGAGTAATGATTTATTTTCTTATAGCCAGTTGGCTTCTTTTTTAATTAATAAATATGGAGGAGGTATTTAAAACAGGATATAAGGGAAATATTAAAAAAAGTATTTCCGAAGCCATCTCGGGCTTAGGGGTTTTCCCGGGGTTGATAAAAAAAGGGGATAAGGTGTTGTTAAAACCCAATTTTAATACCGCCGACCCTTTTCTCGCTTCCAGCGATTTGGAATTTTTAAAAAGTGTTGCCGAGTTGGTTTATGAAGCCGGAGCTCGAGAGGTGGTCTTGGGTGATTCTTCCACTATATATCAGAGAACAGAGAAAGTAATGGAAAAAATGGGCGTTTATTCTTTGGAAGAATTAGACAAGCCGGTCAGGGTGGTAAATTTTGATAAAGGTAAATGGATAAAAAAAGAGATTCCCGGAGGAAAATATTTAAAAAGCGTGTCTGTTCCCGAGGTTTTGGAAACAGTTAATAAATTAATTTTACTTCCTTGTCTTAAGACTCATTTTATAGCCGGTTTTACCGGCAGTTTGAAACTGTCTGTCGGTTTTATAAAACCCGTGGAAAGAACTTTTTTGCATGCCAGAAATATTCAAGAGAAAATAGCGGAGATGAATACTATAATAAATCCCGACTTGATTATTATGGATGGGCGCAAATGTTTTATAACCGATGGTCCCGCCAAAGGAGAATTAAGAGAGCCGAATTTAATATTAGCTTCCCGCTCAAGAACGGAGATTGATATGGAAGGTATCAGAATTATCAAATCTTTTCCCGGCAACGATTTATCAGAAGTTTCTCCTCGGGATTTTCAGCAAGTAAAAATAGCTAAAAACTTTAATTTCTAATGTTAATAAAATAGTGGCTATGAAAAATCAGGTTCAACTTATAACTTATCCTGACAGTCTGGGAGGCAATTTGGGAGAGCTTAATAAAATTTTAACCGAAGAGTTGGGAGATAAAATCGGTGGGGTTCATATTTTGCCCTTTCATCCTTCTTCCCGGGATAGGGGCTTTTCCCCTTTAACTTATTTCCGGATTGATTCCCGTTTTGGCAGTTGGAGAGATCTTGAAAAAATTTCGGAGAACTATGAATTAATGGCCGATCTGATTTTAAACCATATTTCCCGGGAGTCAAAGATATTTCAGGATTATCTTAAGCGAGGGGATAAGTCAAAGTATAAAAATTATTTTATAAGCGCGGAAAATTTTTGCGGAGACGAATTGGATGATAGCTCTCGCGGGATAATAAGGGCGCTGAAGAAATTTTATCGATGGTTTAAGAGATGGGACAGGATTTTTCATTATCGGGGAGTCAGTTGTTCCGCCCTGAATAAAGTCTATCGGCCCCGCAAAGGCAATCCTTTCCGTCTTTTCACCTTGGCCGGAGGCAAAATTGTGGCCCTGTGGTGCACCTTTTCTCGCGATCAAGTTGATCTCAATCTGGAAAATACAGGAGTTCGCAAAATGATAATCAGGGCCATGACCAACTTAAAAAAGCACGGAGTGAGTTTATTAAGATTGGACGCAGTTGGTTATGTTATCAAAAAAAAGGATACTTCCTGTTTTATGATTCCCGAGACCTATCAATTCATTTCTTATTTAAGCCGTAAGGCGCATGAAAGGGATTTGATCATTATTCCCGAGGTGCGTTGTCATTATAGTTGGCAGTTGAATTTGGCCGAACAAGAGAATGTGGATTATGTTTATGATTTTTGTCTTCCCGCCTTGGTTTTGTATTCCTTGTTCGGGAAAGATTTTAGTAAACTCCGGGATTGGCTCTGGATCAGGCCTCATAATCAAGTTACCACTCTGGATACTCATGACGGGATCGGGATTATAGATGTGGAGGGTTTTTTGGGAGAGGATGAAACCGAGAATTTAATTGAAGAGATTTATGCTCGGGGAGGAGAAATAGTCCGCAAGGCCACCGGAGAAAGCTCGGAAAACGTGGATAATTATCAGATTAATACCACTTATTTTTCCGCCCTGGGAGAGAATGGAGCGGATTATTTGCTGGCTCGGGCGATTCAGTTTTTTACCCCCGGTGTGCCCCAAGTTTATTATATGGGTTGGTTGGCGGGAAAAAATGATCGTGAGAAAATGGAGGAGACCGGAGTAGGTCGGGATTTAAATCGCCACAATTACACTTTGGCGGAGATCAAGAAAGAGAGGAGAAGGCAAGTTGTTAAAGACTTGGAAAAGTTAATGGATTTCAGAAGCAATTACCCCGCTTTTCAGGGGAAATTTAATTTATCCAAAAGCGCCAAGCATAAACTGGAAATGCAGTGGAGAAAAGATGAATATTTTTGTCGGTTGTTTATTGATTTAAAAACTCGCCGAGGTTTGATTGAATATCGAGATAAAAAAAGCGGAAAAGTTAAGAAATGGGATTTTATAAAAAAAGTTAAATAATTTTTTATGGAGATCAAGTCTATTCGGAGCCGGGAGAATGCCCGAATTAAAAAAGCGCGCCAATTGACTTTTAAAAAATATCGTTGGCGAAATAAAAAATTTATAGTGGAGAATCCCACAACTATTTCTGATGCCTTAACCGCCGGTTTTAAGTTTGAAAAAATTTTTTTAACTTCGGAGTTCCGAGATAAAAATTCCGAAAAAATAAAAAATTGGCAAAAGAGAAACGAAAAAGGCGAATTTTTTTTGATTTCGCAAAGAATAAACAAACATCTTTCCCAGCTGGATACGCCCTCCGGAGTGGTGGCAGTTTACAATATGTCTCGAAGAGATTTGTCCGCGGGGGAGTCGGTGGTTTATTTGAACAATTTGAACAATCCGGGAAATCTGGGAGCTATCTTAAGGAATTGCCTGGCCTTTGATTTTAGAAATGTGGTTTTAGATATAAATTGCGCGGATCTTTATAATCCCAAAGTCCTTGCCGCGGCCAAAGATTCTGTTTTTAAGCTGAATATTTATATGGACAAGAAAGGAGACTGGCTGGAGAAGAATAACTTGCCTTTATATGTTACTTTACCCGGACAAGGCGAGGACTTGGAAAAACTTAAGGCAAATAAAGAATTTTGTTTGGTTCTGGGAAGTGAAAGCCGGGGGATTGATGAAGAGATTGTAAAAAAGGCGGATAAAAAAATAAATATCAAAATGCGCGGGGACGCGGAATCTCTGGGAGTGGTTTCAGCTGCGGCCATAATTCTTTATAAATTAAATTTATAATTTTTTTGTTTACAAAAAAAATTTTTTAGGTTAGTATAAATATAGGAACTCAATTTTGTTTTTTATAGGTGTAGGCGGGGCCTAAAAGTGCACAGTTTTGCTCGGTTTACTCTTATTAAAATAAAAAAAGTTCTCTTCTTAAATTATTAAGTTAAGAGTTAATAAAACATGTCCAAGAAATTATTCGTGGGGAGTCTTGAATGGGGAGTAACCGAGCAAGACTTACAGGATCTATTCAGCCCTTATGGAGAGATCGAGGAAGCTATCGTTATTAAAGATAAGTTCTCCGGCAGGTCCAAGGGTTTCGGTTTTGTCAGTTTTACCAAAGAGGAAGATGCCGACAAAGCGGCTGAAGAATTAAATGAATCCGAGCTTAAAGGCAGGAAAATTATCGTTAACGAAGCCAGACCTCCCAAATCCGGGAACGACAACTAATCAGTTGGAATTACAAAAAAACAGAATGTGTGCAGTTCTGTTTTTTTGTTGCCTTTTTTATGTTATAATTTAGAAAATAATTTTTTTTATGGATTCTATTTTTATCAATATCAGTTTCATTTTAGTAATTGCCATTGGAATTGCTTTTTTGGTCCGGGCCTTGCGCCAGCCCTTGATTATTTCTTATATTTTAACCGGAATAGTCTGTGGGCCTATTTTTTTGAATTTGATAAATTCCGAGCAGGATTTTTTTAATATTTTCGCCAAATTCGGAGTTATACTTTTGCTTTTTTTAGTGGGTCTGAGTTTGAATATTAATTACCTGCGTCGGATTGGAAAAACGGCCTTGGTTGCAGGTATAGGCCAAGTTATTTTTACTTCCTTGGTCGGTTTTTTTATTTTTTTAAGCCTGGGGTTTTCCACTTGGTCTTCTATATTTTTGGCAATCTCCATAACTTTTTCCAGTACCATCATTATAACTAAGCTTTTATCTGATAAAAAAGAAATTAGAAGCGTTTACGGCCGTTATACCATCGGCTTAATGTTGGTTCAGGATATTATTGCTATTTTGATTATGATCTTCTTACCCGCTCTCGGTTTGGGTGAATCCCTTTTGCCTTCCTTGGGGTTGCTTCTTCTAAAAAGTTTAATATTTTTAGCCGGGGTTTATTTGCTTACTCGGATCATCCTGCCCGTTCTTTTGGATAAAGTGGCCGAGTCCGGAGAATTTTTACTTATTTTTACTTTGGGCTGGTGTTTTGCTATTGCCGGGGTGGCAGAATGGGCCGGTCTTTCCCTGGAAGTGGGCGCGATCATTGCCGGTTTGGCTTTGGCCGCCTCTGAATATCAAACCGAGATTATTAGCCGTATCAAGCCTTTGCGGGATTTTTTTATTGCTCTTTTCTTTATTATTTTGGGAAGCGAGATGGATCTGGGCAACATTCAGGCAATCTGGACCTCCGGTTTGCTTATTTCCTTGTTTATCTTGGTGGGGAACCCCTTAATTCTTTATGCGCTTTATCGGAGTATGAAGTTTACTCGGCGTAATAGTTTTTTAGCCGGTTTGACCGCTGCGCAAGTTAGTGAATTCGGTTTTGTTTTTTTATTTGTTTCCGCTGATATGGGCTTTGTCAGTAGCCGGGAAATTTCCGTGTTTACTTTAGTGGCTCTAATAACTATTTTTGTCTCTTCTTATCTCATCACTTATAATTCTCAAATATTCAGGCGTTTGGAGTTTGTTTTTAATCTTTTAGGCAAAGACAAAAGAAGATCCATTTCGGAAACCGAGGAGAGTTATCAGGTTTTGGTTTTCGGTTATCATCGCCTGGGCTGGAAAATTTGCGAGGGCTTGAAAGAAATGGGTGTTTCTTTTGCGGTTATAGATTGTGACCCGGAAGCGATCTCTAAATTGCGTTTTAGAAAGATCCCTCATTATTTCGGCGATGCCTCTGATGTGGAGTTTTTATCCGAAATTTCCTTGGATAAAGTTGATTTGGTTATTTCCACCTTGCCGGAAGTAGATGATCAGATTACTTTGGTAAAGGAGCTTAAGAAAATCAATCCTCGTTCTCTCTTTGTGGGGAATTTATCCCATACTAAATTCCTGAACGATTTATATGATGCCGGTGCCGATTTGGTAATAATCCCTCATCTTTTGGGAGGACAATGGTTGTCCGAAGTTTTAAAAAGACAAAAATGGGATAAAAGCAATTTTAGAAAGCTGAGAAATGAGCAAAAAAAAGAAATGACTCTTCGCTATACTTTGGGACACTGAATTTTGTTCAAATCGGATCCTGTTCCTAAATTCAGTTTTTGAGAGGCGCTATCTCCGTTAATAACGATTTCCAGGAATTTTTTATTTTTTAGCCCCGAGCTGCCTTTTATTAAGCAGGTTTGATTATCCGGACAATTTTTTAAGCTATCTATGAATTTGAAACCCCGTTTTTCCAGGCGGGATTTTATTTTTTCCGCTTCAGCCGTTCCCTCGATAATCGAGGTTTTTAGATTGCCGAAGTTGTCCACGCACCAAATTAAAGCTCCTAAGTCCGGAGTTTTTTCTATATCCCAAGATTCTTCTTTTATTTTTTTACCCCTCCGGATCCAAGAGGCAAGGCGAGGGCTGAATTCTAAACTCCGGAATTGTGTGGAGATAATTTTTTCCGGGGAGGAAAAATTCAGTTTGACTGTTTCTTTTAGGTTCACTATCTTTATTTTCGGCTTTTCATTTAATTTTTTAAGCAAAGAAAGGGTGTGGCCGTCCAAGGTGGTGACAACCAAGGTTTGTCCGTAATAAAAATAACCAAAAGGAGTGCCGTTTTTCCATTTTTTGGCTTCTCCGTTGCGGGGAGCGACATTAACTAAGATTATTCCTTTTTCCCCTAAGCCAGCTTCTAAAGTGTCAACTAAATTCCCGGCCGCCTCCAGATCCGAGTTTATTTTTATAAAGTTGGTCGGGCAGTTAAAAAGAGAGGCAACCCGGATTTCTTGCCTGCCCCGGGCATTGGGGCAGTGGCAGTCATTGATAATGGTTATAAACATAAGCAAAATAAAAAACCTCTTTCCCGTTTTTGAGGAAAGAGGTTAATTCTTATATAAATTAGATTATTTTAAGACACTAAAAAATTACCCCTTTCCCGAAAGCTCACCATCATAGACATCATTTGCTTTTGGCTTGAGGTAATTTTCATATTGTTTTTATTTTAATTTTTTAAAAAATTTTCGTCAAGAAAAAATAAAAAGCCCCTTGCCTTTTGGCAGGGGGCGACGCCTTTTTATAGGGACTGTTTTCCCAAGAGGGGAAGGATTTTTTTGCAACTTGTATTTTGCAGACAAATGCCCACCTGGTCTCCGGGGCAGGCGTACTCGCACGGCTGGTGATTTTTTTCAATTCTTATCACTGTATCTTTAAGGCCGGGGGATTCGGGATCAAAAGAAGTTATCTCCAGGAGTTCCCCTTGCACCACTTTGCCCGATCGGACGGTGGCAATAATGACAGTGCCTTTTTTGCTCGGGCATTTTCTTTTTGCCGAAGAAGAGGGGAATACCCGGGTAGCTAACAGGTCCACCCCCTCTCCCTTCATAAAAAAACAATTCTGCCAGACATTCTGTTGTTTTGTTGTCATAACTTTCTCCTTTTTAAGTTGCGGTTTTTTGGTTTTTAATTTTTACAGATTATATCTTTTAGAAAAGGGAATGTCAATTGACCCTTTTCCGGATTAAGTTTAGAATAAAACAAAATATGCGCAAAAGAAAAAAAATTATTGTAAATGATAAAATGCAGTCCGGTTATACCTATTATTTAATGGAACCGGAAGGGGGAAAATTTTCCCCTCGTTTTTTACCGGAGTTAACCCCTAAACAAATGTTGGAAATCGGGGTTTTTGGTGGTAAATATATGACCGATACCCGGAATGAATTTCCCGTTTCTTGGTTTGTTAAGGCTAAATTATGCCCGGAAAAACATGATCCGGAATTGAATTTTTTTGGAGTTAATGCCGGCCAGCCCCTGGCTGTCTGGCAAGCCAAGGGCTGGATTCATCCCGATGATCCGCGGGGTTGGTTTCAGTGGTATTGCCGTTATTTTTTGGGTCGGAGGCACGAGGATGATGAGAGGCAGATCAAGCGTTGGCGCGCTTTCCGCAGGCATTATTCGGCTGTTCGCAATAATTGCCAACAAGGTGATTTTTCCTGTCGCCCGAGGCAAAGGCAAGCTTTGCTTCATTGGGCTTATGACAGTAGAAAAATTTAGTTTTTTGACAGCTGTTAAAAATTTGTTAAAATAAGGAATTTAAAACGATCTTTCAAATTTAAAAAGGAGGGATATTGTTATGAGCATCGGACAGATTTTGGAAAATTTGAAGAGTTTTTCTGTGGAGGAGGCGCTTTTGTGGCGAGCAGAGGCGAAGCCCGGACAACAGAAAAGAGTTTCGGATATTGTCAGGTCCTTTTGCGACAATCAGGAGAATATTAAGTTTTGTTCTCATTTGTTGGTTTTGAACCAGTATAAGGATATCGGAGAATTTTTTCTTGCTAATCTGATTTTAAAGCCAAGCACTCTTTCTTGGGATGAGAAAGAAATGGTTGCCCGACACCCCGCATTGTCCTCTAATTTTTTACGGGAGAAAAAAATGAAGCTGGGGGTGAAAGAAGAGGAAATTCTTTACCATCATGAAAGATGGGACGGCCAAGGTCATTTTGGATTAAAAGGAGAAGATATTCCTTTTACCTGCAGGGTTTTGGCGCCCATAGATGTGTATGTAGCCCTAACCTCTGACCGGCCTTATCGCCGGGCTTATCCTTATGACCAGGCTCTTAAAGAAATAAGGGGTCAAGCAGGCAAAGCCTTTGACCTTCATCTTATGGAGGAAGTTATAAAGGCCATACAATCTCCGGCGCCTTATTGTGAAAAATTGGCTTGTCAAAAATAGCCAGTTAAACCCGATCTAATAAAGGTCGGGTTTTTTCAGTTGTTTATTTTTTAAAAAAAGAGTAAAATAAAAGAAAAAAAATAAAAATTTTTATGAATATTGTTTTGGTAATTTTGGGCGCTTTAATTTTATTGACTTTTGCTTGGGGTTCTTTGTCAGCGGCCCCTTGGCTTCCCACTAAAAAAGCGCAAAGGCAAGAATTAGTGAAAACTGTGCCTTTAAAAACGGGGGAAACGGTTTATGATCTGGGATGCGGGGATGGTTCGGTTTTATTTGCCTTAGTCAGGGCTAATCCGGGTATCAAGGCCGTGGGCCTGGAAATATCTCTCCTTCCTTTTTTAATTGCTTGGACTAGGAAGCTCGCCAGGCCTCGGAAATATAAAAATGTAAGTTTAAAATATAAGAATTTTTTTTGGGAAGATTTAAGCCGGGCGGATGTGGTCTTTATATTCTTGCTAAGCAAATGTTATAATCGTTTAATTTCCAAATTTTATCATGAACTTAAAGATGATTGTTTAGTGGTGGTGGAGGCCTGGTCTTTACCTGAATTTAATGAGAATAAAACAATTAAAAAGGAAGGGCTATTGCCCGTATATTTCTATAAAGGAAAGCAGTTTCGTGCTTGGTAAAAAGTTGAAGAAAAAAATAAAGTTATATTGTTGACGAATCGAATTTTGTGTTATAATTAAATCAAATTATTTTTAATTAAGTTCTTTATGTTGGCACCAAGGAGGACTTCCCCTAAGAAAGGATTGGGAGCAGTAGCGGCGCAGGGGAAAGTTTTTATTTTTTATGTTCCCGGAAAACCCGGTTCCGGTCCCAGGATGACTTCAAGTTCTAACGGCCACAGATTTTCCTTTCGTTCTCAAAAAGTATCTTTTTTTCGCAAGGGTCTTTTTAGAAAAAAAATTGACATTTCCACCTGCCAGAATTTTAATTTTAGCAAAATAGGAAAAAATAAATATTTTTTACTTTGTCAGCAGGTTCGAGGCAAGGAAAAAAAATTAATAGGAATGACCTCCCAAAACCTGGTTAAATGGAAGGAGGTCGGCTCTTTTTTTAATTTAAAGGAACCCGGAGTGATAGTCTCTAATTTTCAATATGACGATCAAAGAGTAATGTATTGGGGAGAGAAAAGTATAAAAATAGCTTTTTCTTCCGATTTAAAAAAATGGAGCGTTTCCCGAAAATCTTTATTAAAACCGCGCAAGAGCAAGTTTGATAATGAGTTTATTAAACCGGCCGCTTCTTTCTTGCGACCGGAAGGAATTATTTTGTTTTATTATGCTTATAATAAAAAAGGGAAATATTCCTTAGGAGCGGCTCTTTTTAGCAAAAATGATCCTAAGAAAATATTATGGAGAAGCAAGGTCCCGATTTGGAAGCAATCCGGAGAACTAAAAAATGAACCCCTTAAGTCCTTAGGATTGGTGGCTTTAAAAGGGAAACTGATTTCCTATTGGGAAGATAGCAAAGGAGAATTTTTTTCTTTAACTCTTCCGCGGGTTTGGTATCCCCGAAAAGAAGAAAAAGGAGAAAAAGAGGGGGGGGAAATAAAAATGAAGAAAAGCCGGAAAAATCCCATTGTAAAACCCCGGCGGGACAATGAATGGGAAAGAGACGGCACTTTCAACCCCACGGCTGTGCGCAAACAAGGAAAAACCTATGTTTTATATCGCGCTTTGGGCCCCAATTTTTTATCTTCAGTGGGTTGCGCGGTTAGTTCCGACGGAACTAATTTCGAGGAACGTTGGGGCGAACCGGTTTATAAGGCCCGCGAGAGTTTTGAAGGCGGGGTTAATCCGGTGGATATTCGAGAGGCGGTAAAATATATGTCCGGAGGCGGTTGCGGAGGATGCGAGGATGCCCGTATAGTGGAGATAGAAGGAAGGTATTATTTAACTTATGTGGCTTATGACGGGGCCAATCCTCCTCGGGTGGCCATTAGCTCCATTAGCGTGGAAGATTTTTTAAATAAACGTTTTCAAAATTGGACCAAGCCGGTTTTAATTACCAGGCCCGGAGTGGTGGATAAGAACGCCTGTATTTTGCCGGAAAAAGTGAATGGAAAGTATGTTATTTTTCACAGAATTTATCCCAATATTTTAATAGATTATGTTGACAGTTTGGATTTTGACGGAAAAACTTTTTTGAAAAATGAATTTTATATTCCTCCCCGCCCCCTGATGTGGGATAGTAAAAAAATAGGAGTAGGGCCTTCGCCCATTAAAACATCGGAGGGTTGGTTGGCTATTTATCAGGCAGTGGGAAGACAGGACCCGGGTCGTTATAAGATCGGGGCTATGCTTTTGGATTTAAAAGATCCCACTAAAGTGATCTGCCGTTCCGGCGAACCCATTATTGAACCGGAGGAGTGGTATGAGAATGAGGGGCATAAAGCCGGCGTGGTTTATCCTTGCGGAGCCGTGGTTAAAGATAATGATCTATATGTTTATTATGGAGGAGCGGATAAATTCAGTTGTGTGGCCACTATTGATTTGACCGAGTTTTTAAAACAATTATTGTCTTCCAATGCGCCCAAATTAAAAAAAGTCGTTTTTGTTTAATTTCATAATTTATTTTTATTTTATGGTGATTGCCAAACGTCATCCCCAAAATCCCTTATTGTCTCCCAATCAAAAAAACAGCTGGGAGGCAGTAGCCAGTTTTAACGGGTGTCCGGTTAAATATAATCAGGAGATCCGTTTGTTTTACAGGGCCTTGTCTCCCGATATTCATCATGCCGGCACCGATATTAAACTTTCCACCGTGGGCCAGGCAACAAGTAAGGACGGGGTCAGTTTTGCCGATCGTGAACAATTTATCAGTCCGGAATATAGTTGGGAAAAATTCGGCTGTGAAGATCCCCGAGTAGTAAAGATCGGAAAGAAGTATTATATTTTTTACACTGCCGTGGCCAATTATCCTTTTACACCTTCCGGGATCAAAGTAGCTGTGGCTGTAAGCCGGGATTTGAAAAATATAGAAAAGAAGAGAGTGGTAACACCTTTTAATTCCAAGGCCATGAGTTTATTCCCGGAGAAAATTAAAGGGAAATATTGGGGGATTTTGACCGTGGATACAGATATTCCTCCCTCTAAAATTTGTTTGGCTTCTTTTGATAAAGAAAACGAGATCTGGGATGAAAATTATTGGCACAAATGGAAAGCGGATATCAATACTTACACTTTGCCTTTGCAAAAAAAAGCTAATGACCAAGTGGAAGCGGGAGCTCCTCCGATAAAAACTTCCCGGGGATGGTTGGTGATTTATTCTTATATTAAAAATTATTTCAGCGATCATCCTTCTTTCGGGGTTGAAGCGGTTTTATTGGATCTGAAAAATCCTTTAAAAATTTTAGGTAAAACCAAAGCCACTCTTTTAAATCCCCAGGAGGATTACGAAATCAAGGGCGAAGTTTCCAATATTGTTTTTCCCAGTGGCGCTTTAATTGAAGGAAATGATTTACATATTTATTATGGAGCGGCAGACACCCATTGTTGCCGGGCCAGCTTTAATTTAAAAAATTTATTAAAAGATATATTGCGCAAACCCTCGGATCCCATCAAGTTTCACAGAATTCCCGGGGGCCCGATTTTAAAACCTGACAAGGATAATCCGTGGGAGTCAAAAGCGGTATTTAACCCCGGAACCGTAATGCTTAACAACCAAGTTCATTTGCTTTATCGGGCTATGTCCGAGGATAACACCTCGGTTTTGGGTTACGCCCGAAGTCGGGATGGAGTTACTATAGAAGAAAGATTGGATTATCCCGTTTATACCCCACGGGAAGATTTTGAAATAAAAAGGATAAAAAACGGAAATTCGGGATGTGAAGACCCTCGTTTAACTCGGGTAGGAAATTATATTTATATGCTTTATACCGCCTTTAACGGCGTGGAACCTCCTCAGGTGGCCCTAACTCGGATCAAAACCCAGGATTTTTTAACTAAAAAATGGAACTGGGAAAGGCCTCAGCTGATCTCCCCTTCCGGTAGCGATGATAAGGATGCCTGTATTTTAAAAGAAAAAGTAAAAGGAAAATACGCTATTTTTCATCGCCTGCAAAACAGCATTGATATTTCCTTGGCCGATAATTTAAATTTTAAAGACAGGCGAGAGCTGGAAAATACGGATTTGGTAAAACCGCGCAAGGGAAGATGGGACGGAAAAAGAGTGGGACTGTCTTCTCCTCCTATCAAAACCAGAAAGGGGTGGTTAATGCTTTATCACGGAGTTTCGGAAAAGGATTCGATTTATCGAGTGGGAGCAATTTTACTGGATTTAAAAGACCCCAGGATTATTAAATCTCGGATTGATTATCCTATTTTTGAACCCTTGGCCGATTTTGAGAAAAAAGGGTTGGTCCCTAATATAGTTTTTCCTTGCGGAGCGGAGAAGATCAAAGGTAATATCTATATTTATTACGGCGCCGCGGATGAGGTGACCGGAGTGGCGGTAATTAAACTTTCCAAACTCTTAAAGGAATTTTAATTAATTCCGGACAATTCTTGAATTTTAAAAATAATTTCAGGTCTCATGAGGGAGAACAAGTTTTTTATTTGTAAAAATAAAAAAATATTTTATAAAATTAGAAGGAATAAAAAAGCCAAAAATGTAAGAATAAGTATCCGAAGCACCGGAGAAGTCTTGGTAACGATCCCTTTTTTTCTTAGTTTAAGACGAGGAGAAAAAGTTTTAAAAACCCAAAAAGAGTGGCTTTACAACCAAATTCCGGAAGGCAAGGATCCCAAGAAAATTTATTCTCGAGAAAGAAAGGAATATTTGGCCCATAAAGAGAAAGCGCGACAGTTTATTTGGGAAAAGATTTATTATTTTAATCAGTTTTATAATTTTCCCTTGCGCAAGATCTTTGTTCGTAACCAAACAAGCAGATGGGGGAGCTGCTCCAGCAAAGGAAATTTGAATTTTAATTATAAAATGATAAATTTACCGGAGAAATTGAGCGATTATATAATTGTTCATGAACTTTGCCACCTAAGGGAATTAAATCATTCTTCTCGGTTTTGGGAGTTAGTGTCTCAAACAATCCCGGATTATAAAGAGAGAAGAAAGGATTTAAGAAATTAGAAATTGGGAAATTAGAAATTAATTTTCGCTTTTGCTAAAGATTAACTATAATTTTTAAAATAAACATTTGAGGTGAGAAAAAATTTGTAGATTTGTGAGACAATTTGTTGATTTGCGGGGAAGCCACTTAATTTACTTATTTTATTTTTATTTATTCAAACAAGGTTAATGCGATCTTTTTTTAGAAGATCGCGTCATAGTCTAAATGTATCACACTACAGTATGATACATTTAACCCCCTCTTAATTTCCCCCTTGAAAAGGGGGAGAAAGAAACCGGTATTCTTGAAAAAGGGGAAGAAAGACCGGAGGTTCCTCCCCTTTCCAAGGGGAGGTTAGGCGGGGTTTGTTCTCACTTATTTCATTTATTAACCCCCTCTTAATCTCCCCCTTGAAAAGGGGGAGAAAGAAATCGGTATCCTTGAAAAGGGGGAGAAAGAAATCGGTATCCTTGAAAAGGGGGAGAAAGAAATCGGTATTCTTGAAAAGGGGAGAGACATAATATTCCTCCCCTTTCCAAGGGGAGGTAAGGCGGGGTTTGGTTTTACTTATTTTAACCATTTCACCTTTTTACACTTATTTCACTTATTTTACTCTTTATTTGAAAGGATAGGAGGGGGCTGGTTTAGAACAATTTAGTAATGCAACAATAAAACAATACAACAATTAGAAATATCATTTTATTTTTGCTATAATTCCCGTAAAGGAATATTTAAGCTCAAGTTTTTAAAAATGATAATATTATGTAAAAAAAGTCTTGACTTTTTTTATACTATGGTATAAAATTAGAATTAAGAATTATTTAGTCAATTCATTATTATGTATTTAAAGAGAAAAATTTATAAAACTTTGTCGGATAATTTGGCAAACAACAAGATCATTATCTTAACCGGAGCCAGGCAAGTCGGAAAGACCAGTCTGATGAAAAAGCTGTCGGAAGAAGTCAAGGGAGAGGGGAATATGGCTTTTTTGGATATGGACTTGGCGGCCAACCTGGAAAAGGGAGAGAGTTTGGAGAAATTCAGGGATTTTTTATATTTGAACGGTTATACCGAAAAAAGCGAGAGATTTTATGTCTTTGTGGATGAATTTCAGAGAGCTCCGAGTTTGGCCAATATTTTTAAAAATATTTATGACCATTACGAAAATATAAAAATCATAGCCTCCGGATCCTCATCTTTAACCATAAAAAACAACCTAAAAGAAAGTTTAGCCGGGAGAAAATTCATTTTTGAGATTTATCCTTTGGATTTTGAGGAGTTTTTGATATTTAAACAAGACGAAAAAGCTCTGGATTATTATAAAAATATCCCTAAATTAAAAAGCAGTGATGCGGAGTTGCCGGAGCTGTTAAACAAATATTTGAATGAATTTTTGGTATTCGGCGGTTACCCGGAGGTGGCTTTAAACAATGGCAAGGAAACCAAAAAAAAGCTTCTCCGGAGCATTTTTGATCTTTACATAGAAAAAGACATAATGATCTTTTCCGATATTGAAAATATTCCGGCTTTTAAAAAGATTTTGGAAATTTTGGCCGTAAATAACGGTCAGTTAATAAATTATGATAAGCTGTCCCGAGAAGCCGGGATTCATAATAAGACGGTGCGTTCTTATTTATCTTTGATAGAAGATACCTTTATAGTAAAAGAAGTTAGACCCTTCCATTCCAATAAGAGTAAAGAGCTGACAAAAACTCCCAAGTATTATTTTCTGGATATCGGGGTCAGAAATTATTTCTTGAATAATTTTGCCGATTTAAGAAAAAGAGTGGATAAGGGCCAAGTTTGGGAAACTTATATACTCCAAGAATTGATCAAGAACAATCTCGGTGAAACTAAATTTTGGAGAACTAAAGACGGAAAGGAGGCGGACATCATTCTGGAAGAAGAGGGAAAAATATTTCCTATTGAGGTAAAATATGAAAGCCAAGGAGAAAAAAGACATCTAAATAATATTTTGCATTTTCTCGAAAGATACAACTTAAATAAAGCTTTTTTGTTTAGCAGAAATTTTAACAAGGATATTAAAAGGGACAAGAAGCAAGTAAGATGCCGGGTCGGTGTTAATTTCTTTAATACTCTAAATTAAAACTGAATTAAAAACAAACAAACAAAATCGTTGCAACCCCGTCCCTTTTTATTTATTAACCCCCTCTTAATCTCCCCCTTGAAAAGGAGGAGAAAGAAATCGGTATCCTTGAA
>Ga0102938_10001688_pt1 | contig 16754 bp, 11 predicted proteins | sample SalPonR2_B_D2_MG_FD_84516 | JGI IMG/M metagenome (GOLD analysis project Ga0102938, IMG submission 84516) | Salt pond soil microbial communities from South San Francisco under conditions of wetland restoration - Salt Pond MetaG R2_B_D2_MG | ecosystem: Environmental > Aquatic > Marine >...
GCCACGGCCGTCGATTCGATCAACGCCCCGCCCTCGGTGCAAAGCCGCAGCACCTATTCGTCCGCCCATCCGCAACCCGAGCAGCGGATGGCACGTGGCGGCCGGCCGATCGACGATCCCCGCCGTCCGCAGGCTTCGGATCAGCCGCAAGCTTCGGGCCGACCGCGGGATTCGGGCCGATCGAGATACGATTCGGCCGCGGTACGCTACTGGCGATGATTCGGCCGTTGGCGAGATGGCTTCCGTCCGGGCACTTTTTTTGCTAGGGTCTGGCTTTGACAAAGTCGCACGTCCGCTTTAGATGGACGTGGCGACGCGGGTCACCACGTCGACCCCCCTCCCTTTTCCGCATCCCTTTCCCCGATCGGGTTTCCCATGGCCAAGCCGCACCACAAAATCAAAAAGGCCAACCACGGCCGACGTCCCGCCAGCGCCAAAGCACGCAAAGCCAAGCGTCGAAAGATCAAAACTTGAACCGAGGCTTCGTTTTGCCGGCCGCGATGACGTGGGCCGGGCGCCGCAGCGCAGCGAGAGAAACCATAGCGTGAAAGAAGAATTCATTGTCGATCTGTCCCTGCTGGACTTTGACAACCCGATCGCCGATATCGAAGCGATCCGGGCGCTCAACCCGCAGCGGCACGAGATGGAGCAGTTGACGGCGATCCTGCACGAAGATCATGACCGCAACGCTTGCGCGGCCTACAAAGATGTCACCGAGGACGAGTTTTGGGTCCGCGGTCACATGCCCGGCATGCCGCTGATGCCCGGCGTGATCATGCTGGAAGCGGTTGCCCAACTTTCCAGCTATTTCACGCAGAAGCACGACTTGCTGGGGGCGGCCATGGTCGGCTTCGGCGGCGTCGATGAAGTCCGATTCCGAGGCGTCGTCACCCCGGGTGACCGGTTGGTCTTGATGGTGGTGCTGGAAAAAGCCCGTCGGGGCCGGATGATCGTGGCCCGATTCCAAGGCGTCGTCAAAGATAAATTGGTGCTGCAAGGCGTCCTGCGAGGCATCCCGATCCCGATCGAGCACGTCACCAGCCAACTGTCCAAGGGCTGACTCCGGGTGGGGCTACGGCGAAGCGTCTTCGCCTGCCGGTGTGACTTCTCCGACTTCTTCCAGTTCTCCCGCGTCGTCGGCGGATCCGTCACCGTCGGTCTCTTTTTCCTCGACGCCGGGCTCCGAATCGCCCGCTTCTGAGTCGCCCGGTTCTGAGTCGCCCGCATCGGCGTCGTCAGCCGCCCGCATTTCGGCAGCCTTTTCTTCCGCGGCTTTCTCCGCCGCGGCTTTCTCCGCCGCAGCTTTCTCTTCCGCAGCTTTCTCTTCCGCGGCTTTCTTCTTCGCGGCTTTCTTCTTCGCGGCTTGCGCTTCCGCTTCTTCGGCTAGTCGTTTTTCCTCGGCTTCCCGTTCGCGACGGCGTTGTTCCAGCTTCTCTTTCTGGGTTTCCCGCACCATCTCGTAAACCTCCGGATCCGGCGGTCCGTCGCCGCCCATGATTTCGATGAAGGTCTTGAGCGGGAAATCGTCATCGAATTCGTTGCTGTCGATGACTGCGGCGTAGCGTCCGATCGAATCCCGCAGGTCTTCGGCGGTGTCGTCGATGATCAAGATCGGGTAGTCGTCAAAAATCTCGGCCCAAATCTCGAAGGCTTCTTCATACAGGGCGATCGCTTTGTCCAGTTCGGCGTCCGCGTTGGCCTTTTCGGCTTCGAAGATCAGCCGGCGTGCCCGCACGGTGCGTTCTTCCTGTTCCGCGATCGCTAGCGTTTTCCAGTACGGATAGTTGATTTGTTTTCGATAGCCGTTGGTCTTGTTGATGCGAGCCTCCAGGTCTTCGATTTCACCGGCCAGGGTGATCGCCCGCAAGCGAACAGCCGGATCGGTCGCCCGCGCGACGGCGGCACGGGTCGGCCTCGTCACGGCGATGGCCGTTCGTTTCTTGGCTTGCTGCTGGGGGGTCAGTTGTTCATCGGGGACGTCCATGACGTTGCGTTGGTCTTCGGGCAAGCTGGCGACCAATTCCTGGATGACTTGTTCGGTGGCATCGTCGACCAGTTCCCTGAACTGCTCGTCTTTCTCCTCTTTCTGCCGCACCAGTTCATCCATCTGATCCAGCTTGATCGTGAACGGAGCCGTGACCGGGATGCTGCGATTTCCCAGGCCTGCCCAGTCCTCGGATGCCAATTCCCAAGCGTTTTGGGCACGTTCGTCCAACACGCCTTCTTGTTCGATCGCCTCGGCGTGCTTGAAACGCCATTTGGGGCCGGTTTCGAAGAAATTGATGGGGGTTTGGCGGCGAATCTTCACGCCGGAGTCGACCAAGTCGTAGCCGCGATTGAGCCACAGTCGTCCGACCAACCAGTTGTCGGGATTGCCCAGCGGACCGAGGGCTTCGGGGCTGTCCACGGCGATGCCCTCCTCCAACAAGTCCTCGTGAGCGACGTCGTCTTCGGCGAACAGTTCCCGGAACTGTTTCTTCTCATCCGACATGCCCAGCTTTTGTCCGTAGAACCATCCGGTGTACCAGACCAATCGAGACGCTTTGCGGTTCTGGCGGACGCCACGGGTCAGGTAGTCCGTGCCTTCGCCGACCATGTGATAACGCTGGCGGTAGTCGTCGAACTCGCTGGAAACGTTGTACGCCAAGTTCCAGGCTTGGAATTCCCAGACGCGGTCGAAGTGTGGTTGCAGCAAAGCGATGTTGTTGAGCGTCGCTTTCAAGCGATCCCATTCGTGGCGAACGCCGAAGTCGTGGGCTTTATTCCAAAGCAACGTGGCCGCCACACCGCGTAAGCCGAGCGATGCCAGTTTCATCGTTTCACTGGCCGGACTGATTTCGCCCAGGTCACTTTCGGCGATATTGAAACGATTACGCATCTCGGCCAATTGGCCGCCCGAATCACCTATGCCGGCCGCCGGTTGTCCCAGCAGGAACAACGGCACCAGCATGGCGACCAGCACGCCCAAGTAAACGATTTTGCGTCCAAAAGCGGATTTCAAGTTCATGCCGCAATCTCACGCGATTTTAAAAAGAAGTAACTGACCAAGAACGCCAAAAGACAATAACCGAGCGTCGCCGCGGCGTGCCGCGCCAACAAGGCTCCTAAAATATCGAATCCCGAAGCCGCAAATTCCGACGTGCTGACCATCTTGGGAAGGTTGGGCAGTGCCGTGGCCACCGCGTCGAGCGAGTAAACGATGCCCGCGTCGGCCGTTTTGATCACCTTGCTGGCGAGCGCGTCGACGTCCAACTCCGTGGTCACCGAATCTTGCCTCAGCAGGCGGACGACCGATTCGATCGGCCCGCCGCCACGGTCGATCCCTTCATCTAAGTAGTGTCGCGTGTCATAGATTTGTTCGGCAGAAAATCCGAGCAACACACAAACGGCGGTCGCGATCATCGCCACCGGGCCGCTGAGGAACGTGCTGAACATGACACCGAATGCGATCACCATGGTCATTTGCAACCAGATCGAAATGTACGCTTTGGTCAGATTCCAGCGGAAACTGCTCTCGCCCGGACGCAGGTAGACCGACGACTTCGTCACGCCCAGGTACTGGCCTCGATCGACGCAGCGGATGACGACTTGCAAACGGCCGTCTTCGTCGACCAAGTCTTCAAAGACGTTCAAGGTGCGTGTTTCGTCGCCGTCGCTGCCCTCTCGCTCCAGTTCCAGCAGACGCTCGTCGACCTCGTATTCGTTGACTTCGAAGACGATCGGATTGGTTTCGATGTCTTTGCCGGGATGCTTCAGCGCCAGCGATCCACGCAGCGTCGATTCGATGTCGCCTTTGTGCGTTCGGAAGGCACGGATCGTCAAATCCAGCGGGATGCCATCGGGAAACCGCTCGGGGGTGACGTCGTCGAACGTGAACACGGCGGCACACAGCGTTCCGCCTTCGACGTAGCCGTGCTCCAGTTTCTTCGGTCCGCGGGTCACGCCGATCACGCGGGAGATCCCGCTGCTGCGAAAGCCTCCGGACAGTTCTTCGTCGCCGACGTTCAAGCCGACTTCTTTCTCTTCTCCACGACGATCATAGAACACGACGTCGCCGTAGTCCGGGATGCGGGCACGCAGGTTGCCTTCGGGAGGTCCGATGGTAAACCCGCCGTCGGCGTTTCGGACCACGGCGTGTCGGTGTCCGCGGACGACGTCCGTGATGCCCTGCCCTTCGGCGTCGACGGTGAACTCGTGCGAGTGTGAACGGACGTAGTCGGTTTCGCCTTGGAGCTGATCGCCGACTTCACGGACGTCGGCGACTTCGACGTGGGTGTGTCGCAGTCCCCGCGTGACGAAAACGTAGCTGACCAAGCCCATCGGGACTAAAATCATCGTGCCCACGCCGATGAAGCCCAGCATGCGTCCGAGTACGATTTCAGTCGCCCGCACGGGTTTGGTCACGATCGTGTAGATCCGCTTGCTCTCGATGTCCGACGGCAAGCTGAACGCGCTGATGAACAACGCCAAAGCCAGCACCAAGTAGTTCGTACCGGTCAAAACGAAACTGATGTAAAGTCGTGCGGGGTCGCTACTGTTGGGATCCAAGAACCAACCGGCGAGCAACAGTCCGACGACGAACAGGCCGATCACGAACAGAACTTTGCGACGGATCGCCTCCTTGAACGCCAAGCGTGCCAGGGCCATGACGCGACGCAGCCGGGTTCCCGGCAGGTCGAATCGCAACAGGTCGCGGACGGCGCGGGCGACCGCGTAAAAGCCTTCCGAGGGCCCGTAGCGGGCCGCCGAAATGACGTAGCCGAAGACCAAGCCCACGACGATCGACAGCACGATCAACACGACGCCTTGCAGCAGCGCGCTTTCCAAAAAAGCTTCGGGGCGAAGCAGCCACTCGTAGAACGACCAGAAGTCTTCCGGTTGAAGATTCATTCGTTACGCTCCCGCCGAATCGTTACCGGGTGTCTCGTCGCCGGACGCGTCGCCGTCGTGGCCGCCAGGGGCCGGTTCGTCGGGGTGGCTGGACACGCGGCGGGCACCCGGGCGGGCTTCGCTTTCGCGGACGATGTTCAGGAACAAGTCTTCCATCGTCGCGGTCGGGTTGTCGATCGACTTGACTTCGCCGCCGTGTCGTCGGATGACGTCGGCGATCTCGTTTTTCGCCTCGTCGGACAAACCGCTGGCGTGGACCTCGGTGACGTCTTGGACCTTCAACAGATCCGAGACGCGGCCGAGTTCCTTGAGTTCGCCTTGGTGGAGAATCGCGACGCGGTCACAAACGTCTTGGACGTCGGCGAGTTGGTGGCTGCATAGCAAGACCGTTTTGCCTTGGTCGCGAAGTCCCAGGATCAGGTCCTTCATCTCCCGCGTGCCGATCGGATCCAAACCCGTCGTCGGTTCGTCCAGCAGGATCAGATCGGGGTCATTGATCAAGGCCTGGGCCAGACCGACGCGGCGGGTCATCCCTTTGCTGTATTCGCGGAGTTGGCGGTGCTTGGCCCCGGACAGCCCGACCATCTGGATCAGCTCGGCGACGCGACGTTTACGATCGGCGCCGGACATGTTGAACAGCCGGCCGTAAAAATCCAGCGTCTCTTCGGCGGTCAAGAATTTATACAGGTAGGATTCCTCGGGCAGATAGCCGATCCGTTCGTTCTTCTGCGTTTCCGAGGCGTCTTTGTCGAACACGAGGACGCGACCGCTGCTGGGGAACAACAGTCCCAGGATCAGCTTGATCGTCGTCGATTTTCCGCTGCCGTTGGGACCCAGCAGTCCAAAAATCTCGCCTTTGCGGACTTCGATGTCCAGCGATTTCAGGGCGTTGACTTTCCTGCGGCCCCAAAAATCGCGGTAAACCTTGCTGAGGTTCCGCGTTTCGATGACGACGCCGGAGTCCGTCGTGGCGTCGGGGGGGCTGGTGAGGGGCTGGGAATCTGGGCTGGATTCGGCGACCGCCGTTACATCATTTGCCACGAGCGAGGTTTCCGAGAGAAGTGGGGATGCGGATGGAAAGCGGGAGAGAATAGCCTTACAAAATAGACTTCACGCACAGCTACGCAAACGAGTCGCGACCGGTTCAGTCGCCGGGCGACGTTTCGTCGCCGGTTCTGGATAGAATCATCACGCCTCCGCTCTTTCCCTCGCTTCGCCGGTTTGCTTCGCCGTGGACAACCTCTCTGTGCCTCCCGACGCCGCCGAACCGCCCGGGATGCCGACGGGCTTTTCGGGCGACGATCGCTACGGGGAAGCGATCGAGTTCCTGTACGGCTTGATCAACTACGAAAAACTGGCCGGGCCTCGGGAGAAGTATCGTTTTCGGCTGGACCGGATGCGCGAACTGTTGCGGCGGCTGGAGCTGGGTGACTTGCTGCACTCCCCCGACCGGCCGGACCATCGGCCGCCGATTCCCACCATCCACTTGGCCGGCACCAAGGGCAAAGGTTCGACGGCGACGATGATCGCGGCGATGTTGTCCGCCGCCGGGATCCGTACGGGACTTTACACGTCGCCGCATGTTCATGATCTGGAGGAACGGTTCCGGGTCGACGGTGTGGCTTGCCCGCGTCGCGAACTGATCCAATGGGTCGACCGCATGCGGCCGATCTGCGCGGCGATGGCCGATGTCGGGTGTCCGTCGTTCTTTGAATTGACCACCGCGATCGCCCTGGCCCATTTTCGCAGTGCGCGGTGCGACGTTCAGGTGCTGGAAGTCGGCCTGGGCGGCCGTCTGGACAGCACCAACGTCGTGCAGCCGACGCTGACGCTGATCACCAGCATCGGACTGGATCATCAAATGGTGCTGGGCGACACGCTGGCGGAAATCGCGGGCGAAAAAGCCGGCATCCTCAAGCCCGGCGTCCCGGTCATCAGCGGCGTCCGTCACACCGACGGTTCGCCCGTCGGCGAGGACGCGGCCGGTGTGATTCGTCGCGTCGCCGAACGGACCGGAGCACCGATGCGAGAGATCGGACGCGACTTTGAGCTTCGTTGCCGCCCCCGTCCGGACTGGGGCAGCCGCGTGACGATCATCGGTCCGCAGGGGAACGTGGGGCAAAACGGCACCGCGGAACTGACCTTCGACTTGGCCGCCGAGGGCACGCATCAGGCGATCAACGCCGCGCTGGCCGTCGAGGCGATCGGACGACTGGGGCCGATCGGCGGCAGGCCGATCGATCGCACGAAAGCGGTCGCCGCGTTGGCCGAACTGGATCTGATGGGACGCATCGAACGCGTCGAGTTGGCCGACGGACAAACCGCGATCATCGACACCGCCCACAACGAGGATTCGATCGGAGCGTTGACCCAAGCGATGCTTCGACGATACGGCCCGAACAGTGAAACGCCGCGGCGGATCGTAATCGTCTTCGGAACCAGCCGGGACAAGGATTCCCGAGTGATGCTGCGTCTGCTGGCGGCCCTTAGTGATCGAATCGTGTTGACGCGTTTTCACGGCAACCCGCGTTACTTGGACGTCGACGAGCTGAAACGACAAGTCGACGCCCGAGTTTTTTCGCTGATCCGCACCGAAGACCGACCGCTCGGCGCCTTGGCGACGGCGCGAGGCCTTGCCGGTCCGGGCGGGGTGATCGTGGTCTGCGGTTCGTTTTTCTTGGCGGACGAAACGCGACAAAGTTTGCTCGACGACGCCGTCGACCGCCGGCCGGACGAGACACTTCTTTAGGGCAACGTCCGCACGACGCGAAAACCGATCCGGTTATGGGGCGGCCACATCCGTTCATTGATGTTGTAGCGTGCTGCGGCGCGGACGCCGTCGTGCGCGGTGAACACGGAACCGCCACGGACGCGACGATGGCGAATCGCGTCGATCCAATAGCGGTCGTTCGTCCACTCGGAAATGTTCCCCAGCGTGTCGAACAGCCCGAAAGCGTTCGGCTTGCGAGTGCCCACGACGCTCAAGGTGGCTTCATCCGAATCTTTCCCGTCACCGACGACCGCGTACCGGTCCAGCCAAACCGAGTCTTTGCCGAAGTGCCTCGGCGTGCCGGAACCGGCGCGGCACAAAAATTCCCATTCGTCGTCGCCGGGCAGGCGATATCCCAGTCGCTGAAGTGCATCAGGTTTTTCTTCGCCCAGCCATCGTCCGTTGCTCAGGTACGTGTGATAACAAGCCTCGTCGGAAGGCAATCCGATCTGTTCACTCAAACGATTGCAGTACTCCGCCGCTTCGCACCAACTGATGCCGCGGACCGGCAAAGCGTCTTGGGCGTCTTTGTTTTCACGAACCGCCTCGGGCAAGACGCGACGAAGTTCGCCGACGGTGATTTCCGTCACCGAAACCGCCAACGAATAATCGATCACCGCCGTCCGTAAATCTTCCAGCTGTTTCGGGGAAATGCTTCGCCCCGGTTCGTTCGGCAGCGAACCCAAGGTCACTCGCCCGGGTTCGGGAATCATCACCATCTGGGGCCCGGCGATCGGCTGGAACCACCTCGCCGTCGTCGGATGCCGAGGAACATCCGACAGGTCGGGTAGCCGGCGGACAAAGTTGCCTCGTCCGAGTTTTGCCATCAGCCATCGGCAACTCGACACCAACTCGGCATCCGGACACCGTTCGACCAGTCGGCTGAGTTTCTTCTCGAGTCGTTCCAAGGCTTGGTCCGAATCGATCGCCGAGGTGAAGGCGGCTTCGTAACCGCCGAGCATCTGGACGACGGCGGCGGAACCGCCGGGCGAAAGCTTCTGGTCCAGCATCGACATCACCAGTTTCACACGGAGGAAGCCGGGGGCAAGATGGATCAAGTCGCTTCGCAAGGTCGGGTCGCGGGATCGGTTCAAGCCGAGGATCAGCGGGGTCAGAATCGCATCATCGCCGGGAATGCTTCGTTTCGCTTCCGTGTCCGCGATCTCGCGGAGAATCTTGATGGCCGTCGGTCGCCCGGCCAAGGCGGCTCGTTGGTCAGCCGATAACCGGGACAACGGATCGCCGTCGTCGTCCACTGCCGCGATCGATTTCGCCGCCGTCGTCGCCTCGGCGGTTGTGTCCGATGCGGCCCCGGAATCGGTCGCCTTCGCGGTCGACCAGCCGGCCACGTTCGATTCGGCCGGGGCAGAGAACGTTCGCCAGGAGGCTTGAACCGCCCAGGCGGCCGTCAGAACCAAAAAGGCTAGCGCCGTGACCGCCACCCAGCCGGAACGCGATTCGCGCGGGGCCGACCGATTCAAATCGATCTGCTCCAGCCTGGCCAGCACTTCGGCCGCCGAGTCGGGGCGGTCGTCGGGATTCTTGTTCAGGCACTGGTGGATCAAATCGATCAATTCACAAGGGATGCGATGGCGTGATTCGGTCAGCCGAGGAAAAGGCAGCGATGCCGTCGCGATGGCCGCCGTGTTGGGCGTCTTGCCGACGAACGGCGGATCGCCGGTGACGGCCGCGTACAACGTCGCGCCGAAAGAAAACAAATCGGTCCGCGACGTGACCGCTTCGCCGGTGACCTGTTCGGGTGCCATGAACCCAGGGGTCCCGGTGAACATGCCGACCTGGGTCAGGTGGCCGACGGCTTCGTTGATTTCCGGAGTCGTTCGAACCAGGCCGAAATCCAAAATCTTCACCGCCCCGGTCGCGTCTTCGATCCAGATGTTCGACGGTTTCAGATCGCGGTGAATCAAACCGGCTTCGTGAACCGCCGACATCGCCGCGGCGACACGCTTGGCGACCGCAATCAGATAGGCGGCGTCGAGCGTCTCACAGCTGCGTCGCAGCTGGTGCAACGTCCGCCCCTGCGTGTAAGGCATCACAAAGTACGGCAAGTTTTGGTGCCGTCCCCAGTGCAGAATCTGCATCACGGCGGGGTGGTCGATCGATGCCATCGCGCGGGCTTCGCGGATGAATCGCTGAACCATTTCTTCGTTCCAAGCGATACTGGGAGCAATGATTTTGATCGCCACGGGACGATCCAAAACCGTATCGACGGCTTTGACGACAAAGCCCATCCCGCCGCAGCCCAATTCTTGGACGACCTCGAAGTCCCCGATTCGCGTCCCCGGCCCGACATCGATGTCTCCGGCGGTGCTCCCCGCGAAAACTTCGGCCGGTCGATCGGAAGAGTGAATATCAGTCCGCGTCGTCGCGAAAGCGCCGCCGCGCCATGCATCCGTCCGAAGATCGTCGCCGGAATCGGTTTCTTGAGTCACGACCTCACCTGAGTTCTGATTCGTCGAGTTTGGTCCCTTGAAGTTCCTACCCAAGAACCAATTGATTTCGACGGCTACGAGAAGTTCGATGTTACCTGAACAGAGCGAACTTGACATAGGAAAAAGCGAAGTCGTCCAGACGCAAAATCGCAACCTCTGGAAGGCTTCATTGTCCACTTATAGTCATTTGTTCACCACCGGCTTTGTTTTACTCGGCGACAAGGTACAGCGGCGTCGCGATGCCGTCGGGATCGATCTCCCACGGCACCCACACGATCGACGGCGTCTGGGCTTTCAAGTCGCCTTTGCGTGGCGGGATTTCGGACGTGTCCAGTTCGATGTGATCCGTGTCGTAGGTCTCGTTGAGCTGATCGATGTCCGCCCGCAGGCTTTCTTCCAACGCGTGGATGTCGTCACGCAGTAGATCCATCGCCTGCTCGGCGCGTTTGACGTCATCGCGTTGCTGATTGGCCCGGGCGGCGCTGCGAATCACGGTCGACATGCCCGTTCGGCGACCACCCAAGAACGAGCCCAGGATCGACTGCCCCAAGGTGGCCGCGGCCGACATCATCGACGTCGAGCTCTGAGCCGCTTCGCGATCGATCCGCTCTTGAGCGGATTCGAGTTTGCCTTCCAACGTCTTGATTTTGGACTGGATTTTGTCGCGCAGTTTTTCTTCCAGTCGATCTTTCTCTTCGTGGAAACGGTGCTGGAAATAGGCAACCGCTTCGCCTCGGGTGGTCGCGTCCTTGGCGTATTCGTCCAGCAGGACGCTGCGATACAGCGTGAGTGAGCAATGTCGGTACATGTAATCCTTCAACTGCGATGCGAAGGATCGATACTTGGCCTTGCCGAGCATCTCGTCGGGCAAGTCCTTGAACGTGAATCCTTCCTCGGGTTCCTTCACCAGTTCGGCCGATTCGGGAAGCGGTTCGCTGTCCTCCCACAAGTCTTGCGGAAACCCGCGGTCGCAACGCACCAACCGTCGGGTGTCGACCCAGTGCTCCAGGTCCAAACTGGCTTTGGAAAAACGCATCGTGCCTTCGCCCAACAAGGCCGGGCGGTAAACCAGCCGGCTGTCTTTCGCCGCGCGGACGTCGGCGACCAAGAAGAGCTCGTCGATGCCGGCCGGCGCCACCGGTCGCTTGGGTCGCAGCGCCGTGGTTTCTTCGGATTCGCCGGCGGCCTGGCGTTTTTGCTCACGATGTGCTTTCCGATCGGCCATCAAGTCGCTGATCTGGCCGCGGGCCAGCGGGCCGGCCAAGAACGACATCGCCCAGCGGGTTTGAAAGACCACGGGAAAACCGTCGTGAACGTTGTTCATCAGGAACACACGGCTGCCCAGTCCCGCCAAGACTTGTTCCATCTTGCCGCGGTCGAACGCTTGACCGGCCTGACCCGCGGAGCCTTCCAAGCCTTCCAAAACGCGGGCCTTGTCCCGTTCGGTTTGCAGCCGCCCCAGGAACCACGTGCCGATGTTGGACAGCCCCTTGTAATCGAGGTCGACGGGGTTTTGCGTCGCCAACGTGATGCCCAGTCCGAACGCGCGGGCTTGTTTCAACAACGTCAACATCGGCGGCTTGGACGGCGGCATCGACACCGGCGGAAAGTAGCCGGCGACTTCGTCCATGTAGAACATCGCTCGCAGCGAACTGGTTCCCCTCTGGGTCCGCATCCATGCCAACAGCTCGTTCAACAAGATTGTGACAAAAAACATCCTTTCGCTGTCGTTCAAATGAGCGATCGAAAGAATCGTTAAGCGTGGTTTGCCCTCGGGGGTGTGCAACAGGTTTTTGATCGACAACGCCTCGCCGTCCAACCACGACGCGAACGAGGGCGAAGCGAGCAGGTTGTTCAATCGCATCGCCAGCTTGCCCCGATCGGCCGGCGACATGAAGGAATCCAAATCGATGACGCCGATTCGGCGGATCGGCGGCGACTGGATCAGACGGATCAGTTGTCCGATGCCGACGTCGCGGCCTGCTTGCCACTCGTGACGGAGCACCGACGAAATCAGGATGTGTTCGGGCGAGACGATCGGGTCGGCATCGATTCCCATCAACGTCAACAAGCCGCTGACCGATCCGGTGACCCGCTCGGCCATCGATTCCTGGTCGTCGCGTGCCTCGGGCGGCGGTGCGTCGAAACTCTTCAGCACGGTCAGTGGCAATCCGATGTTGCTGCCCGGCGTGTAGATCGCGACTTCGACGGACGACTTCAGTTTGGCGATGCGGTCCGGCGTGATGCCCCAAGATCCCAAACCTTCTCGCCACAGGGTTGCCTTGTCGTCGGCCAATTCGTCCAGCGTTTTGCCTTTCCGTGTCGCTTCGCCCTGTTCCAACCAGGGCTTGAAGTCGTCCGGTTTCAGATCGGGAAACGTGAGTAACAAGTTGGCCAGATCGCCTTTGGGATCGACGCAGATCGCCGGGATTCCGTCGATCGCGGCTTCTTCTAACAACGTCAAGCAGAGCCCTGTCTTTCCGCTGCCCGTCATCCCGACACACATCGCGTGCGTGCATAAATCTTTCGCGTCGTACATCAACAAGTCGTCGGTCATTGCGGCCGATTCCAAGTCGTAGTGACGACCCAAATAGAACGCGGCTAGCTTTTCGAAGACGTCGGGCGACGGCGTGGTCATCAGGATTCCGCGTAAACAAGTGAGGCAGGCCGCAGGGATGATCGGTGCATGTGCGACGCGAGAGGATCGACAGAAATCGGACGAAACTTACAACGATTTCAACCCGGCCGTGTTCACCGCGATCACGCGATAGTCGTAAACTCGGCCGGGTGCCGCGGAGGAATCGAAAAACTCCATCAAGCTCAGCGGTTGCGTCGGCGTGTCGCTGTACTGCAGGCCCTGAAAGACGGGGCGTCCGAACGGATTGTTCGGCTTTGCGGGCACGGTCGCGATCGGTTGACCGTCACGCTCGATAAGGAAGGACGCGATTCCGCTTTCCGGATCGGCTTGTGCCTGCCACGTCAATTTGCCGTCGTGGACGCGATCGGGGTGCAAGAGCGTCATCGAGCCGACCCAAGTCGCTCCACCGCTGTGTCCCCACAACGCCCAAGGCACCGAGGACAATTCGGAATGCCCGGACGCTTCGCCGAGATTCGAAAGCGCGAGCCGATCCGCCGTGTCGGATCCGTTGCGGGGATCGCACCAAAGCTGGTAATCGGCATCTTGCGGTTGCTCGTAAGATGCGGCCAACAAGGCGCAGTCGTGTTTCCTTGCCAACGCTTGCCAGTGCAAATCGAACGCACCGGTCAGGCCCGATTGACAGGAACCTTCGCCGCATCCGTGTTGGTGAACGACGACGCCGCGGAGCGATCGAGTTTGCGGCGGAATCCCGACGGTGTAGCGAACGGGGAATTTTAATCGTCCCGCGCCGGCGGAACCTTCATATCGCACGCGGTAATAAGGCGGACGGACCTCGGGAGCCACGTCGTAGGGAGGCTGCTGCGCGATCACGGTGTTTGCAAGGAAAAGCCATGCGATAAGGAACGGCCTCATGGCGATTTCTCCATCGGGTGGATCGAACAATGGCGGCGGCTATCGGTCGACGTGGTTTCGGTTTGGCGGGCCAGAATAACACGGAAGCGACGTCGCGGCGTACGGTCTCGGTCGCCTTTTATCACGGCGTCCGCTGTGCTCTACTGCTGCCCGACGTCGACCGACCCCGAGGCGTCCTGTTTGATTCCTTTCCCGGAACGGCGAACCGCTCAGTTTTATGCTCGACCTTTACGACAAGATTCAGGACGCCTGCGAGTTCATCCGTGGTCAGTTTGACGAAACGCCCCGCGTCGGAATCATCTTGGGCACAGGCTTGGGCGGCTTGGTCGGCGACATCGACGTGTCGGCGACGATCAGCTACGGCGATATTCCTCATTTCCCGACTTCGACGGCCACCAGCCATGCCGGACGTCTCGTCTGCGGCACGCTCGGTGGCGTTCCCGTTCTGGCCATGGAGGGCCGTTTTCATTTCTACGAAGGCTACCCGCTGAAGCAGATCACGCTGCCGGTCCGCGTGTTCGAAGCTCTGGGCGCGGAGTTGATGGTCGTCAGCAACGCTTGCGGCGGTTTGAATCCGCACTACGCCGGCGGCGACATCATGGTCATCGAGGATCAGATCAATTTGATCGGCGACAATCCGCTGATCGGGGTGAACGATGATCGATTGGGACCACGATTTCCCGACATGTGCGAGCCTTACGATCAGCAATGGATCGATCGCACGCTGGCCGTGGCGCGTCGCGAAGGCATCTATCCCCACAAAGGGGTTTTTGTCGCCGTCGCCGGGCCGAATTTGGAAACGCGGGCGGAGTATCGCTTCTTGCGAACCATCGGCGCGGATGTTGTCGGGATGAGCACCGTGCCGGAGACGATCGTCGCGGTTCATTGTGGTCTCAAGGTGATCGGCCTGAGCGTCGTCACGGACATGTGTCTGCCCGACGCTTTGAAGCCCGCCAACGTCGAAGAAATCATTGATACGGCGAGGCGTGCCGAGCCCGACCTGCGAACGATCGTCCGCGGCATCGTCGCCGAAGCCGGCCAGACACGGTTGGCTTAGCATCGTGGATGCCCACCAGTTCATCCGAACCGAAACGGATTTCGTTCCCAAAGTCGCGATCATTTTGGGCAGCGGCCTGGGCGGCATCGCCGATCGCATCGACCGCGTGTTGACGATCCCCTTCGCGGACATTCCTGGGTTCGCCGCGTCGACCGCCGGCGGGCATCGCGGCGAATTGATCTTGGGGAATTTGCAAGGCGAGCGTGTGGTCGCGATGGCCGGCCGCCTGCATCGCTACGAAGGCCATTCGCGTGCTCAGGTGGCGCTGCCCGTTGCAACGATGTCGGCTCTGGGGGCCACGACCTTGATCGTCAGCAACGCGGCCGGCGGATTGAATCCCGATTTCTCGGTCGGCGATTTGGTCGTGATTCGCGATCACATCGACTGGCTCGGCGGCGGCCCCGACGGCCACGTGACGTCGCCGGCACCGGTCGGCGTGTTTCGCCAAGACGAAGTTTACTGTCCGGTTCTGGGCGACGCGGCGGTTCGCTCCGGCCTGCGTCACGGTTTCGTCGTCCATCACGGGACGTACTTGGCGACCCTGGGGCCGAACTACGAAACCCGCGCCGAGTATCGCATGATGCGTCGCTTGGGAGCCGACCTGGCCGGCATGAGCACGGTGCCCGAGGCGATCACTGCGGCCCGGCACGGCATGAAAGTCCTCGCCGTTTCCATGGTCAGCAACGTCGCGAATCCCGACGCGCCACAGGTCGCCGACCACGCGGAAGTCTTGGCGGCCGGGCAACTCGCGGGGTCAAAATTGGAGCGAATCGTCCGCGACGTCTTGGGAAACGTGGCGGCGACCGATTCGCCCGGGACGCGTGGCGATTAAGATGACAGGTAGCATCCTGCTTTGACGACGCCCTTCAGAGGATTTGCATGCAGCCGATCGAATTCGATCTATCGAAACGGTCCGTCGAATCGGTCCGTCAAGCGATTCACGACCTTGAGGTGGACGATTCCGAGGAACCCGAAACGACCGTTCGCCTGATCGGCCTGGCCGGACAACACGCGTGTTTGATGCGGATCGATCACCCGATCCGCATCGAGGCCCAGGGTGAACTGGGGGATTACGCCTTTGCCCACCACGCCCGGGCGACCGTCCGTTTGACGGGCAACGTCGGCAACGGTGTCGGGGAGGGCATGCGGAGCGGCATCGTGCGGATCAACGGCCACGCCGGAGTCGGCGTCGGCACCGCCATGCTCGGCGGAACCTTGGCCGTGTACGGTTCGGCCGACGATCACTGCGGCGCGGCGATGCGAGGCGGCGAGATCTTCGTTCGCGGCGACGTCGGCGATCACGTCGGTGTCGGCGCTTTGGACGGAACGATTGTGGTCGGGGGTGACGCGGGAGAATGCCTGGGCAATGCCACCAGCAATGTCTCGATTTTTCTTCGCGGCACGGCGGCAAGCTTGGTCGACGGTGTGACCGAAGCGCCGCTCCGCAAACGCGAACAGCTGCGATTGGGACTATTGCTGATCAACGCGTCGATCCGAGGCGATGCGTCGGAGTTTCGCCGGATCGTCCCGGTCGCCAAGTTGGCTGCCGAGAATGCCAATCGGGGTGAGATCGTTCCCAATTGGCGATGAACGCTTTTCTTTTTCCAACGAATCCTATTTGCCCGATACTCGTCGCCCCGCACCAATTCGGCCGGATCGCACGGACATGAACGAAGAACGTCTCGCACCGCTTCACTTGTTGCCGCCCCCGACGGCGCGGCCCTGGCACGCCATGAAGCACCCCTCGACCTGTCCGGTGCTGCGTCGATCCGACGTCGCCGAATCGCGTCTGAAGCTGCCGCTGTTTTGGTACGCCCCGGATTGGTATCAGCTTGCGATCGAGACGGCGAACGCGTTGGCCGCAGCGGTCGGCCGCTCGGGCGTGGCCGTCGCGGCGCTGCGGAGTGAGATCGCCACGTCCGACATGGCGTCGCCGCTGCACGACCGGCGTGTGCCGCGGATGGTTCCGTATCGTCCCGAGCGTTATGGATTTCGGGTCGGTGACTTCGACGACGCAGCCGTGATCGACGTGCGTTTGACGCTGGCGCGATCACCCTCGGGACGATTCGCGTACCC
>Ga0102938_10001689_pt1 | contig 16754 bp, 16 predicted proteins | sample SalPonR2_B_D2_MG_FD_84516 | JGI IMG/M metagenome (GOLD analysis project Ga0102938, IMG submission 84516) | Salt pond soil microbial communities from South San Francisco under conditions of wetland restoration - Salt Pond MetaG R2_B_D2_MG | ecosystem: Environmental > Aquatic > Marine >...
CTTTCCCGACCGGACCCTGATCGCCGACATGACCGCCAAGATGTTGCTGGAAGTGGAGGCCGTGCATTTTCGCGCGGATGAGCCGTTCCGCTTCACCTCCGGCTGGGCGAGCCCGGTCTATATCGATTGCCGCAAGCTGATCTCCTTTCCCCGCGTGCGCAACACGCTGATGGATTTCGCCGCCTCGGTGATCCTGCGCGAGGTTGGCTTCGAGACGCTCGACGCGATTGCCGGTGGCGAGACCGCGGGTATCCCCTTCGCCGCCTGGATCGCCGACCGCCTGTCGATGCCGATGCAATATGTGCGCAAGAAGCCCAAGGGTTTCGGGCGCGACGCGCAGATCGAGGGGCATTTCATCGAGGGCTCACGCGTCCTGCTGGTGGAGGATCTCACCACGGACGGGCGCTCCAAGATCAAGTTCGTCGATGCCATGCGCAAGAGTGGCCTGATTGTCGAGCATGCCTTCGTCGTCTTCCATTACGACATTTTCCCCCAGACCAAGGACATGTTGCGCGAGAACGGCGTGGCCATGCATGCGCTCGCGACCTGGTGGGATGTTCTGCGCGTGGCCCGGACGATGGAATATTTCGACGTCAACACACTCAGCGAGGTCGAGACCTTTCTCAACGAGCCGGCGAAATGGTCGGCGGCCCATGGCGGCGCTTCGGAATTGCCGAGCAGCTGAGCGCACACATGAAACCCGGGACCGGTCAGGCGGCACAGGCATCGCGCCTGGCCGTCTTCGTGTCTGCGCGCGCCACGAATGCGAGGAATTCCGAGAGCGGCAGCGGGCGTGAGACGAGGTATCCCTGCCCTTCATCGACACCGCTGGCCTGCAGCGCGGCACGCTGTTCCTCGGTTTCGATACCCTCGGCGACCGTCCTCATCGACAAGGCCGCAGCCAGGCTCACCAGAGTCTCGATGATCGCCGACCCGGCAATGCCCTGGCCGATGGCATCGACGAAGATCTTGTCGATCTTGATCGTATCGGCGCCCAGTGTCTGGATATAGGAAAGGCCGTTATGCCCCGTGCCCGTATCATCGAGTGCGACCCTGAAGCCGCGGCTGCGCAGCGCCGAAACCCTGCCCGATGCGGCAACCAGATCCAAAATCTGCTGACGCTCGGTCAGTTCGATCACCACATTGCGCGGATCTGCGCCCGTCTGCGTCACCAGAGCGACCATCTCATCGACGAAATCCGGGCCGAGGAAGTCGGCGGGGACCACATTGAACGCGACCTTGAAATCCGGTTCGCGCGCGATCAGCGGATGCAGGTTACGCAATGTCGTGCGCATCACCATGCGCGTCATGGGCACGATACGACCGTTCGCCTCCAGCAGGTCGATGAAGCGATCAGGTGTCACCACCGTACCATCAGCGCGAATCCGGCGCGTGAGCATTTCGCAACCGATGATCCGTCTGTCAGTGATGTCAAAGATCGGCTGAAGATACGGCTGAAACTCGCCGGCAGCCAGCGCCGCATCAATATCCCGCAGCGGGTCAGGCGGGCGCCGCAGGAGACGCAGCAGCATCAATGCGAAGAGGAAGCCGAAACCGCCCCCGATCGCGGTCACTTGGGGCCGGGCCTCCATGTTCCAGGATTGCAAGGGCGCGTCATCGATGCGCATCTGCGTTGCAAGCGGATAGCGCGGCGAGGCTTCGCGCAGGGACAAGGCATTCTCGGGCGCCACCCAGCCGTCATCGGGCGGCGCATAACGTGAAACGAAGGCCGCGTCGTCACCGAGCGTGAGTACCGCCTCCCCGGCATCGCGCAGGGCGCCCGGCAGGATGTCGAAGAACAGCGCGTCGATATTCATCGAGGCTAGCAGGCCCGTCCCCGAGGATAGGCGCCAGGATACGCCGATCTGACGGCCGTTGCCGACATCAAGGGCATGGAGCGCAACGCGCCGGTTACCGGCCTGCACACCCTCCGTGAGCGCGGTCGGGACGAGGTTCAGCTCCTGGGCATCCGGCAGGGCCGAGCAACGGATCTCGCCATCGGGCCCGACCACGTGAATGTCCTTCACCGAGCTGCGCTGGAAGACCAGACGGCGAAGCTCGGCGCGTGACGCGGCACTGCAATCGGTTGCCCCCCGTTCCATCGCCGCGACGAGCGAAATGACCGCGTAATCCACCGCCATTTCCGAGCGGTGCAGCAATTGCCGATTGAGCTCGGTCAGGCGTGCGGTGTTTTGACCGGCGACATATACGGAGAAAGCGACGCCTGCAAGCGCCGCAAACACCGCTGTGATCAGCAAAACAGCTATGTACCAGATCGCCCGCTCGACTGCTTTCGCCATCCTGCACCAGAATCTCGGCGCTGCGATCCATGTCGCAACGTCAACATGCTCGGCCAACGAGGTTGAAAATCCGTCAATCGCGAAGGATCCGGCGTTGATGAGCGTCGAAGCACGCCATGGCCGGGTCAGGACCGTTGGTGCGGACGGCGGGAATCGAACCCGCATGACCGAAGTCGAGGGATTTTAAGTCCCTTGCGTCTACCAGTTCCGCCACGTCCGCGTGTGACCGCTCCGAATCTGCACCGGCAATGCTTGAGGAAGGGTTAGCCGGGGGCAGCGGTGAAGGCAAGCGGCTTGATACGCGCTCGCCCCTGCGCCCTCGCGTTGCGGCCCCTGCCTCACTCAGAACCGGCTCTCGATCAGCGATTCGTCATGCGCATCGCCCTCGCCGCGTCGGCGGGCAGCATCGCGCAGCATGCCGATGACGTCGTCCGGGTGCTCGGCCACGAGATAATTCAACTCCATGCCGGCACGGATGAATCCGCTCTGGCGCATATGGGCAAGCAGAACCAGCAACGGCTTGTAGAAATCGGCGACCGAGAGCATCAGGATCGGCTTGCGGTGGCGACCGAGCTGGGCCCAGGTCATCTGTTCGACCAGTTCTTCCAGCGTGCCGATCCCGCCGGGCAGGGCGACGAAGGCATCGGCCTTCTCAAACATCATCTGCTTGCGGGTATGCATGTCGGAGACGACGATGGTATCCTGAACGTCGGACAGCGTGCGCTCCTTGTCCATGAGAAAATCAGGAATGATTCCCGTGACATGGCCGCCGTGATCGAGCACCGCGCGGGCGACCGTCCCCATAAGCCCTACGGCGCCGCCGCCATAGACGAGGCCGATATTCTCCGCGGCCATGGCGCGCCCGAGCGCCTTCGCCGCCTCGGCAAAGGCGGGATCACTGCCGGAACCGGAGCCGCAATAGACACATATAGAGCGGATGGTATTCATCATTTTGTCCGTTTTTGTCCCAAGTTTGGCCAAACCATTGCATTTAGCCGTTTTCACGCCTTGCTGAACCGTGTAAACCCTTGCCGTCTACGCGTATTTTTGCGCCGCAACGGATTGGCGCAACCGCATTGGAGACCGCGCCGTGATCCTTGGTCTGTCTCGTACCGTCTTCTTCGCCGGGCTCATCGCCACTGCCGGTGCAGCGGGCGGGCTCTGGTATGTCATGAGCGAGGATGAGCGTAGCGCGCCCGTCGCGCAACGGGAATCTGTCGCCACACAGGAAGCCGCGCGGTCGCAGCCCGGGGTGCAGGCGCCTGCCGACCAGACGGCGCAGGTCGAGGCGGAGCCGGAAGAAGCCGGGCAGGCACCATCCGACGATGCGGTCAGTGGCACGCAGGCCACAGATGAGACAGCTGCGCAAGCGACCCGCGACGGCATTGAAGACGTGGCGCAAGATGCCCTTGCGGAAAGCGATGCCGACACCGCGCAGGTCGAAACACTGATCGAGGAGGATGTCGCCGCCCTCGGCGATCCCGCCGCCCCCGCGCCGAAAGCGGAGCCGGAAATCGCGCTGCCGCGCCTGCCGGCCTTCGATACGATCCGCGTCGAACCCACGGGCGAGGCCGTCATTGCCGGGCGCGATGCGCCGGAAGGCGATGTGGCTCTGCTGCGCGACGGCGAGGTTTACGACGAAACCTTTGCCGGACCCTCCGGCGCCTTCGTCTTCATTCCCAGGCCATTCCCGACCGGGACCAGCGATGTCACCCTGCGCGCCACCGATGCGCAGGGCAACGTGCTGACGTCACGCGAAAGCGTCACCATCATCGTCGATGCCGAGCGTGCGCGCATGCCGATGGTAGCGCTCACGGCGCCCGGGCGCCCCACTGAAGTGCTCTCGCGTCCCGAACCGGTACAGGTTGCCGAAATTGCTGCGCAGGAAACGACGTCCTCCGAAGCGCCAGGGGACGTGCGTGCGACCCGCGACGCGGTCGAGCCCGATGACGTTGCCGGGTCGCCCGAAGATATCGATGCCTCCGGGGCGGACGTCGCACAGCAAACGCTGCGCGAGCCTGGTGCTGCAGAGACAGCCATGCCCGAAAGCGACGCAATGCCGGCCGGCGAAACAGAGATGGCGGTCGCCGCAATCGATCCGGACGCCGACAATACGGCGCAGCCCGTCGGTGCGCGTGCCGGTGTGCGCATCGTCGCCGTCGAGGCCGAGACCGGGGGCGGGCTCTTCGTCTCCGGCGAGGCTGAGGCGCAGGCGGCGATCCGGCTCTATCTGAACGACACGCTGGTGGCACGGGCCGAGGCCGATGAGGAAGGCGATGTCTCCTTCGCCATCAGGCGTGGTGTGCGCCCCGGGCGCTATCAGGTGCGGCTCGATGATGTCGATCCGGAGACCGGCACGGTGCGCTCACGTGCCGAGGTCGCATTCACCGTCCCCGAGGCGGTGTCAGCGGCGCTGCCGGAGCCGGAACCGGCTCCCTCTGCAGAAGCAGGCGCGCCGACACCTCCAGCCGCGCAGGCTACCGAGGCCGAGCAGGCCGGATCCCCTCCAACTGCGTCCGAGGCAACCGCGTCCGAGGCAACAGAGGCTGAGGCGACAGAGGCTGCGCTCACCGAGGCTCAGGACAGCGCGGCGCGCGAGCCGCAACGCCAAGCCGAATCTGCCGACGCGTCGCTCGGCACGACCGCTGAAGCCGAATCGTCTCCCGAGGCGCCGGCAACCGTTGGAGAGCGCCGCGAAGCGACGGTGGTTGTCCCGGAACTGTCCACCGCCTCGGTCGAGCGCGGTGACAGCCTGTGGCGCATCAGCCGGCAAGTCTATGGGCGCGGCATCCGCTACACAGAGATCTTCGAGGCCAATCAGGATCAGATTCGTAATCCGGACCTGATCTATCCGGGCCAGGTCTTCGTGTTGCCGCCGGATGCGGAGGCTGGGCAGGATGGTCAGGAAGCGCAGCCGCCCGCCGCGCGGTGACGCCTCCCCTTCTCATGGGACGCTCTGACGCTATCTGATGGATGTCGTTCCAGAACCGCGCCGGAGGCCACCGCATGAGCACGCGTGATCGCGAAGCAAACCGTTTTTCAGCCCGTGCAACCCGCTATGCGCGCGTGGGCGCTAATGTGGGCGCGGTTGCTGCGCGTGCCGCAGGTTCGCGGTTGTTCGGTACCAAGGGACAGGCCAATCCGGAAAACGCAGCCGCGCTCGCCCAGGCGCTGGGCGGTCTCAAGGGGCCGATCATGAAGGTGGCGCAGCTGCTCGCCACCATCCCGGAAGCGGTGCCGCCGGAATATGCGGCGGAACTGCAAAAGCTGCAATCGGAAGCCCCGCCCATGGGCGCCGCCTTCGTCAAGCGCCGCATGCAGACGGAACTCGGCGCGGGCTGGCGTGAGCGTTTCGGCGAATTCGACCTCAAACCGGCGGCTGCCGCCTCGCTCGGCCAGGTTCATCGCGCCACCACAAGGGATGGCGAGCCGCTCGCCTGCAAGCTGCAATATCCCGACATGCAATCCGCAGTGGAGGCGGATTTGCGTCAGCTCGGCATGGTCTTCGCCATCCACCGGCGCATGGATCCGGCCATCGACACCCGCGAGATCGCCACGGAAATCGGCGAGCGGGTGCGCGAGGAGCTTGATTACGCGCGCGAAGCCCGACATGTCGCGCTCTATGACGACGCCCTGCAGGGCGTCGATGCCGTGCGTGTACCGTCCGTGCATCCCGATCTTTCCACAAGACGCCTGCTGACGCTGGGCTGGCTCGAGGGCAAGCGGATCCTCGAATACAAGGACGGTCCGATCGAGATCCGCAACCGGCTGGCCATCGCCATGTTCAAGGCGTGGTGGCACCCGTTCAGCCATGCGGCGGTGATCCACGGCGATCCGCATCTGGGCAATTATACGGTGTTCGAGGAAGCCGGCGAACCGATGGGCATCAACCTGCTCGATTACGGCTGCATCCGGATCTTCCCACCGAAATTCGTCAGCGGCGTCGTCGATCTCTATCGTGGCCTCCAGCATGATGACCGCGAGCGCACGGTGCATGCCTACGAGACCTGGGGCTTCAAGGGGCTGACCAACGAGCTGATCGACATCCTCAACATCTGGGCGCGCTTCATCTACGGCCCGCTGCTGGAGGATCGCGTGCGCACCATCGCCGATGGCGTGAAGCCTGGTGAATACGGGCGCCGGCAGGCCTTCGAGGTGCACCGGGCGCTCAAGGAAAAGGGTCCCGTGACGGTGCCGCGGGAATTCGTCTTCATGGATCGTGCCGCGATCGGGCTGGGCGCCGTCTATCTGCATCTGCGCGCAGAACTGAATTATCATCAGCTGTTCGAGGAAGAAATCGCCCGTTTCGACATCGAAGCCCTCGCACAGCGGCAGAATGTGGCGCTTGCGCGCGCGGGCCTGCAGCCCATGCCGGCGTGACACACCGAACCGGGATTTGCGATCTATCCTGTCGAAAGCCGCACTTGCGACGCATCAATGGATTGCGAGACGCGCCCGGTTGGGCTAAAGCCGATGGACAGTTTCAGTAGGAAAAACAGGACATGGCTGCCATGGCGGATACGAACCGTCGTCCGACGGAGGAATACAGGCCCGAGATGGATGGGGAAATCCACGAGAAAACCTATGACGGGTTCGTGGAATTCACCACTCTGTCCACGCTCGTCGTTTTATGCTGGGTGCTCGCGCTCGCCCTCGGCGGGGTCAAGGGCGCCTGGGTCGCCGCGATCGTCTATGTCGTGCTTTCGAGTGTGGCCGGGACCATTGGCGCCGTTTCGCGCACGGTTGCCTGGAAGGCGCCGGCAGCCGTGTTCGGGCTCATGATTCTTCATTTTCTGGTGATCTGAACACCGGCTGATCCGTTCGCATCGTCTTGCACCCTGGCAAGGGTGTGCCATATGGGGCGGAGCAGGAAGGGCGGGCGAATCAGGCTCGGGAAGATGATGAAGAGCATCGGGCAACGGTGCCTGTTGCGAATGTCGCGGGGCGGTCTCCGCCAGCGGCGGCAGAGGGGATGGGGCGCGTAACGCAGATCCGGTAGCGGCACCGACAACAGGACGTGCACGCCCCACCGGCATCCGACGTGACGCCGCCTGCCGGTCCCGGCTCAATGCGAGGGGGGTATTGCATGCGTATCGCCGTACTCACGGAAACCGAGGCGAACGAGAGCCGGGTTGCCGCAACACCGGACACGGTGAAGAAGTTCAAGGCGCTCGGAGCGGATGTCGTCGTTCAGGCCGGAGCGGGCCTGACTTCCGGCGTCACCGATGCCGATTACGAGGCGGTCGGCGCGACGATCGCGGCGAGCCCCGGAACGGCTGCGGATGGTGCGGATATCGTTCTGCTCGTGCGCCGCCCGGAAAGCGCCGTGCTCGAAATCATCAAGGAAGGCGCCATCGTCGTCGCCATCATGGACCCTTATGGCGCGCAGGATGCGCTGGCCGAGATGGCCGGGCGCAACATTGCCGGTTTCGCCATGGAGCTGATGCCGCGCATCACCCGCGCGCAGGTTATGGACGTGCTTTCCAGCCAGGCCAATCTCGCCGGCTATCGCGCCGTGATCGACGCGGCGGCGGAATATGGCCGCGCCATGCCGATGATGATGACCGCAGCCGGCACCGTTCCCGCTGCGCGCGCCTTCGTCATGGGGGCCGGAGTGGCCGGTCTACAGGCCATCGCGACGGCGCGCCGCCTGGGCGCCGTCGTCTCCGCCACCGATGTGCGGCCTGCGGTGAAGGAACAGGTCGAGAGCCTTGGCGCCAAGTTCGTTGCCGTCGAGGACGAAGAGTTCAAACAGGCTGAGACGGCGGGCGGTTATGCCAAGGAAATGTCCGCCGAATACAAGGCCAAGCAGGCCGAGCTCGTCGCCGCCCACATCGCCAAGCAGGATCTCGTGATCACCACCGCGTTGATCCCGGGTCGGCCTGCGCCGGTCCTGATCGATCGCGCCATGGTCGAATCCATGAAACCCGGCTCGGTCATCGTCGATCTCGCGGTCGAGCGCGGCGGCAATTGCGAATTGTCCGAGCCGGGTGACGTGATCGAGCACCAGGGCGTCAAGATCGTCGGCCATCTCAACATGCCCGGTCGCCTCGCCGCGAGCGCTTCGTCGCTCTACGCCAAGAACCTCTATGCCTTCGTCGAGACGCTGATCGACACGGAGGCCAAGGCGATTGCCGTGAACTGGGAGGACGAGCTCGTCAAGGCGACGCTCCTCACCCGTGACGGCGCGATCGTCCATCCCAATTTCAAGCCGGACGCGTGAGCGCGGCAGCATAAGGACAGAGGGGGGAAACGATGACGGACCTCACTCCCGAACAGGCGCTGGAACGCGCGCAGGCGGCGGCGGAAGTCGCACGCGAGGCGGCGGATGCGGCGCAAGGCTATGCCGATTCGCTGGCGGCTGCCGCGACGGTGGCCACGGGTGGCGGCGTCGATCCGACGGTGTTTCGAATCGCGATCTTCGTGCTCGCCATTTTCGTCGGTTATTACGTGGTCTGGGCAGTGACGCCCGCTTTGCACACCCCGCTGATGTCAGTGACCAACGCGATTTCCTCGGTGATCGTGGTCGGTGCGCTTCTTGCAGTGGGCATGCCCGCCGCTGCGGCGATGACCGATAGCGGCGCTGGCTGGGGCGCACAGGTCTTCGGCTTCCTCGCCCTCGTCATGGCCTCCGTGAACATCTTCGGCGGCTTCCTCGTCACCCAGCGCATGCTCGCCATGTACAAGAAGAAGGGCTGACGGGATGAGCGCCAATATCGCAAATCTGCTTTACCTCGTCTCGGGCGTCCTGTTCATTCTGGCGCTGCGCGGACTGTCACATCCGACCACCTCTCGCCAGGGCAATCTCTACGGCATGGTCGGCATGGGTCTGGCCGTGGCCACGACGCTCGTCTATGCCAATCCCTCGCTTGGTGGCTGGCTGCTGGTTATCGCAGGGATCGCCATCGGTGGCGGCATCGGTGCGGTGATCGCGCGGCGCGTGCCGATGACGGCGATGCCGCAGCTCGTCGCCGCCTTCCATTCGCTGGTCGGCATGGCAGCAGTGCTCGTCGCGGCGGCTGCGCTCTATGCGCCACAGGCCTTCGATCTGGGCGCACCCGGGAGCATTTCCGGTGTCACCCTGTTCGAGATGGGGCTCGGCTGCGCCATCGGCGCGCTCACCTTCACCGGTTCGGTCATCGCCTTCCTCAAGCTGGACGGTCGCATGTCCGGCAAGCCGATCATGCTGCCGGCGCGCCATGCGATCAATCTTGGCCTCGGCATCGCCATGGTGGTGCTGCTGGGCATCTTCATCGCGACCGAGAGCGCCATCGTCTTCTGGCTGATCGTCATCGTCGCGCTGGCGCTCGGCATCCTGCTGATCATTCCGATCGGCGGCGCTGACATGCCGGTCGTCGTATCGATGCTCAACTCCTATTCCGGCTGGGCTGCGGCGGGTATCGGCTTTACCCTGGGCAATCTGGCGCTGATCATCACCGGCGCGCTGGTCGGCTCGTCGGGTGCGATCCTCTCCTACATCATGTGCAAGGGGATGAACCGCTCCTTCATCTCCGTGATCCTTGGCGGCTTCGGCGGCGAGACAGATGCTGCGACCGCCGGTGGCGTCGAAACGCGGCCCGTAAAGAAGGGTTCAGCGGATGATGCGGCCTTCATCATGAAGAACTCCGCCAAGGTCATCATCGTGCCGGGTTACGGCATGGCGGTGGCGCAGGCGCAGCACACCCTGCGCGAGATGGCGGATCTGCTCAAGGCGGAGGGTGTCGAGGTCAAATACGCCATCCACCCGGTGGCGGGCCGCATGCCCGGTCACATGAACGTGCTGCTGGCCGAGGCGAACGTCCCTTACGACGAAGTCTTCGAACTCGAGGACATCAACGGCGAATTTGCCCAGGCCGATGTCGCCTTCGTGATAGGCGCCAACGATGTCACCAATCCCTCCGCCAAGACGGATCCGCAATCACCGATCTTCGGCATGCCGATCCTCGACGTGGACAAGGCCAAGACCGTGCTGTTCATCAAGCGCGGCATGGGTTCGGGATATGCCGGCGTCGAGAACGAGCTGTTCTTCCGCGACAACACCATGATGCTGTTCGGTGACGCCAAGAAGATGGTCGACGAGATCGTCAAGTCGTTCTGATCGCAACCGTGATATCGCCGGGCCCGCGAGGCCCGGCGCATCGGTTCGGTGTGGGGGCCAGCATGGCCGATACGCGCAATCGGGACGCATGGCGCCGGATGGCGCATGCCGATCTTCCAGCGGTGTTCGCTCTCTCGAAGCAAGTCCACGCGGCCTATCCGGAGCACCCGGAGATCGCGCGCGAGCGACTCGCCCTCGCCCCGCAATGGTGCCGCGTTCTAGCCGCCGGCGCCGACCTTCGTGGCTACCTCCTGGCCCATCCCTGGCGCCGTGGCGCCCCGCCCGCCCTCGATAGCCTGATTGGCGCACTGCCCGATGATCCCGATTGCCTGTATATCCACGACCTCGCCATCGCCCCACAGCAGCGCGGCAAGGGCGATGCAGCCGTGCTGCTCGCATCGCTGAAGCGCGAGGCCTTCGCGGATTTCCCGGTTATCGCGCTGATCAGCACCGGCCCCGCCACGGGCTATTGGCAAAGACAGGGTTTTGCGCGCTGCGCGATCGCGCAGCCCGAAATCCTCGCGAGCTATGATCCGCAAGCCCTCTACATGGAGTATCCGCGCCCGTGACGAGCGCCCGGCACGTCACGTCTTCACAAGCGCCTCGATGATCACGAAGGCCTGCGCCATCGGCGGCTCGTCGGTGAGGCTGACATGGACATGCGCCTCATGGCCTTCCGGGATCAGCGCAGCGAGCCGCACGGCAGCCCCCCCTGTCAGTTCCAGCGTGGGGCGTCCCGCCGCATCGTTGACCACCGCGATATCGCGCCAGAACACCCCCTCGGCAATGCCGGTGCCGAGTGCCTTCACCGCCGCTTCCTTCGCAGCGAAGCGGCGCGCATAGCAGGGCCCGGGATTGACACGCGCCTCGCAACGCGCCCGCTCACCCTCGGTAAAGACGCGATGCGTGAAGCGGGTGCCGTGGCGCGCGATCGAGGCTTCGACGCGCCGGATATCACACAGATCCGAGCCGATCCCGACGATCATGCGGATTGCCCCGATCGTGCTTCATCCATTGCCGCGCGCATGGCGCCGATTGCCTCCGGCAATCCGCAAAAGATCGCCTCGCCGATCAGGTAATGGCCGATATTGAGCTCGACGCATTCCCCGATCGCCGCGACGGGGCCGACATTCTCCGTGGTGAGCCCGTGGCCTGCATGCATTTCGAGCCCGATACCCGCGCCATGCGCCGCCGCGCGGCGCAGCCGGTCGCGTTCGCCAGCGATACCGGCCTCGTCGCCAGCGAGCCAGAGTTCCGCATAACGCCCGGTATGCAGTTCGACCACCGGTGCCCCGAGCGCGCGCGCGGCATCCATGACGCGCTCTTCCGGCTCGACGAAGAGCGAGACGCGGCATCCCGCATCGGCCAAGGCCGCAATCGCATCGCGCAGGGCGCCCGGGCGCGCATCAAGGTCGAGCCCGCCCTCGGTCGTGCGCTCCTCGCGCTTCTCGGGGACGAGGCAGGCGGCATGCGGGCGCAGGCGGGTGGCGATCGCGATCATCTCATCAGTGACCGCCATTTCGAAATTGAGCGGTTTGGTGATTTCCGCCATGAGCCGCTCCATATCGGCATCGCGGATATGGCGGCGATCCTCGCGTAGATGCGCCGTGATGCCGTCGGCCCCGGCCTCGATGGCCAGATGCGCCGCGCGCACCGGATCGGGATGGGGGCCGCCGCGGGCGTTACGCACCGTGGCGACATGATCGATATTGACACCCAGACGCAACCTGCCGCTCGCCATGACCGCTCACCCTCCTCGATCTCGACCGTCGCATAGCGCAAAGCGCCGCGCCGCGAAAGCACCTGCCGCCACATCCGATGTCGCATCGAAACGATGACAGGCGCCGCCGACACGCCTAATCTGTCGCGCAAGGGGACGAATAACAATGTCCCGCGAGCCGGTGTCGCATCACCGCATGAGATCGCGGGCACGCAAGGGGAGAGCTGTAATGAGTGATTTGCACGATGAGGGCATGCGCGTGCGCAGGAAGGTGCTCGGCGATGCGCATGTGGATCGCGCCGAGGCGCGCAAGACCGATTTCGACGCACCGTTTCAGGATTTCATCACCCGCTCCGCCTGGGGCATGCTCTGGACGCGCCCGGATTTCACGCCGCGCGAGCGCTCGCTGGTCACCATCGCCCTGCTCGCTGGCCTCGGCAATGACGGGGAACTCGCCCTGCATCTGCGTGCCACGCGCAATACCGGGGCGAGCCGCGAGGATGTGCGCGAGGCCTTGATGCATGTCGCGGTCTATGCCGGCGTGCCGCGCGCCAACCACGCACTGAAGATCGCCAAAGAGATCTTCGCCGAAATGGATGCGCAGGATGAGGCGGACTCATGAGCTATACCGAACGCGATACCTCCCGCCATCCGCCGGCCCTGACACCGGCTTACAAGTCGAGTGTGCTGCGCAGCCCGCAAAAGCCGCCTGTCGCAATGCCGGCGACCCTGTCGGAACTCACCGGCCCGGTCTTCGGCCACGAGATCATCGGCCCGCATGACGCGGATCTGACCATGAACCACGCCCGCGCCGGCCACAGCGCGATCGGCCCGCGCATCATCGTGCATGGCCGCATCCTCGACGAGGACGGGCGCGGCGTGCCCGATGCGCTGATCGAGATCTGGCAGGCCAATGCCGGCGGGCGCTATCGCCACAAGCGGGATGGCTATCTCGCGCCGCTCGATCCGGATTTCGGCGGCTGCGGGCGCACCATCAGCGATGAGCAGGGCGGCTATGCGTTTCGCAGCATCCAGCCCGGCCCCTATCCCTGGCCAAACCGCGCCAATGACTGGCGCCCCGCACATGTCCATTTTTCCGTCTTCGGCCATGCCTTTGCGCAAAGGCTGATCACGCAGATGTATTTCGCGGGCGATCCGCTGATCGGGCTCTGCCCGATCGTCAACACCATCCCCGACCCACGGGCCATCGATTCGCTTACCGCGCGGCTCGACATGCGCGCCACGCAGCCGATGGACGCCATCGCCTGGCGTTTCGACATCGTCCTGCGCGGTCGCCGCGCCACCTTCTTCGAGAACCGTCCTGAGGGCACCTGATGCAGGATCGACCGGATCACCTCAAGCAAACCCCCTCGCAGACGGCGGGGCCGTATCTGCATATCGGCTGCACCCCGCGCGCAGCCGGGCTCGACTGGCCGCATGCCGATCTCGGCGCCATCATGATCAGCGACGAGACGCGCGGCGAGCGCATCAGCATCACCGGCTGCGTGCATGACGGGATGGGGGCGCCCCTGCGCGACGCGCTCATCGAGATCTGGCAGGCGGATGCGCAAGGCATTCATCCCGGGCGCGGCGATCCGCGCGGCAACGGGGACCCGTTCCTCACCGGGTTCGGTCGCTGCGCAGCCGATCCGCAGACCGGCGAATTCCGCTTCGAGACGATCCGCCCTGGTGCGGTTTCGGGGCCGGGTGGCACGCTGATGGCACCGCATATCGGCTTCTGGATCGTCGCGCGCGGCATCAATCTGGGCCTGCATACGCGCATGTATTTTCCACAGGATGATCTCTCCGGCGATCCGGTGCTCGCCCGAATCGAGCATCGCGAGCGCATCGCGACATTGATCGCGCAGGAAGTGGACCCGGGCACATACCGTTTCGAGATTTTTCTGCAAGGCCCGCGCGAGACCGTATTCTTCGATATCTGACAGGGATTTGGTCCTTCACGCGCCATACTGACACAGGCGCGATCGGCCTCGTCATGCGGGGCGCCCGATTGACTCGCCCCGGTCCCTGTGGCCCCTTGCCGTGGTCGGTGCCCGTTCTGGGCCAAACAGGGAAGCCGGTGCGAGACCGGTGCTGCTCCCGCAACTGTAATCGGTGAGCCCGTCCGAAAGCCACTGGTGCCGCACGCACCGGGAAGGCGGACATTGCGGTGATGACCCGAGAGCCAGGAGACCTGCCGACATGAATCAGCCCTGATCGACGAGGGCGGGAGTCCTCGTGGGAGAATAATGATGAACAAGTTCCTCACGGCGCTCGTCGCCGCTTTCCTGCTCGGCATGCCCGCCAGCATCATCGCAACGGCCAGCATGGTTACATCGGCAAAGGCGCATGACGGCGGGGATGTCCACCAGTCCGGCAGCATTATCGTCAGCCATCTGTGGACCCATGCTACCAGCCCCACTTCGGACGCGATCGAGGTCTTTCTGACCATCGACAATACCGGCCTCGAAGGCGATGAACTCATCGCCGCCACCACACGCTTCACCGGCCACGGCAGGCTTCAGGCCCCGGCCGTCAAGAACGGCACCCTGCGCGTTGTCGAGGCGCCGACACTTGAAATCGCCCCCGGGCAGACCATCAGCTTCCAGCAGGGCGGTATCACGCTGGTCCTGCCCAACGTCCAGCGCGTGTTGCGCGAAGGCGATCATTTCGACATCTTGCTCGAATTCGCAAAAGCCGGCGCGATCACCGCCGAGGTCGGCGTCGAGGCGCCGGTGGGCGCCGATGATCACGATCATGACGACGATCATGATCACGACCACGACACGAAGAGCTGAGCCATTTCGAAGCGGGCGCGGAGCGGGCAGCCCTCGGTTGACATCGCCCCGCGCTCCGTTAGACCATTGAAAATGCCGACGGTGCTGCGCTTTCGGGCGCGGCTTTCAAGGGAATGCCGGAAGGATATGCGGGCCTCGTCCCGCCATATCCGTGCCGGAGCTGCCCCCGCAACTGTGAGCGGCGAGCTTCCAGCGTGAACCACTGGCCCATGGCCGGGAAGGAGCTGGCGGCGATGACCCGTGAGCCAGGAGACCTGCCGTCGCCTGCAATGATGATCGATCCGGGCGGGGTGCACCGGGGAAACTGATCGGCTGACGGGGCGCAGGTCCGTTGCCGGACGCGAATGCCGGGTTCTGCCGGTTTTCGAGGTTTGGACACGACACCATGAGCCAAGACGATATGCGCGGCACGGATGCCGCCCCCGAAACGACATATCAGCCAGACATGCGCCCGATCCTGCATGTCTGCCTCACTTGCCGGCAGCGCGATGCCGAGGGGCAGATCATCGAGACGGAGGGACCGCGCGCCGGAACGCACCTCCATGACAATCTCGCGGCCGCCCTGCCCGACGACGCGCCCTTCATTCTGGCGGGCGTCGAATGTCTCTCCAACTGCAAGCGCGCCTGCACCGTGGGGCTGACCAGCCCGACGCGCTGGAGCTACGTCTATGGCGATCTCGATCCGGTCGGGAGCATCGACGACATCATTGCCGGCGCCACGCTCTATGCCGGCACCGATGACGGTATCGTGCCCTGGCGCGCGCGCCCGCAGATCTTCCGCAAGGGGGTGATCGCCCGGATCCCGCCCTTCCCGCCTTCATCTTCCCATTCCGCCGCGCCCGCCGCCACACCGGCCCGCGCCAGCGAGGACCAATCCGCATGAGCAACGCTTTCGCCGCTTCGGTCAGCAAGACGCCCGTCACCATCATCACCGGCTTTCTCGGCTCGGGGAAGACGACGCTGATCCGCAATCTGATGCAAAACCCGCAGGGCCTGCGGCTCGCCGTGATCGTCAATGAATTCGGCGATGTCGGCGTTGACGGAGACATCCTGAAATCCTGCGCCGACGAAAACTGTCCGGCGGATTCGATCCTCGAACTCGCCAATGGCTGCCTGTGCTGCACCGTCGCAGATGATTTCGTGCCCACGATCGAAGCGCTGATGAAGCTGCCGCAAAAGCCCGATCACATCGTCATCGAGACGTCGGGCCTCGCTCTGCCGAAGCCCTTGCTCAAGGCCTTCGACTGGCCGGATCTGCGGTCGCGCATCACTGTGGACGGCGTGATCGCCGTGGCCGATGCCGAGGCGGTGGCTGCGGGACGTTTCGCGGCCAATCCCGAAGCGGTGGAGGCCCAGCGTCTCGCCGATGAGGGCGTCGATCACGAGACGCCGCTCTCCGAGCTTTTCGAGGACCAGATTTCCTGCGCCGATCTCGTCATTCTCAACAAGGCCGATCTCGTCGATGCAGATGCCATGGCCCGCGCCCGCGCCGTGATCGAGAAGGAAGCGCCGCGTCCGGTGCCTATCCTCGAAGCCAGCGAGGCCAGGCTTGATCCGCGCGTTCTGATCGGTCTCGACAAGGCGGCGGAGGACGATCTCGCCGCGCGGCCCTCGCATCACGACGACCACGACCACGAACATGATCACGAGGATTTCGAGAGCATCATCGTCACGCTTCCCGAGGGGCTGTCGCCCGATGAGATCGTGGCGCGGGTCGAGCGTCTCGCCCGCGAGCAGAACATCCTGCGCGTGAAGGGCTATGTCGCGGTACCCGGCAAGCCGATGCGGCTCCTCGTCCAGGGCGTCGGCGCGCGCGTGCGCACCCAATTTGACCGCCC